>Ga0180302_10000942_pt1 | contig 13641 bp, 12 predicted proteins | sample GuaBasSediGuay17_FD_121794 | JGI IMG/M metagenome (GOLD analysis project Ga0180302, IMG submission 121794) | Subseafloor sediment microbial communities from Guaymas Basin, Gulf of California, Mexico - Guay17, Core 4571-4, 12-15 cm | ecosystem: Environmental > Aquatic > Marine > Hydrothermal... | reverse complement strand
TTCGAGACGATGAAGTCTACGTAGTCGAAGCCTGGTCTCCAGTAGGGTGACCTCAGCCTCCTAGCCCGGTATCTACGTCTAGGAGCCACCCTCCTCCCTAACCCAGACGCTTCTCCTCTGGAACTCGAGAAACTTAATGTCCTTCCTAACCTTCTCGAGCGATGTCTTGAGACCCTTTATCCTCCTATCGAGCTCAGACATCTCGTTCTCCAGGGGGGAGATGCGTCTGGATAGGTCATACATCTCCTTCTCGATCCGGTAGGCCTCATACATATCTCGGGCTTTCCGAAACCGACCTCTAAGCTCGTCCAGCTTCTTCTTAAGCTCCGAGATACGCTTCTCCAGCTGAACCCTTCTATCCTCAAGCTTCTTAAGCTCTTCAGAGTACTCTTCCTCCTTCTTCTTAAGCTCCTTAAGCGTCATCTCCGTAGCCATTAAGATGCACCTCCAGAGGAAGAAGGCAAAGACTAAATTTAACTTTTCCTATAGGCGGTAGGGTTTCGAACGATCTCGGCCTTAAATCTTATAAGTGTCTTCAGACTCCTTAAATGAGGTTTGGGTGTTTCTGCATGGAGGAGTTTATGGCTAGCAGGATGTTTAGGTTGAAGGGTGAATTTGCGTTTGTGATCCTCCAGAAGGCTAAGATGCTCGAGAGGGAAGGCTACGACGTCATACATTTCGAGATCGGGGAGCCAGACTTTGATACACCGGAGCACATAAAGGAGGCTGCCGCAAAGGCTTTGAAGGAAGGCTACACCCACTACACACCGTCGCCTGGTATACTGGAGCTTAGAGAGGCCATATCCGAATACCTCGAGGAGGAGTTTAAGGTAGAATATAGCCCAGACGAGATAATCGCCACACCTGGGGGTAAAGCCGCCATATTCTACGCCTTGACGACCGTGGTCGAGGAGGGTGATGAGGTCATAATACCGGACCCAGCCTTCCCAGCCTACGAGTCTGTCATAAGGTTTCTGAACGCCAAACCTGTCTTCGTGAGGCTTAAGGAGGAGAACGACTTCAGGATGATCCCTGAAGACGTGGAGGCGAAGGTCACCGATAAGACGAAGGCTGTGGTGATCAACAGCCCCCACAACCCATGCGGCTCGGTCCTCACCAGGAGTGATGTCGAAGGGTTAGCGGAGATAGCTTTGAGACATAACCTCGTGTTGATCACGGACGACGTATACCATAAGATAATCTACGACGGGTTCGAGCACGAGTCTGTGGTTTCGATACCCGAAGTCAGGGACAGGGTTCTCCTGCTTAACAGCTTATCGAAAACCTACGCTATGACCGGCTGGAGGATAGGGTATATAGCGGCCGATAGAAGGTTCATAGAGCGTATGGTGGTGCTTCAGAACAACTTGGTCTCGTGTCTACCGGCCTTCGTCCAGAAGGCTACGGTGGCGGCTCTTAGGGGACCTCAGGACTTCGTTAAGAAGATGGTCGACGAGTATAGGCGTAGAAGAGATGTCATAGTCGACGGGCTGAATAGGATCAGAGGGTTCAAATGTAAGAAGCCTCTAGGCGCCTTCTACGTGTTCCCGAACATAAAAGGCGTGGGGATGGATGAGAGGGAGCTTGTGGAATACCTTCTAAGGGAGGCTAAGGTCGCTACCCTACACGGGTCAGCCTTCGGACCTGGTGGTGAGGGGTATCTGAGGTTCTCATATGCGACGTCGATAGACTTGATAAAGGCGGGGCTAGAGAGGATCAAGGTAGCTATCGAAAAGCTTCAAGAGGCTGGTTAAAAGGTTGAGGGTGGAGGTCTCAAGAGAAGTCTTAGATAGCATAATAACCTATGCCCTAACCCTACACCCTAGAGAGGGTGTTCTACTGTTAAGGGGTAGAGTCGAGAGGGGTGTGATAAAGGTCGAGGATCTCCTCATACCCCCCTTCGCGACTAGGGGGAGAGGTTTTTCGGCTATTCCGCTCTTCTACCTACCGATAGACTTCTCGATAGTCGGAACCGTACACAGTCATCCATCCGGAAGCCTGAACCCGTCGGCGGAAGACCTCAACAACGCATACGGGAGGATAGTGATGATAATAGCATACCCCTATAGGGGGTTGGAAAACCTAGCCGCCTACTCCAAAGACGGTAAAAGACTGCCGGTGGGCCTGTCGTTTTAAAGAATTAATTTTTCGTCTATTTCACAGAGACCTGAAAACATAGGGTCGCATCCAACCTGTATATTTGCCTTAATAATAAAAATAGCTGCGTTGTTAAAGCCCGACTTCTTTTATGAGCTGTTCGAGCTTGGCCTTGCTTTCGACGTATTCACGTTCGATATCGGGTACGTTTCCCACGTCGATCCCTATGAAGCCGTCGAAGCCGTGCTTCTTCAAGGCTTTAAGCACCCCTATCCAGTCCACGGTCCCTTTCCCTATGCCTAGGTGGTAGTTATCTCTACCGTCGTTGTCCGAAGCATGCACGTATATTATGAGCTTCCCGAGCTTCTCGACCGACAGGGGAAGTATCTCTTTCTGGGCGTGGAGATGCCCCGTATCCAGCACGACGCCGAAGTTTTCGCTGTCTATAGCCTCCGCAAGCCTGAGCATTGCGTCTGTGTTGGAGACAGACTCGCCGACTCTAGGCTCCAGACAGAACCTTAAACCATAATCCTCAGCTATCCAGTTGCATTTCCTCATGCTGTCTACGAGGAGCCTCCAGAACCGTTCCCAGCTGAACTCCGGGTCGACCTCGACCCTGTAGGGTTTACCGAAGCTTATGGCCTCCTTGTAGGGGACTTCTCCTACGAATTTGAGCGGTGGAAAGAACGTATCCGTTTGAACCATAACGGCGTCGAAGTACGTGGCCAGCTCACACGTCTCCCTGAAGAGCTCGAGGGCTTTCCGCCTAGCCGATTTATCGGGTGATACTAGGTCGGTGAATATGGGGCATACGTTCATGACCTTGAGGTTAAGCGAGTCGACATGTTCCTTGAGCCTCTGCCTGTTCGCGAGGATCTCTCTGAGGTTTTCCTCGCCGACGGCCTCGATCTCGACGTATTCGAAACCCATGTCAGCCATCTCTTCGAGAGCCGTGAACATCTTATCAAGAGGCGGCGGATAGCCATACTTGCTTATAGCATAAAGCCAACAACAGTTTATCCTAACCATAAAGACACCTAAACCTACTGAAAACCCATAACTCTATAAAAGATTTGACCCTTCGCCGTCTCGAACACATCGACTAACGCTGGGGATATAGGAGGAGCCTGGCTCTACCATGGGTTATACGGAGCCACTTAGTCTCATCTGGAAGGCTAAGGTATTCTCCCGAAAGTGGACGTATCAGGAGGCTACATCCTACGGCTTTAGCTATTCTGTGGATAGGTTCCAAGAGCTCGGGTGGAGGTCTGACTGAGTATATCAGCGAGGAGCCTCGGTATATATTCATGTCCGGGTTCCAAACGTCGTCCACGTAAGCCTCTAAGCCTAGGCGTCTAGCCTCCTCTACGGATTCGGGATTTTTGTCGACCACTACAAGCCTAAGCTCGGGTCGCTTTCTTTTCAAGGCCAGCGCCGTGTCGAACTGGAAGCCTACGCCCACCTCTACTATCTTAGAGGCGTAGCGATATCTCGAAGCGATGAAATCCGCAAGGTCATCTGCGTCTAACAGGGGCATTGGGAGGTCAGCCTCCCTGGTAGTCGTCAAGCCTAGTCGATGTGAGGGCTTCAAGAGGCATACCCTTTCTAGAGGCCTCTTCGAGAGTTATCCTATAGCCCCTACCGGTCTTCTCCATATGGTCGGGCTTAAGCAGGAGCCAGCCGTATCCGGACCGTTTAAACTTAACGGCTAGGTATGGTTCCGCACCGAACCTTTCGGCGAACCTTATGAGCTGCTCTAGGCTCTCGGCTCTGACGTATAGAATCCTCCGCCTCGTCGTCTTAACCTCGACCGCTATGCAGAAGCCCCTCCTACCGGCTACGAGGTCAGGCCTATCCAGCTTCGTCCCGGCCCCCGACGCAGGAGCCCTCAACACGGCGAACCCTAGCCTCTCAAGCCTGTTGACGAGCTCCCTCTCTTCCCTGAAACCCCTATGGCCCAAGCTAGACTGGATAATGAAACAATTCAGGGTTATAAAAAACTTGAGGACAGACAAATGTAAGACGTTAAACGACCATAAAAGAAAGTATGAAGAAAGAGGCTTCGATATCCGTCGTCTATCCTAGCTCCTCAGCCCACCTGGGTTGGAAGAAACGTTTCTGAGTTTTACCCTGCTCCTCGACCCTAGCCAGTCTCTCTAAGAGAACCTTCCGCTCTATAGACGCTACGAGCATCCTGGTCTCCATGACCTTGTCAGGGTTCACCGAGAGGCTTGTCACACCCTCCTTGACGAGGAACTCCACGATCTCCGGGTAGTTCGAAGGTGCCTGGCCGCATATGCTCGTCGTAACACCGTGTTCACGGCATATCCTTATGACGTGGCTTAACGCCCTGAGCACGGCGAGGTTTCTCTCGTCGTATATCTCTTGAACCGAGGCGTCGTCGCGGTCTATCCCGAGTATGAGCATCGTCAAGTCGTTCGTGCCGAAGCTCACACCGTCGATACCTGCTTCGATGAACTTATCTATGAGGAGCACCGTACTCGGAACCTCGACCATTATCCAGACCTTGAAGTCAGGACCCTTCCTCAGACCCTCCTCCTCCATTATCTTCAAGCAGTGCTTGAACTCCTCGACCCTCCTGACGAACGGAACCATGACCCAGACGTTCTTCAAGCCATACTCTTCCCTAACCTTCCGTATAGCGCGGCACTCAAGCCTGAATATATCAGGCTCTTTGATGTACCTGAAGGCGCCTCTATAGCCTATCAACGGGTTAGGCCCGACGTGCCCGGCCTCCTCCTCGTACTTCTCTCCACCAGGCAGCGAGAGGAACTCGTCAGGCTTGAAGTCCAAGAACCTATAGACGACCGGCCTCGGGAAGAACACCTGCGCGACCTTTCTGATGCCCTCGGCGAAGGCGTTAACCATCTTCTCGGCCCCACCTTCCTCGATCAGGAGCCTCGGGTGTTTACCGACGCTGAGCATCAGGTGCTCCGCCCTCAACAGGCCTACACCGTCGGGGTGGCTTTCGTTGAAAACCTTCTCCGCCACGTCGGGTATAGAGAGGTTCACGTAGATCTTCGTAGCCGTCACGGGCGGATAGACAGCCCACTGCGGCAAGGCGGCTACGGCGCCTGGAGCAGCCGCCACGGCTTCACGCTTAGGCTTAACCAGCGACTCTACGATGCCCTCGTAGACCACCCCTGAGGTGGCGTCTACCGTATAGTAGGTCCCGGTTTTGAGAACCTTAGTAGCCTCCCGGGTCCCGACTATACATGGTATACCGAGTTCTCTGGAGACTATCGCGGCGTGACACGTCATACCTCCGTCGTCGGTGACTATGGCTCCAGCCATCCTCATGTATGGGACCCAGTCTGGGTTCGTCATCTTCGTGACGAGTATGTCGCCTTCCTCCATCAGCTTAGCAGCCTCTTCATGGTTTAAGACGACCTTAACCCTACCGGCGTATATGCCCGGACTAGCGGGGAGACCCTTGATGACCGGTACAAACTCCTCGGTCGGAGCCGGAGCCTTCTCTACGGGCTTCTCCTCGGCTTTGACGCTCCAAACGGTCTCTGGTCTAGACTGGACTATGAACACGTTCTCGGGGAACGGTAGGTCCTTGTCTATGGCGAACTCTATGTCCTGCGGCGTGCCGTAGTGCTGCTCTATACGCTTAGCAAGCTCGGCAAGCCTCTTGATCTCCTCGTCTGTCAGGCAGGGTATCTTACGACGTTCAGGAGGAACCTCGGCGTGTATGGTCTTACCGGTCTCGGGGTCTCTGATGTATTCGACCGTCTTATCGGCGATCTCCTTGCTTAAAACCTCCAGCGTATCCTTGTCGACGACAAACCTGTCAGGCGTCACAGACCCGGAGACGACGGCTTCGCCTAGGCCCCAGCTAGCCTCGATGACTATCTTCGACCTATCGCCGGTAACGGGGTGGAGCGTGAACATGACCCCTGCGGCTTTACTGTTAACCATCTTCTGGACGGCTACGCTTATCAGAACCTTCTCATGCGGGAACCCTCTCTGCGTCCTGTAGAATATCGCCCTAGGCGTGAATAGGCTAGACCAGCATCTACGCACGTAGTGGATAAGGTCGTCCTCACCCCTGACGTTTAGGAACGTCTCCTGCTGACCGGCGAAAGAGGAACCCGGTAGGTCCTCGGCTGTGGCGGAAGACCTGACGGCTACAAACGCCTCAGCCATCCCTAGCTTAGCGTTGAGCTTCCTATAGGCCTCCCTGATAGCTTTCTCGATCTCCTCGGGTATCGGGGTAGACTCGATAAGCTGTCTAATCTTCTTAGACGCCTCCTGGTACTGCTGAGGGTCGTTCACGTCCTTAACGGTCTCCCGTATGATCGTGTAGACCTTCTCCGCTATACCGGTCAACTCTAGAAAACGCTTATACGCATACGCCGAAACGGCGAACCCAGGTGGAACCGGTATCCCGGCGTTTATCATCTCACCGAGGTTCGCGCATTTACCGCCGACCAGCGGCACATCGTCTTTCCTGAGCTCCTCAAACCAGAGTATCAAAGCCGTAGCCTTATCTTTAGACACATGTATCACCCTTTGAGTACATCTTTAAACCCACGTATCGAAGTATTTAAGGATTCAGCTTTCGGTTAAATGCGCCATGGCGGGTTACATTATGGCTTCGAAGAACCCCTTCAAGACATCGACTATAGACCTTAGAAATGGGTGTTTGATCCTATCGAGGTCTTTAAGGTTCTCCAGCCGCTTTATCCTGAACGATAGCGGCGGGTGGGGGTCCCATCCTATCCAAGATTGAAGCCTATAGCCGGGAGACCTTTCCAACCTAAGCCTGTAGTAACCTATCTTCCTCAAGGCTTCCGCTAAGAGCTGAGGTTGCCTGGTCTTTATAGCGGCCTCCAAGTCGGATTTGGCCTCGAAGAACTTCCCTATGAAGTATATCAGCCCCATGACGAAGAAGAAGTATACGTAAGGTAGGAACAGGATGAACGGCATCATGGGGAGTAAGACGTAAAGCCTGAACAGATACTCTAACGTAGATATGGTGAATAAGAAAACAGGGTCTCTACCCTTGAGATGGCTCAGCTCGTGGTTCAAAACCGCGTAGACCTCGCCCTCCTCTAGGCTGGCTAGAAGCCCCGCGGTCACCATGACCGTCCCAAACCTAGGTCCTATACCGGAGGCCGAGGCGTTCGGTATGATTATGTTTGAAAGAACTATGTTGGGCATCGGAAGCCCGTATTCCTCGACAGCCTCCTTGACAAGCCTGTAAACGTTAAACGTCTTAACCTTAAGGTTTTCAGGTCTGAACGGTATCCCGTGTCTGGATAGGACCTCTCCGACAACGTTTGGGTCTATCCTCCCACCTAGGACTATGGTCTTCTCGTATATTTCACGTTTAACCTGGTACAGCCAGTTTCTACCCTTGACCTTGATCATATCGAGAAGCATCCTATACTCGTCTGGCGACATGTAGTATTGGAGTATCGTCACATGCTGATTTCTAGCGGTTATCTTCCAGTCGCCTAGGCTCATTATTATCTTGTGCGAGAAAAGCAGGATGCAGAATTGCAACACCACTATGGCTATGGGAGCCAGCACCGGGTTTATCATGAAGATAACCATGTTGACTATTAGGAAAGCTACGAAGAACGTGATCATGCTGTCTGTGAAGATACGCTCGACTATGCGGCGTTTAGCCATCAACTTCTCAGGAACAGGGCTGCTGTTCTCGACGAAGGTGAAAAAGACGGACGACTTCCTAATGGTGTCCTCGAACATCCTAACCGCTATGATCAGGTCCTCCCGGATCTGCTCTATCGTATACCTGTCGACGGGACCCTCCCAGACGATCGTAAACTCGAGGATCTTGGAGGCCCTGATCTCCACGTGCACATAGCCCCTGTCGAGGGCTATCGTAAACCTCAAGGCTTCGCCTAGGAAGTCCCTGAACCTCTCGACCCGTAATATCCTATACCCTAGGGGGAGGATGTAGGTGTCGTAGATGAAGTCGAGGATCCTCGGTATATGCGCTTCGTTAACGCTAGTGTATACGGTGAAACCCATCCTGTTCTCGAATGCCTTCCACTCAGCCAACCTATTACAAGAATTATCAGAAACCACTTGTTAAAGATAACCGTTTTCCCAGGGGGACAGGGTCTAAAGATGCTTATCGGCGACAGAAGGGTTTAAGTGTCTACGATACGGCTTCTTAACAGTTCTCGAACCGACCGGGGGTCTTAGATGGGTTTTAAAGCCGTGATCCTAGACCTAGACGGCTGCGTCTACAGGGGGAGAAAACCCATAGGAGGCGCGGCTGAGGCTCTCGATACGCTTAGAGATATGGGGTTGAAGCTGCTTTTCTTGACCAACAACGCCACCAAGACTGTCGAAGACTACGTCGCTAAGCTCAACGCCATGGGTATACGATGCCTCGAGAACGAGGTCTTGACGTCAGGTTACGCCACATCGATATACCTGGCCGATAGATACGGCAGGGTTCGGGTTCTACCCGTCGGCGGGGAAGCCCTCGAGAGGGAGCTCTCTAGGATGGGGCATGAGGTATTGGACTGGAGGAGGGGCGGAGACCCGGAGTTTGTCGTGGCATGCTTGGATTTCGAGTTCAGCTACGAGAAGCTTAAGAGGGCTTGCCTTGCGATATTCAGGGGGGCTAGGTTCGTGGCTACGAATACAGACCCGACCCTACCGGTCGAAGATCATCTACTACCGGGGGCGGGTTCGATAGTGGCCGCTATATCTAAGGCAACCGGTAAGAGGGCTCTGGTCATAGGTAAGCCGTCTCGTAGGATCATGGATATAGCCCTCAAGAGGCTAGGCGTAGACGGCTCCGAGACCGTAGTGGTCGGGGATAGGTTGAGCACAGACGTGAGAGCCGGTAAGAGAATAGGCGCCTTCACGGTCCTGGTGTTAACTGGTGCTTCGAGCTTAGAGGATCTGGAAAGGTGGAGATACGGTCAGCCCGACCTCGTCTTGAACAGCATAAGCGAGCTCCCCAGAGCTCTCAAACGGCTCGGAAAACCCTAAGCCCAAGGGGTTTAACGTCTTCCTCAACCATAGAGAGAACCTCTCGATGTCTACTAATGGGTCTAAAGCCATAAGGATCTCTAAGACCCCGAGCGCCCTATATTCAAGCACAGCCAGCCTATACCTGGTTTTTCCTAGAGCCCTCTTAACCCTCCGTAGGGTTAAGCCGGTTATGTACACCTGGCTTAAGCCTGAGAAAGCCATACCCTCGACCCAGCGGAGCCACCTCCACGATAGACGCGCTTCGACCGTCTCCCTACAAAGCCTCTCGACGTACAGCTCGACGGGGAATTCGCCGTAGAGCATGTAAGCCCGTCTAGCCTCCTCCAAGCCCATAGAGCGCACGTCTAAAAGTTGCCCTCTAAGAGTCTGAGCCGGAACCTTGACGACCAGGTTTTCCAGTCCCACATCCACGTAGAGCCCGTCATCCTTCAACGTCAAAACCCTACCCTTCAGTAAGGCTCCCTTCGAAAACTCGTCCGGCTTCCTCGGGAGAACCCCTATGCATTCCTCCAGGATCCTCACGGCCACGTCGGTGTCTGCTCCTTCGAGGAAAGCCTCGGCCCACCCCCTAGACCCCACGGCGACCTCTGAGACCTCGACCTCGATCCCGTTTAGCATGTTTTTTACCATGTTTCTAAGAACCCTCAACCCGTCTAACCCGTAGGGCCCGTATATCCTTTGATTCAATCTTACGACCAGCATTTTACACGCATTCAACCGGATAACAGGTCGAGAGGATCGATTAAGGCTTCAGCCTCCGAGCTCCTTTATCTTGCTCTTCAAGGCCTCTATGACGTATGCGTTATCCTCGTACTGAAGCGGTGCGCCGCATCTACTGCACATGAAGCTCTGTTCGACCGCTCTCTCGAACGGCACCCTCTCACAGCCCTTAGGACAAGAGTAGAACTCATGCGTCTCCTCGTATCGAAGCCTCTCCATAAGCCTATTCAGTATCCGCTGCCTCTGGTTTTCAAGGTACAGCTCGACCTGGTCGAGTTGAACCCTCCACTTGAAATAGAACCACCCGGTCTTCTCGTCCCTGAACCTCTGAACAGTCACTATGGAGTTTTCGGCGAACCGGTAGAGTATCTTCCTAACCACGTTAGGCTTCAAACCGAGCTCTAAGGCGAGCTCGTCATCCCGCATATCACCGTTTCTAACCAAGCATTCGATTATCTTAAGACCCTCTCCCCCAGCCAAAGCCTCGGCAAGCCTATAGAGCAGGTTCATCCTTCTAGACGACAATCTCCGATACTATATGCGACGTGGTTTTCTTTAAGGGTTTTCCCGGAGGAAGCCTATGGATAGACGTCATAGTAGAGCTTGAAAAACCCCTTCGACTCTTCCACGGCTCCCAGGTTTAGACGACCTATCTCAGAGAGGTCTTTTACATGGGTTCCGCTGCAGGGTACGGCGTTACAGCCATCTATCACCACGACCCTGTAGGACGGTAGACCCTTCGGAAGCCTAAAAAGGTTAGGGGCCTCCGGATACCTCGATACGAGCTCGCTCCAACGGAGAGACTCTATCCAGACCCTTCTACCCTCCCGTATCAGCCTGTCGGCGGTCTCCTGAACCTTCGATAGAACCGTCTCGTTCGGTGCAGCCCCCTTATACGCCGTGTAGCAGGGGTCACCGAGCCAGCTTTCGACCGTGTAGACGGGTCTACCAATGGTCTCCGATAGGCAGTAGTCGAGTAGATGCCCCGCCGTGTGTCTACGCATAACCTTGTATCGCATATCCCAGTCGATGGAGCCTGAGACGCGTTCACCCGGAGACGGCTCAGCCCCCTGCTCGATGCGTCCGAAGTGGACGACCACGCCTGAGACATACATGACCTTCCTAACCCTAAGCCTAAACCCCTCAGACCGTATGACGCCTGTATCGGCGGGCTGTCCACCCATCTTAGGGTGGAACAGGGTCTCATCTAAGACCAAGTAGAGCCTACCCCCGTCCCTATGGCTTCTGAGAACAGAAGCCTCGAACGTCCTCCTGTACGAGTCCTCCCAGAAACTTAACTTGGTCTTCGGCAACCCGTGGACAAGCTTAGCCAGGTCCATCCTATCCAACCCGATACTTCAAGCCTCTACCTTTAAACCTTAACGTGTAATCTGGCGTCTCTCTGTTCAAGTCGAGGAAAAAATGGAGGATGGGGAAGCTAGTTTTCTTTAGCTTTCGTGGTCGCTAGGTGTAGTATGGAGGTCGACGACGAGGCTATGGTGGATAACACGTAGGCCGAGGTTGCGGCCGTCAGCAGTAGACCGTTTTCCAGAGCCAACCCTAGACCTATGAACACTAGGGATGCAGCTACTAAGGTCCATAAGGCCTTTACGAACTCCCTAGACGGCTTAAGGGTTTTACCGCGTCTCTTAGCCAGAAGCGAGGTGGCTATGAGAACCGGTGAGACGTAGACGACGCCTATGAGCGAGGATGCTATGAAGCCCGCTAGCACGGCTGCTACCTCAGGGTTAGCCCCGAACAGAGGTGTAGTGGTTAAGGCCGTGAGCTTCAGTATCCCGAGCAACGGGTACAGTATGGCTTTGACGACAGGTTTCAGCACGGGGTTGGATTCTATGAACTTCGCCACGGGTGTGCTCCACGAGTAGTAGAAGGCGTCGAAGGCTACGTAGAACTGTCTACCGGCGTACGTCGTGAGGATCAACCCGTCTCTGAAGGACCTCAGGAAGTTAACCTCAGGAGCGACCTCGGAGCCGAAGGTCACGGTAGCTATTATACACTTCTTCTCCTGAACCGTTATCTGAACCTCGTTGGACTCAGCCGGCTCATAGACCGGTCCTTCAGGAACCTCGGCCTTGACGCTCCAAGTTCCCTGAGCGTCGAGTTCTATGCTATACTCGAAGCTCCCGTCCGACGAGGTGACCGTGTACTCGCTGACACCCGACGGGCTTGTGACCGTTATCACGACATCCGTCTCGGCTTTAAACGGAGATATCGAGCCTGATATGGTGATGGTTTCGCCCACGTTAGCCGTGGTCTTGGAGACCGATATCTCGACCGTCGGGGATACCTTCTTCACGGTCAGGGTTAACACAGAGGATTCCGCAGGCTTATACTCGGGGTTCCCAGGCCACACGACCTTAATCCTATAGGTGCCGAGGGCCTCAGGCTTCAGGGTGAAGCTGAAGCTACCGTTCTCCAAGTCGACCTCGGCTATTTTCTTAAACTTACCGTCCGGGGTCAGAAGGATGAATACTTTACCCGTCACAGAGGGTGTTATCGTGCCTTCGATTGTGACGGAGTCGCCTATCGTTATGGTCGAGGAGGACAGTGATATCGAGAGCTCGGCCGTCTTCTTGACCACCGTCAGGGTTAGAATCTCGGATTCAGCCGGGTTGTACTCGTCGTTCCCAGGCCATGAAACCTTTATCCTGTAGACCCCCTTAGCGGTCGGCGTGAAGCTGTAGCTGAAGCTTCCGTCTTCGAGAGTTACCTTAGCGACCTCCTCGAAAACCGTGTCTGAAGCCACCAGTATCGAGACCTCTCCAGTGAGGCTCGGCGTTATGGCTCCAGATATCGTCACGGACTCCCCTATGCTAACGATTTCCGAGGATAACGATATCGAGAGAGAAGCCGTCTTCTTAGCCGACGGCGGAGGAGCCCTCGCGAGGACACGGCCCTTTATAACCCCGACCTTAAGCTTCTCCAACGTGAAGTCCACCGGCTTAGTCGTCTCTCCGACCGTCACCGTGACCCCTTCCTTGACGGCCGTCTCATAGCCTCTCTTAGAGGCGGAGACAGTCACAGTGGTGGAGGTAACGCCTTGCGGAAGAGCTATGATGAGTCTATAGCTTCCATCTTCGTCTGTGTACGTCACCGCATCTAGAGCCGACACCTCGACGTCTACGAGCGGGTTACCGTCGATATCTGTAACTGTGCCCTCTATGGCGGCCATTCCCGTAGCCGTCCCGGTTACGACGAGCTTAACGTCCTTGGTCTCTTCGCCAGCGGTTACCTGAACCATCACGGGCTGGGAGAAAGCGGTCGTCCCTACGAACGCCATAACCTGATAGGTAGCCGTTCCGAGACCTGAGTCTATCCTGAAGGACCCATCTATGTCGGAGGTGGTAAAGCCGAAGTACTTGCCGTCCTGCGAGAACGCTACGACGGATGCGTTCGCGGCCGGCGTATCGTCGCTGTATACGACCACACCCGATATTATGCCGGACCTTTCAAGCTGGAAGTCTACGTTAGCCGTCTCCTCACCTGCTACGACGTGAACCTTCTTAGCGTTCATGAAGTTCCATACATAACCCTTCGGGAACAGCAGGGTCACGTTGTAGTCGCCCGTGTCGAGGTTGTTGGCTATCCTATACCGCCCGTCCTCGTCTGTCACGGCGTAGAACCCCTTGGATATACCACCGCTGGGTGAGAAGGCTACCACTAGCACATCGGCTACGGGGTTACCCTGGTCGTCTGTAACCCTACCGGATATTATACCGGATACGCCGAGACGTATCACTATGCCCTCGACCGTCTCGCCTTGAACCGCCTCGACGTTCTCGACCCTCCCAGAGG
>Ga0180302_10000941_pt1 | contig 13641 bp, 9 predicted proteins | sample GuaBasSediGuay17_FD_121794 | JGI IMG/M metagenome (GOLD analysis project Ga0180302, IMG submission 121794) | Subseafloor sediment microbial communities from Guaymas Basin, Gulf of California, Mexico - Guay17, Core 4571-4, 12-15 cm | ecosystem: Environmental > Aquatic > Marine > Hydrothermal... | reverse complement strand
GTTCCGATAAATGCTACAGTCTTCGATGCGATTGGCGATGTACCATACGGTTTTATCGATATCGTTCGTGGAACTCTGACTGTAAAGGGCATAGCTAATCACCCTGGCTGTAAATACGATTTCAATGGGAACGGTAAGATCGATGACGAAGAGTTGCTGAGTGCGATTATGGACTGGCTTAACAACAAACTCAATGACATAGATCTACTGGATGTAATAATGAAATGGTTGCAGTCTTAATTTATATTAAAAAAATAAAAAATAAATTATTAATTTTTATTTTTAAATTAATTAAGATTGTAACCATTTCATTATTATGTTGAGCAAGTCTAAGTCGTTGAGTTTATTGTTCAGCCAATCTTGTATAGCTTGCAGTAATTCGAGGTCGTCTATCTTACCGTTGTGATCTGTATCGTATTTCTGCCATGGTTCTGATACGATTGTGATCGTAATCGTTGAAGCTGGAACATTTTGACCGTTTATGGTTGCAGTTGAAACGTTGAATTTGATCACATCTCTGGGTTCAGCGGAGTTATTGACTTTAAACGTTATCGTTGCTACTTTTATCTTATTAGATAAGTTTACTCCAGTTGTGCTAACTCCTAAGTATTTCACATACCCAGTCCCCTGTGTAATCGTGTCTATCAAATCAAATACCCCATACGTCTTAGTGTCCACTACCTCCACTAAATTAGGATACGTGAAGTTGACCAGTACTGCCTTGGATACATTGCCTTTCAAGTATATGTTCAAATCAAACGTCTCACCGGGCGCTACCGCTACCTTGTCCGATTCTAACCTTACCTCTCCTACTGCTGGCATAGGTGTTGGTGTTGGAGTCGGTGTCGGAGTAGGAGTGGATATAACTGATGACACTGCAAAGTAATAGACCTTATGATCATTGCTACCTGCGACGGCAAATCTTCCATCTGAGCTTATAGCTACTGAGTTTACCCAAGCACCGGTTTCGTAGCTCCATAACAGCTTTCCTGTATTGTCGAAGCAATACACATTGTTGTTATAGCTTCCTGCAACTACGTACTTTCCATCCGCACTTATATCCACCGATGAGATTAGATCTCCAATGTTGTAGCTCCACAACAGCTTTCCAGACCTGTCAAAGTAGTAGAGCTTCCCACCTTTGCTACCTGCAACTATGTATTTTCCATCTGAACTTATTGCCACTGTCAATGCCGCTCCATCCGTATCGTATTCCCAAAGTAGCTTACCATTCCTATCAAATAAATATACACCCATGTTGTTCCCTACGACAACATAGCTACCATCCAAACTCATATCCATCGATCTGATGGTAATACGAGTATCATAGCTCCAAAGTCTATCCCCGTACTTGTTAAAGTAATGTACAACACTACCACCACAAGCCGCTATGTATCTTCCATCTGCACTTATCGCTACTTCAGTTATTGAGGATATAGGCCTCACCCAAAGTTCGTTTCTATACTTATCAAATAAGATCAGCTCATCAGAAGCCATTGGCCCCATAATACGACCTGTAATTATATACTGCCCATCGGAGCTAATAGCAATTAACCACCTACGTTTCTCCCTTAGCTCCCAAAGTACATCTCCGTATTTATCAATATATTTAACACCTCCGGGAAGCAATAGCAATATATTGGCCATCAGAGCTAAGATCTATGTCAGATACACCTGATTTTACTTTAGCGAGGAGTTTACCTGATTTATTGAACACGTAAGTGGTGTATGGAGTTCCTGCAACTACAACGTCACCATCTGAACTTATTACCACCTTAGTAACGGGATGACCTGTATCGTAGTACCAAGCTGGTTTGATGCTCACTGCTGTAGCTGTTGAGATTATGATAACACTAGATAATAATATTAAACTTAATCTAAATATATTTTTATTGAATATATGCCGCATAACTATCAGAGATAATATTGGCTAAATAAACTTTGCGATAGTGTTTTGGTTTATAACACTTAATATTAGCTTATGGTTTAATATTATTTTATCATATTAAGTTACTCCTTTCGGTTTTTGTAAGGAATAATAATATTATGTTAAAATTAAGTGTCAACGATATTATAATACTTATCGCTCATTTTGGCTATATAATCAGTCTGAATCTTTAAACACTTCCCCAACTTACATATTCCTCTTCCGAAAGTATTCGTTACCAGTGATGAATAACGACATGAATAATCGATGATTAATGTCATCGAATATAATAATAAAATGATTAAGTTAAAAAATTACATAAAATCTATAAAAATAATTTTGTAATTAAAATTTTTAGATTGTAATACTCTGTTTCAACCAGACCAGTATTACCTTAAGTAAATCTGAATCCGATAGTTTACCGTGTAACCAATCCATTATAGCGCTAAGGAGTTCAAGGTCATCGATTTTACCGTTACCATTTTTATCGTACATTTGCCATGGTTCTGATACTATTTTAATTGTATCTGCTGTGGAAGAAACTAAAGTTCCGTTTATACTTGCAACAGTTACGTTAAGCTTGATCAAATCACCAGGCTTAGCATCACTGTTTACCTTAAACGTTATCGTAGCTATCGTTTTACCACTTAAGTTCAATTTTCTTAAACTTATTCCTAAGTACTTAACGTAACCATTGCCCGTTATAGCCTTATCAGTGAAGTCAAATACACCATACGTCTTCGTATCTACTACACTCACTGAATCCGGATACGTAAAGTTAACTAACACGCTCTTTACATCCTTTCCATTCACTACAATGTCTATGTTGAATTCTTCTCCTGGCGCTACTTCCTTCTTATTCGCTGCTAAATGAACTGGAATGGTGATAATCGGTGGTGGTGTTGGCTTCGGAATGGGATAGTTTGAAATTATGAAAGTATGCCATTTTCCATAAAACTCTGGTTTTGCGAATAGATTATCGAGGACTTTAGATTCTTTATCAGTCCAAACTAAGAAATGCCAAGCTGGTTCATCCAATTTAGCTCTGTAACGTAATCCAATTATAGCTGTTTGAGGCGCAGGTGCTGGTTCTTCGTCTCCGTATCTGTCACGCTTAGCAATTCCAAATCCGAAGTCGTTAAAGTGTTCGTATGGATGTGAAACTTTCCCATCTATCTTAATGTACCACTTACAGCTCCAGTCAAACTTCTGCCTTGAAACTACACCGCTGTCATACCAACTGTCACCGTTCGTTCTTAAACATGGTGGTGGGTTCCCATCATTTGATACTATATCCGGTCTCGGTTGACCCCAGCCTATCCAGTTGTTAAGCGATGAGAAATCATCTCTCATTACGATTTTGCCATCTATATAAACTTCTATGTTATCAGCAAGTCCACTATCCGTATGCCCAGCACTCCTTCCACCGATTATGACAGGTTTTACTTCTGGTTTCCAGCTAGAATTTAGAACTGCTACAAGTTTTCCGTCAACATAGAAGTATATCTTCTGCATTGAAGGAACCTGTGCCGTTACAACAACCTCGTTATCTCCCTTTATTATGTGTTTATTCTTGTACTCATCGAGCAGATAACCGCTTAATATATAGGCTCCCTCTTTTCTCGCTTTAACCTTATAAATTATCTCTTTTTCACCGAATAGAGTAAAGATGATCTTATGCTCTTTTGGATTGTAATCCACCTGATAATTTGGCAAATTCGAACCTATAAATTCAAACTCCTTCGGCAATTGTTCGATTACCTGACCGAACATTCCATAATTTGAGACCTTTATCCTTACTTTAAATATCTCATCAACCTTCACATCATCTGGCAAATCTCTGATTGCAATTGGTTCCAATCTTGTTACTACAGTTACAGTCGGTTCCTGTTTAGCATATTTTCTGACAAAAATGTAGTCTAAATAGTTGATATTGCCACAATCCCTTCCACCTATGAGAAGTGGCAATTTATCAAATGGATTAGATCCTGGATTTCTTATCACCTCATATGGTAGATGCAAAACCATATCGTTTACATCTACCCCCTTTGGTCTTCCCTTATGAATGTTTATTGAGCAGATATACTTCCCATCCCTGTAATATGTAACGTTTTGAGTTATAGGGTCATACTTCATTGTGTATCGATGGAATTTAAAGTCATTAGGCTCTTTTATTTGACCTCCACCATCAAAATATGTATTACCATAGAAGATGTACTGACCCATGGCGCTTTCACCTGATATACAGATTGCAAATAGTTCACAAAGTCTGCTCCTTTCGGAGTATCCTTTTTGCACAGTTCCAATGCCAAATGTCAAGAATCCATAATGCTGACAACCCTTTGCAACCCTTGCTCGTGCTTCAACTGTAATACCATCTTTTATATACACTAATCTTTTGCTGTAACTACCAGAAGGATGCCAGCTATCTCCTTTACTTGAGTATCCCCAGCCATCATGGAAACTACTATCTCGAAATGTTGTTGGTGTTGGTGATCCAAAATTAATCCATTTATCCAGTCCTTTATTGAAATCATCGAAGAACTCGAAAACAGCATCACCATTCGATTTGCTCACAGCGTTAGGATTTCCGTAGTACATGTAAATTTTAGTTTTACCGTTAGCTGGAATTAAGGGAACTTTAACCCATATCTTTGCCTTCTTATTTGCACTATCCCATTCCTCAATCCAATACGGTAGCTCATCCCCCTTCTCATCCACAAACCTAACATCAGACCCATCAGACTTTGCCTTTGAGAAATCGAAGTTCGTCGAATTTAGCTCTATTAAAACTTGATAATCTCTTAGATCTTTACCAGAATTTTCCTTAATTACTATCTCAGTATGATATTTCCAATCTTGTAGATCAAACCCTAAAACGACACCTGAGCTTAATGCAAGCAGAACTATTATAATTAAAAATTTTATCCGCATATCTTTTCACCCCTAAAATACATTTTTATCAACTCGATAACCTTCTCCCTTTCAATAACACCCTTAAAGTAATCCTTAATCGCAATAATCACTTCTTCCCTATCAATTATCCCATTCCCGTTTAAATCGTACTTACAATACCACGGAAGTCCTGAAGTCGCAATTATCCTTATGTAATCATGGTAAGCTTTACCAGCCGAGCCAGAAGATCTTATACCTAAGTACAACTTCTTACCTTTTAGAATGTCTTCACAAATTTTATCTTTAGACCTATATATTAATTTATTATCTACATAGAATTCAATACGTCTGTCATCTTTAATTATAATCTTTAATTTAACCCATCTATTGATGTAGTTATCAGCTGGGATCCAGTCAAATCCCTCCCATTTACTGTTTTCTGTTACAAATCCACCGTAAAGATATGCATGTCTTCTTTTATCTTGTGGACAAGCCCAACAGGCATCTCCCTCATAGTGAATCCTAAGTATAAGACCCCATGGATAATCTTCCCCCGCACAGACACCAGTCGAAATAAGTTTATTTTTCCTCGTTAATCCTATCGCTACATCATCCCAACACCCTGCTAAGTTCGTAACTTTAACGAATACTTCAGATTCAATTACTACAGGAAGTTTATCAGCTAGGTATAAGTTTTCCTTAGACACTGCTCCGCTGTTACACCAACTATCACCATTGTTGTCAAACACTCCCTTTCGACCTTCTACCGATGGTAGAATTCTTGGAGATGGAGAGCCGTATGGTATCCAATTGCTTAAATCGTTAAAGTCGTCTTCGAATATAACTTCATAACGATTCTCAATGGGTTTTATGTAATATGAATCTCCGCATGCCGCGACTCGACCACAACATTGGAGGGGACAAATACCTCCGTAGTAATATCCATAAACCTCTACTCTATCACCTCTCTTTAGATTTAACTTATTCTTGTAACATACTTCCGCGCTTCTCAGATTCCCTATCAAGTCAGAGCCCTCTAAGATCTTATCTATCCTCACTTTAACGTAATAGCTACCGTAGCATACGAATTGTCCGTACTTCTCATCTGTTAGAACCGTTCCTATGAACTTAACCTCTCCGTTGCCTGGGTACACCTCAAACTCATAGCTCTTTTCAACCCTCTGCCCCTCATATGTAGCTACAACCGTAATCTTGTGCTTTCCAATCTTAACTGCCGGTGGTATCGACTTCTTCGCTGGCTGTGGAAAGCTTATGACCATCTCCTTATAAATGGGACAGGTGGCCAATGTGTACTCATTTACAACATAACTGCAAGCACCAATTTTACATATCTCCTCACACTTCTTCCCATCAAAGTGCATTTCCACTTTCTCTGGATTTCCGTAAATCCTAATCTTTAGTGTGCCGACAGCAAGCGGTAAATATCCCTTTGGAGGAGGTATCGGGAAAGATCCTTGTGAAACTTTAACATCACCAATAAACTCTATCCTGATTTTTTCTGGATTGGTAACTACAACCACCCATGAAACGTAACTATAGTTCTTACTATCGTATGCCTTAGCAACGACGTAGTGTCTACCCTTACCAAAATTGTATTTAAAGTCGCTAAGTGCAGTGGTACCACTTATATTTTCCTCTTTTATAATCATTCCATCTACATACCACTTAACTCTCCTCAAATTACCATCTTTGTCTTTAATGCTAATCTTAAATTCTACATTTCCTGGATAAGTTTTTACTACTCTTTTAGGCTTTATCCTTAGGACTGAAGGTGGCTTGTTTATTTTCACAACCTCAAACGCATTTTCTATGAGCTTAGAATCTAGAACTTTTCCGCCAGAACTGATGTGAACTTTTATAGAGTATTTTCCTGGCCTGCTTTCTCCAACATGCCAGAATATATGAACAGTTTCAGTTTCTCCACTCTTGATGAATAAACATCTCCCAGTAGAACTGACAACACTGCCTCCACGCATAATCTTAGTATGCAGATCGAAGTTTGCATCGGCTCCGGTGTTCTTTACGTGGACATCAATTCTAACGATATCCCTGAATGTGTATTTGCCGGGTGTATAGCTAACTTCAACCTCTCCCATCAGCGAGTCCACACTGAAAGCATTCTTTTTAAGCCAAATACCACAGTTCTTCGAACCTGACCAGAGGGAAACCACGACTCCATATCTTCCGCTCTTTGCATCTCTTGGAACTGTCCATTCAAAAGACACCTCCTTCAGACCTTTTTTGATTCTGACAGTCTTTGTAAGATACTTTAATTTTCCATCTGGGTATTTAATTCCAAGCATTACCCTGTAGCTTCCGCTATCATAGTTCTTTATCCTAACAGTAAACTTAACTTTCTCTCCAGGCTTGTAAACGCCTGGAGTTACATGACAACTTATCTCTGCCTTGCTTTGCTTAAAGTTCAGATGTGGATCCAAGAGGTTTGAGGATGCACTTGACGCTCGAAGGTACAGACATCCAACGTTGTTAATAAAAACTTTCACACCTAATTTTGCCCTATCTTCAGCGCATTCCTTAGCCATTTTAATCTTATCCTTAACTTTTACACTATTCGTTAGATCGTGAAGAATTTCTGCAATGCATCCAGTCCATCTACCTCTATTCTCCTGCAATGCCATTGCATTGAATTCGTAGGCATGAGATAACTCATTGTAAGCCATAGTAAGTGCTAAAAAGCTGTTTACGTATCCATTCCACGTTTTATCTCTTTTCCACTGTTCCTCTGCATAATTTGCTAGCTCAATTGCAGCTTGGGCAAACTCCCCAGAAAATTCCATGTACAGTGTTGTCTTTGTAATTGTGCCCGCTGGAAACAGTTCATCAGCAACATAGTCCATGAAAGTTGAGATAAACTTCTTTGTAGCTTTGGATGTATATTCCCTACCTACTTCCAGCTTATTCTCAGCCTCGCTAACCTTCTTCCAAGCCTCTTCTGCGAAAGCGTAGGTCTCCATAAGAGTCTTTGCACCGTCATAAACATCTTTTGATTTCTTTAACCCCTTTAGAATCAGAAGAGTTTCCTGAACATTCTTGTTACTACTAATACTAACCTTCACACCTTCAGCCTCTGCGGTAGCTATTAATGCATCTGCTTCAGCTTTTATGAGGCTTTCAAGTACTTGTTCTGGATTTTCAGTTGTCAGAAGCTTGGCAAGAATCTTTCCGCCAACACACATTTGCTGCATAACCGGCCCGCCAACCGTGATCCACGGGTTGTTTGCCGTACTCAGAAGGGAGTTTGCATCATTTCTTATAAATGTAGCCTCAGCCTTCAGCGTCGATTCGGGTTTCATCCGCTCCAATAGGCTCTGAAGATAGAGATTAAAGGCTATATCTTTGGCTCTACTGGACGTCAGGAATTTTTCGGCTTTCTTGTCAAAGAGAAAGGACTTATAAACGTTAACAGGTATGTCAATCTTCTTCATCCCCTCTATATTCTTCGTTGTTATTGTTATTGTTACTAAGTCGGTTGAAACGGCAAATAGTATGTATCTTTTGTTCTTAACGATCTCAACGGCCTTTCCATGATACTTCTCCTTTAGCAAGCTAGCAACTACATGAATGCCTTGTTCACTCTCCCACCATCGTTTAGTTGTAAGAATTGTAAATGCATCGTAAACAGTTCTCCTATCAAACATCGGTTTTACCATTTTATCATCTACAGGATCATAGCTGTTCCAGATAGCTGCAACAGCGTTGTAACTACCAATTTCTGCATCGTCTGGTAAAGTATACTCAAACTGTAAGGTTTGCACTTCTTCAGGTCTTAAAATTCTGGTCTTCTTTGGTGGAACGTTATACCAATCACCGCTCGGTTTCTGATAGCTTAATCCAACCCAAAAGCTTCTCGTTGTTGTTCCAGTATTTTTGATGGTTACACTTGCTGTAATTGTATCCCCTGGATTAAACATGCCAGAAGGTGGATCAAATGATCTTATTTTAGCATCATCGTATCTATGAGGTGCGGGTGTAGAAGTTGGGGTGGGGGTTGGGCGAGGGGTTGAACCGACATTTATCGTCCACTCTATTGGCTCACTGCTATGTCCTTCTTTATCGTAACCTATAACTTTAACGGTTCCAGAAGTATAGAATACGTGTGACCAGCCGACAACATGGTCTTCAACATCGTAAGACGTGTGCACATGCCGTCCGTTTAAATACCATTCTACTCTTTCCTGGTCTCCATCGTAGTCATATATCTTAACACTGAACGTTACTTCAGTTCCAGCCTTAACATTCACTGTACTCCGAGTAGGTGCATCTCTCTGAAGCCATGGAGGTTTTTCTCCTCTCGTAATTCTAAATTTATTCTCCATCCAACCGCTGTCCCAGTAAACGTATTTACTATGGTAATTTCTCAGAATGAGTTTTGCATCATACCAGCCTTCCGGTGCATCTTTAGGTACCCTTATCTGCAAGGTCTTCGAACCATCGAACTCAAAATACTGTCCAGGTCCAACTCTCTCCCAAGGACTTGAGCTTGGAGAGTATATTTTTCCATCTGGAGCTCTAATCTTTATCACACCCTCAAAATCTACTGGTGTGTCCATATTGTTTGTAAAATGTATATAACCCCGAATAATCTGCCCGGGTGAATATACACCACTGCTAACTCCATAATCACGAATTGTTACACCACTTGCAGAGACCATACTAACAACGCCAATGAGTACCACAAATAATAAGATAACAATCAGACATATTTTATTTAGCAATCCATAGCTCTGGCTAAGACTTTTTAACATAATTAAAACACTTATTTTATCATATATAAATTTTATTATTTCATTTACACCCATTGGTATAACCGTACACCAATGGGTGTGCTATAATACCTAAAGGTTAAAAATATTAACTACTAATATTATAACATATTGATAATTATTGTGGTACCCACGAGGGGGTTCGCAATTGCGACAAAAATGCTCGCAATTGCGAAGATGTATTTCAAGTTTCTTTATTAAAATATTATAAAAATTAGACTCCCGGATTGAATCTAGGTTGCAATCTTAACATTGGTCAAACCGATGTTAAAGTTGTTTTTTATTAAAATGTGTTTATATGTATGGACGTTTTATAGCTAATTGCGAACTTCACCTTTGCAATTGCGAACCCCCACGAGAACCAAAAGTTTTTCAAATAATCATTTTTAATTATTATTTTTAATTTTTATATTTTTTCTATCCTAGTCGATTTCTGTAAGTAAAACTCAAATAACCTCGACCCCCACTCTATTCCATCTTTATCGTTACAGATCAGAACGTTTAACGGATCAAATTTTCCACCACTGGGTAAAAAGAACGTTAGCTGCTTATCCGACACCCAGAAGGACGTAGGAACGTCATCACACAGATAGAACTCTCCAAGCTCCAAGCATCTTTTAGCCAAATTTGGATCCAAATTTTTAGCACTCTCGAGAACATTACCCGTTATTATCACTTTGACTTCCCTCTTTCCCTCGGCTAACGAGGGAAACATACGAAGGAGTTCTGGATAGAATACGGAGCCAACACATTTGAGCCAACTAGATCTCCTTGCAACTTCTGCCCAATCGTATCTAATTTCGAAGGGATCCTTTTTTGTACAGACCTTACATTTTCTCAGCAGATGAAGATTTTCAAGCAAGTCCTTTGGTAGCAAAAACAAATCGTGCGTCGTAAAAAACTCTCCATAGCGCTCGATTAGCTCCATCAGCCCCTCTAACTCTTTAATCTTGTTCAGCAAAATTTCTCCAATTTCCGTTAGAACATAACAGTTTTCTACCTTTTTTATTAAATGATGGTCGGAGAGAAATCTAACGTGAGGTTTAACCGTATTTCTCGACACACCGATTGACTCTATAAGCTCGCTAACAGTTTTTGCTTTTTTAAACTCGTCAAGTATTTTTACCTTCAAAGGGGTGTTCAGCAAGGACATTAATCTAAGTCGCTTGCCGATACCTCACCCCTCCGAAGTTGCTAATTTGTGCAGTTCAAGTCATTTATCATCTTTAACATAATAAGTTTTTTCAATAGCTATCGCTAGAGTTAAAGACTCTCCTGTATTAATGTTCTCAGTTGATTCTACAAAAATTGCCGATAGTGTCACCTCTAACCTCGCGTTAATTTCTTAACAACATTAGCGGGGATGGGTAACTGTGTGCCGATATGGCAGAGATAATTAATTGTTCCAGCTAATAAGCCATATAAATGCCCATGCTAGTTATTTATTATTATTAAAGCCATTGGTAGTGCTATTTATTGTGTAGAATTATAGTAATAGATCCAGAGTTTGAGGGAATTTTGGAGTATTTCAAAAGAAGAAGATTTAGAGAATTTTATAGTTTTTCTCTGGAATTACCATTTCTTAAAGTTGTAAACAATTGTTATCCCCACCTCTTTTTATTAATCTTTGGATTAAGCTGTAAGATGTGTCCACTTAACACAGACACAATCTTAGGTAATTGTAATAGGACATGAACGGCTTAGAGAAGGGGTTTCAGCATTTGGTAGGATTTTTAGCAGTGATAGAGCGAAAGAATATTTTAATTTTACCATAGTTTCCAACAAAGGGGATATAGGGGAGGGATGATAAGGAAGAAATATGGATTTAGTGAATAGATACGTTGAAGAGATAGGGGAGATAAGGGAGTTAATAAAGCCGATTGTTGACGAATATTATCCGAGTAAAGCTAATAGGTATTGAGTTTGTATGATTTGATAGTAATAGGAGTTTTAGCACACCTACACTTTAACGGTATTATAAAGGGAGCATACGTTTATTTTATTGAAGAACTGGAATTATTTCCTAAGATTAGGTATAACAAGCTGATAGAGAGGTTGAACAGGTATGAAGAGTTGTTGTGTGAAGTTTTAGACTTTGTATTTGAGAAGGTAGCGGAGGGAGAGATAAGGATTGTTGATGCTAAATCGATTGAAACGAAAGAGCTGGTGAGGTTTAACAGACATAAAAAGCAAGGAGAATCAGAAATCATAAGGGAAGAAGAGTCAATAGGATACAATCCATCCAAAAAAGATTCTACTGCGGGTATAAGATAACTTGCGTTGCCGATGGCAGATTTCTAAACCTTCTCTACGTAGATACTGCCAAAAAACACGATTTGACAGTGTTAAAAGAAAATGTGGAAGATTTCTCTGAAAGACTGAAAGGTAAAATGGTTATAGCTGATAAAGGTTACGTTAGCAAGGTATTCGCCAAAGAAATGGAGTGTAAAAAAGTTAGATTCGTCGCAATTAAGAGAACATGATAAAAACTGAAGATGAAATGAAATACTACCACTCCCTCTCCAAACTCAGAAAGAAAATCGAAACCCTCTATAGCCGATAACTTCGGATTAAAGTTCATAAGAGCCGTAACCAGAAAAGGTTTGGCTGTCAAAATAGTTCTTAGTTTGTTGGCTTTTAACATTTATCAGTGTTAATAAGGTGATGGGAACTATGGTTTTTAATTCTTTGTTTTAGTGAAGAGGAGACGGATTCAATTAGACATCTTTTACCGAAAGGACTGATATTCATATTTTAAACCCAAACTTTCGAGAGCTTTGATAAGCCAAGGAGCTTTATCAATAATGAATTTAGGCCTATTTTCACAGTATTTTAGGACTTCCAAAGAGCTTAGTAGTCAAATAATTTCTTAAAGGATAAACTCTCATTAGAATCTCGTTTCTCTCTACTGCTGCATAAACGTAATAATCATCATTAGCTTTAACTATTATTTCGTCTATCGCTATAAGTTTTCTCGGCCTTCTCTCCATTATAATCGGTAATCTCTCCTCAAACTTCTTTATCCACTACGGCTGATTTCGAAACAGAATGAATCTCAGATAAAATCTTTGCAGTCCTCCTCACAGATGAAGTCTGAATATAAATCGCTATGCCCAATATCTTAATTCCTAGGTATATTGTTCCTCTCAAATACCTTTAACTCTTTCACTATTTCTTTTATTTTATCGTCATAACTTAAATCTCTATCCAGTTTATCTTTTTCGATCATGTGGACATATTCAAGCTGTAAGCATCCCGATGATCTGTAAAAAATACTGCCTTATCTTGAGATTAATGGAATCTCATAATCGTTTAAATGTATCAACTGATCGTTCCTCATATGCTAAAATCCTACGAGAATTATTTCCCAAAGCTAATCATATTCCTCTGCTTTTAACAAAAGTCCACATCTTATCTAATTTAGTAATAGAGTACTCTACATATAAATCTTATTGATTTAGATCATTTTTTGAGATATCTCTTACCTAAGCTATTACAGTAGTCCAAGAAATCTTAAAAATTCTGCTAGCCTGCCTTATCCTCATCCCCTTCTTCACTATAGCCCTTACAACCATCTCCTTAAATTCCTTAAGATAATTCATCGGCTTTATCGAATTTAAAACAAATGTCCCGTCACACACCTTGCACTTGTATCTTTGTCTTTTTTCTCCCGATTTCGCGTAATAATGTTCTATTTTAAATTAGATAATAAATTATTATATATATAAATTAATATAAAAATATTAAAGATGATGATGCAACATTGTTGATAAGGTATCTAAATTTTCCACAATGGCGTCGCAACCATATTAAATCCAAATCTAAGAGAGATTTTAAATCTACAAAATTTTAAAAATTAATAAGCTATATAAAAATATTTTCAACTTAACTATTTCAGTATTACCTTAAGTAAATCTAAATCCGATAGTTTACCGTGTAACCAATCCATTATAGCGTTAAGCAGTTCAAGATCATCAATTTTACCGTTACCGTTTTTATCGTACTTCTGCCATG
>Ga0180302_10000940_pt1 | contig 13643 bp, 17 predicted proteins | sample GuaBasSediGuay17_FD_121794 | JGI IMG/M metagenome (GOLD analysis project Ga0180302, IMG submission 121794) | Subseafloor sediment microbial communities from Guaymas Basin, Gulf of California, Mexico - Guay17, Core 4571-4, 12-15 cm | ecosystem: Environmental > Aquatic > Marine > Hydrothermal... | reverse complement strand
AGGCAACCATACAGGCAATGCTCTCACTGGGAGGAAGGGAGCTGGGGGACATGATAGTGAAGGCTGCTGAAGCTGGTAGGGGAGCAGGAGGATGGAGGAGGGTTCTAAGAGCATACGGGATCAAGCTTGAAGAAATCAAGCCCAAAGTAGATGTAGGAGAGGAAGCCCCATGGGACAGGATAGATGTTGGAGGCACGGAAAAGCTAGTGCTGAAGGAGTACTATGAGAGCATGAATGCCCTCAGGACCTAGCGACTATCTTCACCACAGCACCTGATGGAAGCGGCTCTGTCGACGGGAGCCTAACTTTCCTTAGCACATCAATCGCGTGCTTAAATGACTCACCTATCTCACTGTGTATGGCGTATGCTAGGTCTATTGGAGTAGCCCCGGGAGGCATGAGATAGACATCAGGCAGCACCCTTCCCTCCTGGTCGGATAACTTGCCTTCATTCTCCACAGGGAACACAGGCTTATACCCAAGTACATCGAATACAAGAGACTCCAACGCCTGCTGTACACCTGTGCTCCCGTAGACATCTAACACCATCCTTTTAACAGCCTTAAGCGCAGCCGCTTGAGCTGGAGTAAGCCTCGAGTGGTCCAGTATCTTGAAGGAGCTAGCACCAGGAAGGTAATCTATCAGCCCTTCTGATGAAGCCTTCTTCAATATGAGCTCAGCTTCGGCTGAAGTCGGGATGACCACATACCTCCCAGCCATAAGGCTCCTAAGCCGCTCTATGTTCCTCCTAGCAGAGGGCATGTCAGCCTTATTAGCTGCAACGACCATCGGCATGCATAGCCCCCTTAGAGCCCTGGAGAAGCTTAGTATGCTGTCATCATCCCATGTTGCTACAGCCTTCAAGTCTAGCTTAGCTCTAGCAGCAGCCTCAAGCACGCTAGACTTATCAACAGACAAGCCAGACAACTGCGTTGCAAGCACCTGAGCCGCTTCAGCTACCGACTTTGGGGGGATGCGCCTCAGCTTGTGCATTGCCTTCTCCACTATAGAAGCCACCCAATACACAAGCTCCTCTTCAACAAGCTCCACATCTCCCTCGGGGGGATATGACCCCGGCTGAGCAGGCTCTCCATCAGGGCTGGTGGAGCCAGAGGCGTCTACCACAAGGATACTGCCAGTAGCTCTCCTGAGGTCGTCTAGGAACCTATTCCCTAGACCTCGACCTTTATGAGCTCCTGGAACTAGGCCAGCTATGTCAAGAAGCTTAACTGGGGTAAATCTAGTTCCCCTTATACACATCCCATAGCGTGGATCACACTGAACACCTAAGTGGACACAGGGGCACTTCACCCTCACATAAGCTACACCCTCATTTGGGTTTATGGTTGTGAAAGGCCTGTTGCTGACCTCAGCTGACGCCATGCAGGCAGCATTGAAGAAGGTAGACTTCCCGACGTTGGTCTTCCCACATACGCCGATCAGCAAAAGCTCACCCTTTTAAAGTAGAGCATGAGGGTTATATTAGCTAGTGGTGACCAAGCTATGCCAACAGCGCTAGAAGCTACCTGGCGAAATAGGTTCAAGGATCCAGTGCTTGTGGAGCTATGGAGGAAAAGGCTTGCAACCTGGAGAAAGCAGCCTGCAGTAGTCAGGCTGAAGGGGCCAACTAGACCAGATAAGGCTAGGAGGCTAGGATACAAGGCGAAGCAAGGGGTGATAGTAGTGAGAGTTAGAGTCAGGAAGGGAGGAAGAAGAAAGGGCAGGCCTAGAGCAGGAAGGAAGCCAGCTGGGCTGGGAGTAAGGAAGCTCACACCAGCTAAGAGCATAAGGTGGATTGCAGAAGAGAGAGCAGCAAGAAAGTACCCGAACCTCGAGGTTCTCAACTCTTACTACATAGCTGAGGATGGTAAGTACAAGTACTATGAGGTCATACTGGTAGACCCACACCACCCAGCTATAGCATCAGATCCCCAGCTCAACTGGATAACAAGGCCAGCACACAGAGGTAGAGTATTCAGAGGGCTTACAAGCGCGGGAAAAAAGAGCCGAGGATTAAGGTAACATGGCCTTTAAGCGTGCCACAATAGAGACTTATGCTTACCCAACAGAGGATCCAAGCAAGGTAAGGAAGGCCCTGCTATCCCTGATACCAGAGCACCTCAGAGAGGAAGTAAAGCTGAGACACGAGAAGCTCAGAGGGCAGTTCGGATATAGCATTGAAAAGTACACCATCACAGTGAGAGGAAGGAAAAAAGCCACTGAGGTAGCTAGAAGAATAATCCAGAGCCTGCCCAAGAAAGACCTAGAGCAGCTCCTCGAGAGAATAGACCTACATATGGATGGAGGAACCCTCTACATAAGGGTAAGCAAGCAGAAGGCACTCGAGGGAGTAATCGAACTAGAGGAAGGAGGAGATATTATAAGAGTAGTACTAGAAGGCAGCAGCAAAAGAGCAGTGATTAACGCGATCACGAGAGGAGCTCATAGAGATGAGCAGAATGAAAGGTGCCCTGATAGGATTATACGCCGGAAACTCTAAGAGAATAGCAGAGCTTGCCGGCGAAGCAACAAACCTAGGGTATTCCATAGTGGCAGTGATGGCTAATACTGCAGGCTCGCTTAAAGTACTCAGAGAAGCACTGCCTGAAAGCAAGCACATAAAGCTTGGAGCCCACATAGCTTGTGTAGAAGACTGGAGGACAGAGATAGGAGAGGCCAGGAGATATGCTGACATAATAGTTGCAGAGCCTAAAAGCCTCCAACGCTGTAGAGCTGCAACAAGCCATAGGGGAATCGACCTGATAGCTCTCAGGGTAGCGGAGAGGAAGCTGTACTTTGACGACGTCTCAGCTAGGCAAGCACAAGAAAGAGGAGCTGCAGTAATAGTGTATGTATCAGATCTATGGGGCAAGGGAACTAGAGAACTCCAATATGGCCTCAGGGTCCTGAAAACTGAGCTTAAAATAGCATCAACTAGAAGGGTACCGGTGCTCCTGGGAGCGGAGGTGAGAACTCGCTGGGACCTCCGGAGCCCTAGAGTGCTCATGGCTTTAGCTACTGTGATGCTTAACTTGGATCCGCCGATGGCAGCCAATGCAATAACAGTATTCCCGAGGGTTATGTTGGAGAGAGGAAGGGAGCTGGCCTTGCTCAAGGTCAGGGGGGTCAGGGCTGCGGGCTAAGATCCCGATCAAGGCTAGGTGGAGAAGAAGATACATCCTCTTCAGGTACCTCGGAAAGCAGACAATAACCACGAGAGAACTCAGCAGCCTCCTTTACAGCACAGCCCTGAGAGTAGGGGGAGTAACTATGCTATCAAGCAGCATACTAGAGCTAATTTACTTCGAGCAGGACACTGGACTGGGAGTTCTGATGACAGACCACAAGAGCCTAGACTATGCCCTATGCACAATGGGGCTCATATCAGAGTATAGGGGATCTAGATGCAGACTGGACATAGCTAAGATAGGAAACACATTGAGATCGCTAGGGCTGAGCATAGAGCAGCTTAAGGCAGCAGCTAAGGCAGCAGCTAGGCTGGCGTTGCAGCTTCAGTAGGCTTTTAAATGGCATAGCATACTACTTCAGCTAGCGGAGTGAGAGGTGAACCATGTGTTCCCAATGGCAGGAGGATACGACAGGGCAATAACCGTCTTCAACCCAGAGGGTAGGCTTCTACAGGTAGAGTACGCTCTGACTGCAACCAAGCAGTCAGCCATATGCTTCGGGATGAAGTGTATAGATGGGGTCATACTTGGCGCAAGAAAGGGTGTTACCTCACCGCTAATGGAGGAAGCTGAGAAAGTCTTCAAGATAGACGAACACATAGGAGCAGTCTTCGCAGGGCTCAGAAGCGACGGAAGAGTGCTAGTGGCAAGAGGGAGGCTGGAGGCGCAGATAAACAGGCTTACATTCGGTGAGCCAATAACAGTAGAGGCTTTAGCAAACAGGATAGCAGAGTATGAGCAAGTACACACCCAGTATGCTGGATCCAGGCCATTTGGGGTTCTAATGATAATAGGGGGAGTGGATACAAAGCCCAGGCTCATGATGACACACCTAAGCGGCTTTTACCTCCCATATAAGGCTTATGCTGTTGGTATGGGCAGCCAGACAGCTAGACAAGTCTTCGAGGAGGAATACAGAGACGACATGAACATAGACGACGGGATGAAGCTAGCCATAAAAGCGGTGCAGAAAGCAGCTGAGAAGAAGGTCCCACCAGACGACCTTGAGATAGCGGTGATCAGAGTAGAGGACAAGAAGTTCACGAGATTGACACCGGAGGAGGTGAAGAAGTACTTTAGAGCAGCAGGGTACTGAGGGGGCGCTTGTGACAGAAGCCATAATCGCTAGAATCAGGAGAGGAAGACACCGCTTCGAGATACTTGTGAAGCCAAATGAAGCCTACAAGGTGCTAGAGAGGAAGCCAGTGGACATAAAGGAGGCTCTAGTGGCTGAGATAGTATACAAGGATTCCAAAAAGGGGATCCAAGCCTCCCAAAGCGAGCTCAAAGAAGGCTTCGGCACAGATGACATCTACAAGATAGCAGAGACCATACTCAAAAAAGGAGAAATACAGATAACAACAGAGTATAGAAGAGAGCTTATCGAAAGAAGAAAGAGGCAGATAATCGACTATCTGTGCACTTATAGCGTAGACCCGAGGACAAACAAGCCACACCCAAGAGCGAGGATAGAGAAAGCACTGGAGCAAGCTAAAGTCAGGATAGACCCATTTAAACCAGCAGAAGAGCAGGTAAAAGACATACTGCCAGCACTATCCCAGGTGATACCCCTTAAGGTAGGCAGGACAGTGATTAAAGCCAGGTTCCCAGCCTCAACAGCAGCCAAAGCCAGAGGAATCTTAGGCAGGTACGGTGATGTAAGGTTTGAGGAATGGTTAGAAGACGGAAGCCTGCAGCTAGAGGTGGAGATCCCATCAGGACTCTCAACCAAGGTAATAGAGCTGGTAAGTAAGATGAACGGTGAGATAATCCATGCCAAGTAGCAGAAAAATCCTCTTCGAGAACAGGAGCATAGTAGTGCCAGGCGAGGTTGTAGCGATCGGAAACTACAAGCTGAGCACAGGAGTATTCAGAGAAAGAGATGCCGTGAAAGCAAGCAAAGTAGGGCTACTAGACGTCAAAGGAGATAAGATAGGTGTGATCCCCCTTGAAGGAAGCTATATACCATCAGTAGGCGACGAGGTGATAGGAAAGGTCATAGATGAAGGAGTAAACATGTACCTAGTAGAGATTAAAGCCCCCTACAATGGAGTCCTACTCAAGAAGATCCAGCCAGATAAGCCTACTAAAGGAGAGCTAAGGATAGGAGAGACAGTAATGGCTAAAATCATAAGGTTTGATAGGGGAGCCAACCCGCTCCTGAGCATAGACGGGCCAGGGCTAGGTCCACTTAGAAAAGGCATGATACTTGAGGTAGAGCCCAGCAAGGTCCCAAGGATAATAGGAAAGAAGGGATCAATGATAAAGATGCTCAAGGAGCTAACTGGCTGCGATATAAGAGTAGGAAGAAATGGGCTAGTATGGGTGTCCTGCAAAGACCCCAGGATCCTAGCGGTCTTAGCTAAGGCCATAAGAAAGATAGAGCTGGAATCACATGTCTCAGGTCTAAGCGACAGAGTTAAAGCAATGCTCGAAGAGGAGTTAACTAAGGTGAGAGAGGGGAGCTAGTTGTCCATTTTTATAGAAAAACCTCCCGAAAAGCTAATCGATGAAGACGGCACGCGAATAGACGGCAGGAAACCTGATGAAATGAGGCCGGTAAGGATAGAAGTTGGAATACTCGAGAATGCTGATGGTTCAGCTTACATAGAGTGGGGAGGAAATAGGATCCTCGCAGCAGTCTACGGGCCAAGAGAACTACACCCAAAGCACCTAGCTCAGCCGGACAAGGCCGTGTTGAGATGCAGATATAACATGGCTCCGTTCTCGACATCAACCAGGAAGAAGCCTGGGCCAGACAGGAGGAGCATAGAGCTCTCAAAGGTCATCAGAGAAGCCTTAGAGCCAAGCCTGTTCCTCCACGAGTTCCCAGGAACTACAATAGATGTGTTCGTTGAGGTACTTAGGTCAGATGCAGGAACTAGAGTAGCAGGGACGACAGCAGCATCCGTAGCCCTAGCAGACGCAGGAATCCCCATGAGAGGGCTCGTCTCAGCATGCACAGTCGGAAGAGTGGGGGATGTACTCGTCCTAGATGTAGGGCATGAGGAAGACCAGTGGGGAGACGCTGACCTAGCGCTCTCCATGCTAGTAGACTACAATGAGATAACACTTCTCCAAATGGATGGGACGCTCACACCACAGCAGCTCAAGCAGGCCATAGGCATGGCCATGGACGCCTGCAAGAAGATACATGAGCTGCAGAAGCAGGCTATAAGAGAGAAGTACTTGAAAATCGTGAGGGAGATCGCAGGTGAGACCAGCACATAGGCGTGTAATATCACTCTTAAAGAAGGAGTACATAAAGACCATAATCAAGGAAGACAAGATTAGAGAAGATGGAAGGCACCCACTGGACTACAGGAAGATCGAAATCAAGGCAAGAGGAGGGTTCACGAAGGGAGAAGGTGAGGCATGGGTCAGGCTAGGAAGGACACAGGTGCTAGCAGGAGTGAAGATAGATGTAGGAGACCCATACCCAGATTCACCTGACACAGGTGTGCTAATAACCCATGAGGAGCCGCTTCCACTGGCATCACCTACATTCGAGCCAGGGCCACCAGATGAGAACGCAATAGAGCTCGCTAGGGTAGTGGATAGAGGAATAAGAAGCGCTGAGGCAGTAGACTTAAAGCAGCTTGTAATACCACACCCCACTGATCCAGGTAGGAATAAGGTATACCTCATCTTCCTGGATATACATATACTAGACCACGATGGAAACCTACAAGATGCATCAGCACTAGCTGGAATAGCTGCGCTAATGACCACAGTGATACCTGAGGTCAAGATGACAGAGGATGGGAAGCTCGAGGCAAACTTAGAGAAGCTTAAGCCCCTGCCAACGAAGGCCATACCAGTCAGCGTGACCATAGCCAAGATCGGAGACACCTTAATAGTCGACCCCAACCTCACAGAAGAGGAAGTAGCAGATTCCAGAATAACAATAACAGTGGATGACCATAATAGAGTCTGTGCCATCCAGATGCTTGGAGGAAGCTTCACGCCAGCAGAGCTAGAGCTTGCTATAGACATAGCAACAGTTAAAAGTAGGGAGCTTATAGAGAAGGTCAAAGCTGCAGTAAAAGAGGCTGAAGCGAATGCCTAAGATAATTAAGGCCCCCAGATATGGTAAGACCGTCAGAGACAGGTACAATGAGGCGGTTAGGAAAGCTAAGGCAACGTATGAGTGCCCAAGATGCAGAATGAAGAGAGTAAGACAAGTGATGGCAGGAATCTGGAGGTGCAGAAAATGCGGAGCAACATTCACAGGAGGAGCATGGACCCCTAGAACAGACATGGGGTCTGAGAGAAGAGTGCTGCCACCAAGCGCAAAATGATCCTGATAACAACATCTAGAAGACCAACCCAAAGGATAAGAAGCTTCATAAAAGACCTAGCCAGATCAATACCGAATGCAGTCAAGAGAAACAGAGGCAAAGCTTCCACTGAAGACCTCTGCATCGAAGCTGTCGCAAGAGGACTACCCAGAGTGCTTATAGTGGAGAGATGGAAAGGAAACCCAGGAATGCTGAGGTTTATCCTAGCAGCACCAAGACTATGTGAACAGATAAGAACAGCATTCATACTGAAGGGAATAACCCTATCGAGGGAAATAGGGCTGAAAAGCAGGAGGAAAACAGACAAAAGAGAACTCATCATAGCAGCCCCATCTAACGCAGGCAAAGAGAGCCAAACCCTATGTGAAGAACTCGCTTTTTGCCTAGGAGAGCACATAGCAGTCGAGCACATAAACATAAGCAGGAAGCCAGAGGGATATGAGGAGTACTCCGTGCTCGCTCTGACAGCATGGAATCAAGGCTGGAAATTCACCTTCTACGATGGGGAGACCTGGGATGAGACCGGCCCAAGGTTCACAATCAAAGGGGTTTGGACCTTTGGTAAGGCTTAGAGCCGAGATAAAGCTTGAGGGGAAGCCTCAGGAGGTCAAAGTGCTTAAAGCCGCGCTTAAGCCTGAAGTAAACAGGATGGGTATCCGAGGAGCTGAAATCAAGATGCTAGAGTCGGAAAGAGAGGTTATAATCGTGATAGAGAGCAGTAGCCTGACGAAAACGAGAGCTGTCTTGGACTCAATCATCAAGTGGAGCATAATAGTTTTAAAGACATATAATGCCCTGACGAAAGCTGCGGTGAGCCCCTTTGGGCACACTAGAGGAGAAAATATCAGCAGCAATACTAAAGAACCCAAGCTCCCTGAAGATACTCAGGAAGAAGGCAGGAGTAACACAAAGGGAGCTAGCCAGAGAAGTTAACGTATCACAGAGCTTGATAAGCAAGATAGAGAGAGGAAGGACGACGCCTTCACCAGGTCTTCTATCTGAGATATCCAAGATAATAGCTAGCAAGCTCCAAAGCATAGAGATAAGAGCAAGCGATATCATGGGAGATCTAACTGAGGTAGATCCATCAGACAGCTTAGATAAGGTATGTGAGCTGCTCCTAAAGGGGAAGAGAGTAATCCTCGGGAGAAAGTGCATAACGCATAGGTCCTTGATCAAAGCTGCAATAGAAAACCCAGAGACACCACTGACTGCGATACCAGCAATAGACGCAGCAGAGGAAGCAGCTCTGGTAGAGGAGGACGAGCCGGTTATGAGGATAGCAGAGCTGCTATTGAAAAACGAGGTAGTAGCAGTGGCTAGAGGGGAAATTATAGTGGGTATCATAACGAGAGAGGATGTAGTGAAGGCAATAAGGAAGTTTATGGGGATACCAGCTAAGGGTGGAATATGAAGGCAGCTGGAATAGATCTCACTGGATCGGAGAGCAAAGCAACCTCAATTGCAATAGTCTCAGGCGGCAAGATCAGGCTTTACAGGGCTACAGCAGATCATGAAATCATAGAAGTGGTATCCAGAGAGAAGCCAGACGTAATTGCCATAGACGCCCCCCTAACCAAGCCACACGAAGGGTATCTCAGGAAACTAGAGAGAAAAGCCGCCAAAGAAGGCATCAAGCTGCTTCCACCGATGCTAAGAGGGATGAGAAAGCTCACAGAGAGAGGAGTAAGGCTTAGAAGAGCCCTAGAAGAGAGGGGATTCAACGTAATAGAAGTTCACCCCACATCTAGCAGAAAGATCCTGGGAATCTCAGGCAGCTTAGAAGAGGCTTGGAAGAACGCGCTCGGCATAGCTAAGGTGAGCACCTCACCCGATATAAAGCCCAGCAGAGACGACTTAGATGCTCTTCTGGCAGCAATCACTGGAATATACTACCTAAAGGGTAAGTATAGGTCAATTAAGGGAGAGGGAGAGCTTATACTCCCATCACCATAGCTTACAGAGATATCCTATACCTATCCCTCAGCTCTCTGAGTTTACCTGAGTTCCAGCCTTCTACATTGCTATAGTACCCTGTTATCCTACTCCAGTATGTGACAGCCTTACTACCACAATGTGGACAAGACTCGTTTAGCAGAGGAGATACACGGTGGCAGCTCTTACATATAGTGAAGTCCTTAGTGTAAGCAAAGTAGCCTATCTGAGACCCCAGGGCTATCTTCTTTGTGAGCCTCCACAGCGCCTCTGGGTCAGGGTGGGCTTCTCCAAGCCATATGTGGAACATGTTCCCCCCTTCACCGAGTATCGGGAAGAACTTCTGTTCTATCTCTATCTTCCTGGCTAGAGGGATCCTAGCCCCGACGTACACGTGTGTACCATTAGAGTAGTACACAGGTAGGTTGCGGCGTTCACCAGCTGCTATGGAAGCTGCAGCAGTCTCAACATCACCTTTAACAACAGACTTAGCCTTCTCCCTGAACTTCCTGTTCACTAGATCAGCTATAGCAAGCCTCTGTGCAGCAGACTCAGCTGGTGTCCTAGCGAGGACCAAAGGGAGCCCAGTCTCCTCTCGGAGCTCCTTCACAATCTCTCTAAGCTGCAGAATGGTCTTCACTAGGAAGCGTACAGCCTCCTTGCTCTCATGAAGCTGGTACCCAGTATGGTACTGAGCCATCTCATTGCCTCCAAGCACACCTATCGTGTAAACAAGGGAGTCCATGTCAACTAGAGGCGGAAGCTTCTCGCCAGTAACAGGATCTCTAGGCCTGTATTGAGCGAATGGAATCCCGTAGTTCTCGAGCTGCTTCCTGAGCCACTTCTCCTTGACTTCAAACACCTTCACTATCTTAGAGACAACTTCTCTAAGCAGCTCAGGCACTAGAGCATCGTTGCCATTCGCTCTATAAGCTATCCTCGGGAGATTGACGGTCACAACCTGCTTTCCACCTAAGCTAAAGTGCTCCCCACCTTCAAGGTAGAGCTTATCATAGAACTTTGGATCCGACTCTGGACCTGATGTAAAGGTATATGCACAGCACTGGTAGCATGAGACCCCACGGCCATACATCCTGTAGGGAGGCACCATGTTGTCTATGTAGCTTCCACCGAACTTAGCTATCTCCCTATGAACGAGAAGCCACTCCTCCTCATACTCGCTCCCAATGAGATCAGGGCTGAAGTGGTACTCCCTTTTCGGGAAGTTAAAGGGCTTACCCATGTAGTCTCCTTCCAGAGCAACCTCAGTTACAGCGCGAAACAGAGCTCTAGCCTCGTCTTCGAAGTCACCATAGGTGTCACTGAGCTTCCTCCCAGCCTTGACAGCGGGAACATCCCTCCAGATCTCAGGGATCCCAGGCACAAGCTGTATGTTAGAGAAGACAGGCTGGCCTCCTCTAGCAACATACATCTGAGTTATCTCGTAGACGAACATCTGCGCCAGCTGCTTAACCTCCCTGTAGCTCAGCCCCTCGAGATATGGGGCGAGAAACATATTCCAGTACATGAAGCCTTGGCCACCTGAGAAGTTCACTTGAGCCGCCTCCAACACCTTAGCTGAGTGCAGTATAGCAACCTCAGGGTGCTTAGCTGGGCCAGCTACGCTTGTAAAGTGGCCTGAGCCATCAACAACAAGGCCAGTATAGAGGAATATCCTGAGATCCCAGTTCTGGCAGAATGGGGAGTCGACAAAGTACTCTAAGTCGTGGATGTGGTAGTCACCTGAGATGTGGCCGTCAGCTAGCTCAGGAGGCATGAGGTAGAGAGCCAGCTCCTTATACGTCTTATCAGACATCTTCTTATGCGCAGTCTCGCGGTTCCTCTCCAAGTTCGAGTTCTCCCTAGCTTCAAAACCCCTCCAAAAGACTATCTCATGTGCATCATACACAGGAAGCCCAACTCTAGCATAGAGGTTCCTATACAGGTAGAACCGGGGGTTCTTCGCAGCTCTCTCCAGGAGTATGTTGTTCACAACCTCCCTTATGACAGCACCGCTAACAAAAGGCGGATCCATCCTCCTTATCCTAGCCTCAGCCTCAGCAGCTATCTCCTCAGCCTCATACGCCTTAATAGGCTGAACACCAAAGTACTCTTCAGCAAGCTGAGTCTCCTTCACAAGAGACCTCACAATATAGCTCCTATCAAAGGGAATCAGCTGGTTGTCTGTAGTCCTCACAAGAGGCATACCACGCTCATCAGCCTTTCTAGCTTCGCTAAGCCACCTCGTTAACGGGCTAACCTCAGCCTTAAGCCTGCTTCTAGGCCTTCTAGCCCTCCTCAAGCTCATCCCCATCCCGTACAAGTATGGCATGAGAACAGAGGCCACACCATAGCGGAAGCCAGCATAGCCCTTAACTCAATTGCAGCAGCGAAATAAAGTTTTGGTGGACAGCCAAAGTTAAATCTATTTCCTGATAACTTTCCTGAGGAACTCTACATCAAGCTCATCTCCAGAGGGGAATAGCTTATCTGATGTGTGGACACTGCCGTCAACTATGAGCGCTGGCGTCGACACTATGTAGATGTCCCTCATCACAAGCTCAGTCTGATCCTCAACAGACGACAAGTCAAGAACCCTGTACTCCACACCCAACCTCTCAAGAGCCTTGATGAGAACCTCACACCTAGGGCAGTTAGGAGACTTCACAACCTCCACCACAGGCATACAAGGCACAGAGCATCAGGATAAATAGCTTTTCCCAGATAAGGAGGACAAAAACAAGCAAGCAACAGGCCTAGAAGAGCCGCCTTAGAGTCTAGAAGCGCGCTCCTAGATGCCCTAAAGCTCTGAGCCTCGATGTTAGCCTAGATCTCGGAGGGCAGAGACGAGGGAAAGCGACAGAAGCAGCCCTGGAGAAGGCTGCATTGATTTAAATAAGCTAGCCAGCCAGAGCAGGCAAGCTAAAGGGCCGCTAGCACTTGGTACACAGGGACTGAAAGCGGCAAGAGAGCTTAAAGACAAGCATAGACATGGGAGAAGGGAGGTATGCTTTGGAGAAGGCTAGGCTACAGGGGCTTGTAGACATTTCCACAGTAGACTACCCTGGCAAGGTAAGCTGCGTCGTGTTCTTCCAAGGCTGCAACCTCAGGTGCCCATACTGCCAGAACCCAAGCGGGATAAGCCCATATGGAGGAGAAGAAGCCACCTTAGATGACATCAAGAAGAGACTAGACGAGGCATTCACTCTAGCGGATGCAGTACACTTCTCAGGAGGAGAACCAGCTCTACAGTGGAAGGCAGTAGCCCACCTAGCAGACTACGCCCATAAATCAGGTAAGCTAGCTGGGATCTCAACAAACGGGACAATACCACCAGCCATAAGCAGGCTAGCTGAAAAACTAGACTTCATAGCGGTGGATGTAAAGGCTCCTCCAACAATCCCAGATGTCCTCGGTAGGACAGTAGGGCTACCCAGCAGGGGGGAGGAGATAGCAGAAAAGCTCCTCAAGACCCTAGAAATCCTACAAAGCCACAGCAGAAAAACCGAAGCAAGAACCACAGTAGTACCCGGCTTAAACGACAAGCCAGAGCACATCGTAGCTGTAGCAGAGTCACTTGGCAAAATAAGAAGCATAAGGCTAAACCAGTTCAGGAACACAACCACGTTAGACCCTAAGCTAAGGGAAGTACAGCCACCCAGCAGAGAAAAACTGCTCAAACTAGCCAAGATGCTGGCATCAAAATACCCTGACCTCAAGGTGAAAATATGGACAATAGAAGCCGGTGAGGAGGAGGTCACGCCATGAGGCTCGCAGCATCCCTTGACCTAGGGTTAATGAAGCCAAGGTCCTGGAAGAAAGGAATGAAGGCGCTTAGAGAAGCTGGAGCCACAAGAGCAGAGCTGCAGTTCAACAGCTACGTAGTCCTCCTAGCAGCTGAGAAGTTGGAATGGAAGAAGCTAAAAGACATGATGCAAGAAGCCTCGCTGAAGACAGCAGGAGTACATGCTCCATTCATGGAGCTGAACCTAGCAAGTCCAGTTCCATCAGAGAGAAGGACAGCAGAGAAAGCTATAGAGAAGACCATAGAAGCAGCATATAGGCTTGAAGCAGAGTACATAGTAATACATCCTGGGACAGTAACAATATATCAGTGGGTGGCAGAGGAAAGCTCTGAGGAAGAAGCTATAGCAGCGCTCGTGAGGCTAACAGAGAAAGCATCAGACGCAGACATAGCAGTAGGCCTGGAGAACCTGGT
>Ga0180302_10000939_pt1 | contig 13654 bp, 24 predicted proteins | sample GuaBasSediGuay17_FD_121794 | JGI IMG/M metagenome (GOLD analysis project Ga0180302, IMG submission 121794) | Subseafloor sediment microbial communities from Guaymas Basin, Gulf of California, Mexico - Guay17, Core 4571-4, 12-15 cm | ecosystem: Environmental > Aquatic > Marine > Hydrothermal... | reverse complement strand
CTCTTTGTTGTCCACATGGAACCCGCACTCCGCCTCACACTTTGTGCACTTGAGGTAGGTGCTGATACCTTCGTCTCGGCGGGTGATGTGCTTGGGGAGTCTCACTTTTTATCCTCCTTCTGAAGAACTTTGTTTTCGCCTCCAAGAGCAACGAAAACTTGGAAGCCAACACATGTAACCACCTCAGTTTCAACCTCTTCGCCTGCTTTTCCTTGAAGTTCTGGATAGATTTCTTTAAGTGTGGTAACAAGGCCATCAAAAGTCCTACAGTCCGGATCGTGCTCCTTTTTAAGCACAAATTCGGGGATTTCTCCCAAGTAACACTTTATAATGTGAGTCACCATTCCAAGGCACCAAACCGGGGCCTCAAGTTCAATAATTTCTCCGACTTCTAAATCTTCCCAATCACCAAGACGGACCGTAAAGTTTAACCCCCGATGCAAGACCGGGTTTTCAAAACGCATCTTCTTCATGCTTCACCTCCTCCTTTCACTCTTTGTAGACATGTTCTACATATTTCTTCTTTAACAATTTGGCCCATCTTGGCCTCTTCAACCCACCTCCACATTCTCTCTATCCCACACCAAGAAATTGGTCCAAAGGCATCAAAGCTCTTACAGATATGCCACTTTCTACCACAGGGCGTTCTAAAGACCATTTTATGGACCTCAACCATTCTCTTTCTCCTCATACTCCAGCGCCACATAAGCCCCTGCCTTCACCAGCTCACCCAAAGCTCCTGTCCGCACATAGGCAATCAGATGCTTGATGGCGCTTACCGCCCGAAAATGGGGATCAAGCCGGCTAAGAATCCTGTGGGCGGGAAACTCATCCTGGCGGCCGTATTGGCCATCTTTGGACCTGATCAGCCCTTCTATCGCCGCGAAGATCTTCATGGTGTCCTCACCAACTTCCGGCCTGCAGTCTCTGCTCTATCGCTTCCTTCATCTCCCTCAGCGCCTCTTCACCGAATTCGGCATCGACACACTCGCAGATGTAGGCGAGGACCCCGCGGCGATCCTCCTTATCGGAGTCCAGGCCTCGAACTCAGGGGGCATCTTCTGCCAGTAGCGACAGGCCTGGTTCTTACAGATCGGGGGACACTTCATGCTACTTAGTCCTCACAATGACTGTTTCACAGAAGATGCACCGCCATGCTCCTCTTCCGTATGGCACCATCAGTGGATGTGAACACTTCAGCCCAAACCATGAACGAACTATAAGCCAGCACCGCTCATCCGACAGTTTGTCTCTGAAACCGCGCTTGTCCCTTTCATCAATGAATTTAAAAATCATTTTCCCTACCCACTCGAGCATTTCGGGCGAAAGCTCTTTTTCGTCCAAGTCAGGGTAGGGGAGAGGCTCATTACGACGAGCCAGCAGATTACGAAAGGAGACCAGTAGATTTTGCAGAGCCTTCAGATCACCAATCGTTGGGGCGCACTTCATTTTTCTCCCTCGGCAGCCTCAAGATGTTCCTCAGGTGCGTCAATTCCCTCTGCAGGTAGTACAGCTCCCGCCTCACCTGCTTGAGCTCCTTCACCAGCTCCTGCTCCCGCTTTGCCAGCTCTTTTTGCTCCATCAGGAGCTTTGTCTTCAGCCTGATGACCTCCTCCCTGATCCTCACCGCCTTGTAGAAGCCCGTCTCCTCCAGCGCCCTGTCCACGACCTCAAGCGGCAATCCCAGCTTCTCGGCCAGGACCTCGGGTTTGTACAGGGTCCAGTTGGCCGAAAGGGGAGAGACGGCTTGCTTTCGGGGCCTCAGAACCGGCAGCGGTTTAAAGCTCGCGTCCCCCATCTCTGCATCCCTCGATGATCTTCTTGGCCGCCTCCTCGAGGCTCGGCCCCTCTGCATGTCTCACCCCGTCCTCGTCCTGAAGGCGGCACCTGATCTTCGCCTTGTCTTGGGTGTACGTGACCCCCAGCCAGATGGTCCTCGTGATCAGCTCCTCGAAGTACGGCAGCATGGCTCACCTCCCTGTGGAGCTGGCGGCAGGAGTTGAACCTGCAACCTGCCGAGTACAAGCCGGCTGCTCTGCCGATTGAGCTACGCCAGCACTAAAATGGCACCTCCTCATCTTCTTGGATGATAAACTTACATCCATCCACAAGCTTAAACTTGAACTTCATCCCGTTGGGGTTCACCCCCGCCAAGGCCCAGTTCTTGGCCTTCACGATCTCCAGCTCTCCCTGATCCATCGAGAGATAAAGGCGTGGTTTCTCAAGGCTGAATTCTGCCCCCCTGCCAAGCTGGGCCCCACGCTTTTTCTGAAGGGCGATGACGGCAATCCCCTTCTGGAGCCTGTCATGGATCTCCCGAAGTTCCTGGGCGATCAGATAGAAATTGTCGGCCACCTCCAGATAGTCAATGAGATTTATGTCATCTGGCCGAATCACCCTGGCAAAATCCGAAGCCCTTGAGTAGGCCTTAAAGTCCCAGTGGTTATCCCCATATCCGAACTTTGAAAGTCTAAGTTTCAGCTCCTCCGCCCCCATCTCTGATGAAAAGTAGTGAATCGGCCAGTTGCGCTGGTTGAGGTCGATGAAGTTGAGGAGAAAAGCGCTCTTGCCGGCATTTGGAGAACCAGCAATGATGATAATGTTCCCCGAATATATCCGCACTAGCTTTTCAAGGCCAAAGGGCCAGCGGATATCAAGGAAGCTGTCGGGATCAGCAGAACGCCAATCTATCTCCTCAACCTCATCTTGCACTTTGCGAAAAACGCCATATCTGCTCTTATGCTTCTCCAGCTGTCCCGCCTGAACCATCCGATAAAGGATCTTTTTTCGACATTCCTTGTCCCTCTTGAGGGTTATCTTTAGATCTTTGTCAAGGTCATGAATGTGAAACCATCCATCAGTTAGCTCCAGCCACTTCTCAATCTGTAGGCGGAGCTCAACATAACGACCACTTCGCCTCCGGCTGAACTCAAGGACATTGTCAACTATATCACTGCCACTCATCTGTCCCTCCTGTCCCTACTTGTCCCCATTGTCCCCCAAGCTCCCTCTTTTAGACCGTTTGTCCTAAGGTCGTCCCCCACCTGTCCCACCTGTCCCCCTTTGTGAAATCTGCTTCATAAGTTTTTCAAAACGCCTTGCGTTTCCTTTTTCTCCGCAGCCAAAACAGATGAAATAGTTGTCCTCGGGGTAGACTGTGAAGCTTGGTCTTGTTTCCTCGTGAAAGGGACAGAGGCCCTGGAGGACACGGCCAACTGGCCTGAGTTCAATTCCGTATTCCTCACAGAGCTCAACTATGCTCTTTGGGGGTCTCTTGGGATGCACAATTTCCTCAAGGTGCTTGATTCTACGCCGAAATTCCCTGATTGCATCCCAATGGAAAAGCTCAAGGAACATACGGCAAATTTCTCTATTCTCGGGCTTAAATTTTCCGATGTGTCTTTCAACGTTAAGCCAGTAGAAAATCCTGTAGGCCCTTCTGAGCTCCTTGAGCCGCTTCCTGGCAAGGATCTTCGATTCGACAGGGAAGGCTTCCCTTACTTCATCGGGGCTTAAGGAAAGTTTTAGATCTATTCCAAAACTTCTCTCTTGCATAGCTTTTACATTAAGAGATATTTATATCTCTTAATGATACTTTAAGGGAGGATCTCTCTATAGAGATCCTCCCTTTTCTAAATATATATAGCTTATAAGCTTTAATATTAGTTATATAGCTACGGGTTATATAGTATATAGTTTGATTCATGTTACTTACGTAACATGTGGGTATTAGGTCTTCTGGCAAGTATCCCGCTGGCATGATTTTTGCATGCAGAAAAAGGAATATAGGCCAGGGGACCGGAGGAGGGGAGGGAGGGGCTATCTGGCCCCCTGGCCTTCTGAAGGAGGAGGTGTGGATGAGGGGGATCATTTTGTTGCCTCAAGCTCCTGAAGTCTTTTTAGGAGCTTGCTCTCAAGAGTTCCTATCGACGCCAGAATGCCTTTCAGGGCCTTGGGGTTGTTTACCACGCTTGGATCGGAGCTCAGGGCCTCATAGATTCCCCTTGCAAGGGTCGCTTCTTTCGTGAAGAAGCTCATACAGGCCCCGCAGCTCTGGCATATCGGATTTGTGGGTGTGAAGTGAACCGATGCTTCATAGATATCCACCTCTTCGTCGAGCCAAAAGCAGTGAACCTTCATGGCTACCTCCTGAAGATGGTTAGCTCAGCCCTAAAGGGGCCGAGTTGAAGGGCTATGTGTACTGCACATTGATCCCAAAACAAGGTGAAGGTCAGCCCCCAGTAAGTGAGCCACAAAGAGAGAAAGAGATTAATCTCCTCCCCCCACCAGAGGTCTTTAGAAAGGTACATCATCCTGGAGCTCCTCCTTGGCTTTTTGCAGGGCTGATATAAGCCCTTCTATTACCTCCACCTTTGCGGGCATGGTGACGACTTTCCCTTTTGCCTTCTGGGTATACCAGCGTCCATCTATCTCACGTTCATCCGTGATCACTAGATATCTGTCCCCGTCCCTTTCCCAGAAGCGGAGGTTAAGCCTTGTCCTCGGTGACTTTTTCACGTTCCAGCTCATGGCTTCTCCTTCACGATGATGTTCATCAACTGGACTAACTGCTCCATGCTGAGCTCCTTGGAGCTTTCCACACCGAAGCGTTCACGGATCACCTTCCGTACTCCTTCTTCATCCCACCCCTCTTTCTTTGCCATTGCCCAGATCCTCCGACGAAGTGCTTTGAGCTCAGCATCACCATCTTGCTTCTTTTCCTCAGCCTGGACGTCAATCACTTCGGCGGTGTCTTTCATGGGGGTGAACTGCTCTTCCTCTTTTTCTGCACCTTCGAGGTCTTGGGTGAAATAGCCCGAGAGACACCCTGCCGTTAAGGCAGCATCAATAAGGGCGCTCTTCTTTGCCATCTTTAGGGCTTTATTATTCGCCCAAGAGGCCCGAGAGGCATCAAGTCGTTTTCCTACTTTCTTTTTCTTACCGGTTTTAGGATCAATTTTGTATTCATTTACATAAAGATCATTTTTGTAGGCCCTTGCATATCCAATCCCATCTGCGAGCTCTGTGCCAGTAGATCTTTCGATCAATGTTATTTGGACCGTGTATCCTTTAAGCCCGAACTCCTCGTCCATGATTTCGCTTTCAATCCTGACGACCTTTGGATAAGCGTTCAAGGCCCCCGCTATCTTCTCGGCTCCTGGCTTCTCTAGGCTTGGCTTCGGATAGCCGGGCCTTTGGGCATAGTCCTCACCGTCTTTGAGCAGCTTCCTGAGCTTGTGCAGGAACTCAACCCTTGCCTCTATTCGTCGGATAGCCACATCGGGGTTGAATTCTGCAATAGGAGCGCCTTCTGGCTTCACCAGCTCTGCCTTTTTCTCGGTCATTTTAGTCCTCCTTGTATTGACAAAATTCCCGGACGGGGCAGTAGTATTTACACCGCTTCCCGCCCCATTTTTCCTCCTCTGTGCAAGGTTTAGGATTTTCGTGAGCTTTTAGCCTTTCCTTGATATAACGTTCTGCCTCCCGCAAGCTCCAGAGGGGAACCTCTGTGGAGAGAAAGGGAATTTCGGGATAGCCTTCAACCCGCTTTGCGTCCCTCGTTTTCCAATCCCTCAGAATTGCGAAAATCTGGAGCCGCCGGCTTTCAAATCCGTGTTGGTGATAGAGCCAGTGGTAGACGTTGAGTTGCGCTTCCCATTCCGGTTTTTCGCCCATAAGGAAGGACCACACAGAGGTCACTTTCCAGTCGATCAGGGTTCCATCTATCCACAGGTCTGGCCTTCCTGAGATGGTCCACCCCTTGAATTCTACCTTCAAACTTTCCTCGGCCAGTCCTTCAGAGGGGGCGTGCTTCGAGATCACCTCGTGAATTGCGGTGCCAAGAAGGGCCCAGAGCTTCTCGGAAGCATCAATCTTCAGCTCATCCCAATGCTGGATGGTAAGCTTTCGGATCATAGCTGGGCTAATCAGTTCGGTGACAGTTATGTATCGTTCCTTTGGTTTTTTGGGGTTCCCTTGTAAGGCCCTAAATAAAGGGGAGGGGAGATCGTAGCGATTTGTTACGATCATGGCCAGCATTTTATCTCCCTTCTCCACATTGGTCAACGGGAAGCGGACAGGGGGCTATAATCACATCTCCCTCCCACTTCTTATTGCCGAAGCTATCGGTGGTTTCTTTTCCCCAGGTGAGTGTTGCAACGATGTATTCCTGTCCATCAATCTCCACTATCAGTTGCCTCATCCCCTGCCAGGTCTCTTTCGTCTTGATCCTCATCGTCTATCTCCTCCATAGGACATGGTTCCCCTCTGGGTTTCTCACACTGCCCCGTGTAAGGATTTTCCCAAATGCACCATCCCGTGTAGCACATGGCTATTTCCTTCCTGCCGTTCCAAAGTGTTTGCGAAGCACAAGCCCCAACACTTCCCACTTTCCACCCTTTATACCTTCAACGGGAATTAAGCATCCGTTCGGACAGCGGGCCTTAACCACATGATAGATCTCGTCAATGCTTTCTGCTGATAACCAGCGCCCGTGTTCGAATTGGGCGGGAACTTGTTTATAGGCGTAGAGCGTTAGTTCCTCCCCGCTGAAGACACACCCACACTCCATACAGCGCCACTTCATGGTTTCACCTCCCTAGCTTCCGTTGGATTAGGACGGCATAATGTGAATTATCTACGTAAATCACTTTTCCATAGTATTCCTTGCCAGTAAGGAAATTTTTGACGTGGACTTTTTGTCCATTCTTTGGTTTTTTCCCGCAATGGTAAATATTGGGAAGAATATCCCCAACTTTAAGATGAGTCTTGCGGTAAATTGCTACTTCTTTCATCTCCACACCTCCTCCACCTTGGTGTATTTGCTTGAAAGCGGGAATGCATAGGGCAGCCCCTCAAGCTTGAAGTAGACATAGCCTGAAGGATACTGCCCCACCTTTACCACCCTGCCAGCCCATTCTCCGTTGAGGCGTGGGCTTTTGGGGTAGTGGACCCTAACCTTAACCCAGTAGCCCTTCCTGATCCCCCTCATGTTTTCCCTCCCTTTACCTGATAACTCTTCTCATAACCACATAACACTCCCCATATTCCCTAACAATCCTCCATCCCCACCTTTGCCAAGTGGAGACCTCGGGCTTAGGGACAAGGAGAGTTGCCATGTAAGCGGCCCTAACCATGTCTTCCTTTGTGCCTACCCTCATCTCTGCACCTCCTATCTTTTGCCCTTCTTACATGCATTCCCCATGCCAAAGAAAAACTTGGCTTAAACACTTGATTATGTTTGAATTCGCATAATTGAATAGTGACGCTGAAGGTCACCAAAAGCGACAAAATACGACACCATACTCTCTAAATGCTTGAAAACAAAAGAAAAAATCCAGTGCCCAAATACGTCACCAGAATGACACTTATTGTCACCATATTCTCCGTGATTCTACTTGCCTATAATACTCTAATCTCTTTATGCATCAATACTATAGAAAATATCTATGCATCATAGTATATATCTCTAAGAAAATCTAATAAAGACAAAGATATATAAACGAGATTTATATGTGCAGAATGTATAAATGGGATTTACGGGGAAGATTAGCCACCCAACACAAAGCTCATCGATCAAAGATTCGTTTTACGCTATGCTCATCGATGCATACTGCAACACTAAGCAGGGATATTTAGCATTTTTGTTAAGCATCCCGGCTTAGAGAGCATCTTGGAGAGCAAATAGGGATGCCAAGTTTACATAATGTCTCTTATCAGAACCCTGGAATTTTTCTGGCTATGGGCCCTGCTGAAATTGAGGGGGGAGGGGGGGACGGGATGGCGTTGCGCTCACACCCTATCCCCTCCCGCAATATGAGTCACCAAATTGGCGGACCCGGATACGGGGTGGTGACCAGTTCCCAAAATGCTCTCAGATCAATTCTAATACCCGATGTTAACGTTACCAAATTTTGGCATGATAAATCTATCGTGTCAGAAGGCAGACCTCCGTCAGAGGCCGAAATTTTAGATCTGAGGGCGAATTGGCGTTTGGTGGCACTATTTGCAGGTGTGGTTTGCGGATGGTTTACCATCTTCCTTGACCTGTGTCTCTGTTTGTGGTATTTAAAAGCGGGTACATGCCGAAGAAGGACAAGATAGATCTCAACAAGCTGGTCAAGCTGGTAGACAAGGGGCTCAATCTCAAGGAGATTGGGCAGTATTTTGGTGTTAGTGGGGAGGCGGTAAGGCAGAGGCTTGAGTCCCTTGGGCTTGATACGAAGGCCTACAAAGAGTACAACGCCTGGGTTCAGTTTCTCCCCCAGATCATAGCTCAGAAGCAGAGGTTGTTGCTTTCTGCCCTTACCCCGCAGAAGGTGAAGCAGATGCGGGGGAAGGATCTGGTTATTGCCTTTGGGATACTGGATGATAAACGCAGGGAGATAGAGGGCAAAGGGGCTCAAAGTGTGGTGAATCTGATTCAGGTGGTGCAGAAGGTGGAGGAGAAGATCAGCAAGGGCAAGGAGGACATCGAGATAGATGTCGAGCCTGCAAGCAATTGATACGGTTGCAGAGCGTGTTATCAAACGATGGCGTTTCTCCCCGCTTTACTTTGTCAAGGAGTGCATTGGTGCCACCCCCTCTTCCCAGCAGGCTGAGGCCCTGAAGGCTGTTGGCTCTCTTGCCAGAGCTAAGATGGGGGTGGGGCATGAGAAGGGAAAGAAGGCCCTTGCCCGCAGACTTGGGGTCTCCATCCGCAGCGGGCATGGCTGTCATGCGGCTGGAACTCCTATCTTGATGTATGATGGCAGCGTTAAACCTGTTGAGGAAATAGAGATTGGAGATCTATTGATGGGCCCGGATGGGTTGCCCAGAACGGTGATTTCATTGGCTCGTGGTATAGAGCCAATGTAGCGAATTAGATATGCTGATGGTAGCTACTATGATGTAAACGAATCTCACATATTAGCTCTTGTAGCTACCCAAAGTCATGGAAAGCAAAGAACAGGAGATGTCACCTTCATTACGGTTAGAGACTACTTGCGGAAAAGTGAACGTTGGCAGCGGACAAATATAGGATTTAAAACTGGGGTAGAATTCCCTAAGAAGGAACTCAAGATCCCCCCTTACATATTGGGCTTATGGCTTGGAGATGGGGGTACGGGGAGAACAACTCTTTATAATATAGATCCCGAGATCATTGCGAGATGGCGTGAATACGGCGAAGAACTTGGTCTTAGATATGTTCAAAGGATCGTTAAGGAACATCATCTTTATGGCACAAAAGGGGCAAAAGAGAGATTTGGGGTAGTCAACCCACTAAAGACTTGGTTGCGGGAATTGGGAGTTTTAGATAATAAACACATTCCGTTTGAATATAAGACCTCTTCAATGGAAGATAGATTGCAACTGTTAGCTGGGTTGCTTGATACAGATGGATGTTTGGATACAAGGCATAAAACAGCTTTTGATTTTATTAGTAAAAACGAACAATTAGCTAAAGATGTGGTCTTCCTATGTCAATCTTGTGGCATTCATGCTTCTTTACGGCAATGTACAAAGACATGGAGGTGGGCGGGGACTTTAAATAGTGATACTTATTACAGAGTCTATATCAACAGAAATACTCATCTTATCCCTACTTTGGTTTCAAGGAAACAGGCTGTTCCCAATAAACAACGGAAGAATCTGCATTTTAATTTTACTATTGAACCCTTAGGAGAGGGAGAGTATTATGGTTTCTCTTTGTTAGAGGATCCCCTTTATTTATTGGGAGATTTTACAGTTACTCATAATACGGGCAAAGATGCCCTAGCCTCATGGCTCATTCTCTGGATGCTCACCTGTTATCCCTACCCCAAGATTCTCGTGACAGCTCCCTCTGCTCCCCAGTTGAGGGCTGTGCTCTGGGGTGAGCTCAAGAAGTGGATCAGGCACTCTGCTCAGTTTCACGGGGGCAAGTCAATTCTTTCTGAGAACCTTGTCTGGCAGACGGACAAGATCTACATGAAGGACGCCAAGGAGGAGTGGTTTGCCATCTGTAGAACTGCTAACCTGCGAGAAAGTGGGGAAGATCCCGCTGAGGCCCTTGCCGGGATGCATGCCAAGTATTTGATGTTTGTGGCCGATGAGGCATCCGGTATCCCCGATGGTGCCTTTGCTCCCCTTGAGGGGTCCATGACCGGAAAGCTCAACTTCGGCTTTCTCATCGGGCAGATGACACGGAGGGAGGGTTATTTCTACCGCACTCACTTCGGGCCTGACAGAGAGAGATGGATCTGTCTTCACTGGAACTCCGAGGAGTCGGAGCTGGTCGAGAAGGAGTGGGTTGAGGATAAGCTGAGGCGCTATGGAAGGGATTCAAACTACTACAAGGTCCGTGTCCTCGGTGAGCCTCCAGGGCTTGAGCCTGATACCCTGATTCCGTTTGAATTGATTGAGGCGGCTGTGGAGCGGGATATTGAGCCGGGAGATGCTCCGTTGGTGCTTGGTGTGGACGTTGCCAGAATGGGAGATGATAAGAGTGTTATTGTTGCTCGAAGGGGAAATGTTATTGAGGACATCCGCAAATACCAGAAGCTTGACCTTCATGAGCTTGAGGGATGGATCAGGATAGCAATTCAGGAGTTGAAGCCTGCTGCGGTCTACATTGACGTTATCGGCTATGGAGCGAAGATTGTCGATGATCTAAGGGCTGATGGTTTCAATGTCACAGGGGTGAACGTGGCGGAGAAGGCTGCAAGATCTGATCGCTTCCATCGCCTGAGGGATGAGCTCTGGTGGAAGTTGAGGGAAGCCTTTGAGGAAAGGAAAATCAGCATCCCAAAGGATGAGGAGCTGATAGGTGAGCTTGCCACGATCAAGTGGAAGCCTGAAGGGGGTAAGGTGAAAGTGGAATCAAAGCAGGAGATGAGGAAGCGGGGATTAAAGTCCCCTGACACTGCGGATGCTTTGTGCTTGACTTATTATCGGGATGATAGGGCCTATGCCCTGCACTTTTACAGGCGCAACCTGCCGAGAGAGGCAGTTGTTGACTATGATGTCTTCGCCTATGCGTAGGAGGTAGGGAGATGGCGAGTGCAGTTCCCATCATCGTCGGGGCGGCAACGGTGGCGGCAGCTGGGGCAAGTGTTATCTCCAGCATGAACCGTCCTCGTGTCGGTTCTCTGCCCGTCATGCCGTCGCCGAAGAAGGCTACACAAATAGCCGAAGAGGAGAGGCGGAAGCGGATTATGGCGGCAAAGGCCCGTGGTAGGGCTTCGACCATACTCACTGGAGGTATGGGGTTGACCGAAGAGGCTCCTGTCCTCCGTAAGACCTTAGGAGGCTGAGATGGAGTATCTTCCTCCTCACCTGAGGGCAATTTTTGAGGCCAAGAAGAAGAAAGAGCCGGATTACTCCAAGGATCTGGCCCGCTTCAGGGAGCTCAACAAATACGTCTCCTCGGTGATACCGAGTCCGATCATAAGGAGTTCTCTGGCTACTGGTTCACTGGATTACGCCTATAAGATGCTGGTTGAGCGCTGGGGTGTAACGGATAAAGAGCTTTTAAGCAAGATCTTTGAGTGGAATATCCTTGCACGGAAATTTGGCTACAGGTGGATCCCCACGGAGATTAAGTGGGAACCGAGGAAGCCGACAAAGAGCTTAGTAAAGAGTCTGGAGCAGGAGCGGCGCAGGATAAATCAATTGCTCAAGAGGGTTCCATCTCGTCCGTCGGCTGCTCCCCCCATACCTCCGCCTAAGCCACGCACAGGATGGGGGATGGGGACGGTTTTGACTTCACCTGAGGGGGTTAGGGAGATACCAACCCTTGGCAGAAAATCTCTTCTGGGGAGGTAGAGATGGCGAAGAAGTGGCTTCAAAAAGCACGAGAGAGGATGGAGAGGAAAGGCACTGTTGGTGCCTTCACCCGCTACTGCAAGAGGCTTGGCTATAAGGGCGTGACCGCCGAGTGCATAGCCAGAGCTCTTAAATCGCCCAATCCCACCATTCGCAAGAGGGCGGCTTTTGCCAAGGCTGTGCGTAAGATAGCCAAGGGGCGCTGATGCCTGTTGAGATTGAACGTAAGCTGATTGAGTATGCCAAGAAAAAGGGGTGGGTGAAGGTCGTGAACGGCAGGACCATCCTCACTGAGAAGGGGCGCCGTTATGTCTATGGCACCCTGAGGAAGCTTGGCTGGAAACCTGCAAGGGAGAAGTGAAATGGCTCTTGTTGATGAGATCGTCTCCCGTTTTGAAAAGCTGGCAAATGAGCGTTATACCTGGGAGTCGCACTGGCAGGAGATAGCGGAATACGTCCTGCCCCGCAAGGCGGAGATCACCGTCAGGAGGACCCCAGGGGAGAAGCGCACAAGGAATCTCTACGACACCACGGCTATCCGGGCCAACCAGATCTTAGCCGCTGGACTTCATGGCTATCTCACATCTCCCGGAACCCCCTGGTTCACCCTCAGGCTTCAGGATTATGACCTGATGCAGAAAAGTCGGGATGTGAAACTGTGGCTCAAGGATGCCGAAAGGAAGATCATGGCGGTCCTGAACTTCTCCAACTTCAACTCCCAGATCCATGAACTCTATCTTGACCTTGGGGCCTTTGGGACCGCCTGCATGTACGAGGAGGAAGATCCTGTCAGGGTGGTGCGCTTCGATACCCGGCCCATCTCAGAGATCTACATTGCCGAAAACGCCAACGGTGTCGTGGATACCGTCTTCCGCAAGTTCATCATGACGGCCCGGCAGGCTTACCAGCGCTGGGGTAGGGATGCGGGTGAGGCTGTAGCGAAGGCCATTGAGAAGAACAAGCCTGAGGAGAAGTTTGAGTTCCTCCACGCTGTTTTCCCCCGTGAAGACTTTCACCCCGGCAAGGCGGGGGCGAAGAACATGCCTTGGGCCTCGGTGTACATTGAACTCAGCTCCAGACACCTGATATCCGAAAAGGGCTATGAGGAATTTCCCTACTTTGTCCCTCGTTGGCTGAAGTCCAGTTCTGAGATTTACGGCCGTTCCCCTGCCATGACGGCGCTGCCTGATATCAAAATGGTCAATGAGATGGCGAAGACCATCATCAAGGCGGCGCAGAAGGTGGTTGATCCCCCCGTGGTTCTTCCCCACGATGGTTTTTTGCTTCCCCTGAAACTCACCCCCGGAGGGATCAATTACAGGACCTCTCCCAACCCGAACGACAGGGTTGAGCCTCTGATTACGGGTGCCAATATCCCCGTGGGGTTGAACTACAAAGAGGTCCGTCGGCAGGCCATCCGAGAGGCGTTCTTCGTCGATCTGTTCCTGATGCTTGCCCAGCGAAAGGCCGAAATGACGGCAACAGAGGTCTTAGAGCGTGTCGAGGAGAAGATGATCATCCTCGGCCCGACCCTTGGAAGGCTTATGGCTGAGCTTTTGACGCCGATTATCACCAGAACCTTCAACATCTTGAGCCGAAAGGGCATTATTGCTCCACCTCCGCCTGAGCTTGAGGGACAGGAATACATCGTTGAGTATGTTTCTCCGCTGGCAAGGGCTCAGAGGGCTGCCGAAGTGGGGGCGATAACGAGACTGTTTCTGACGGTAACTCCGCTCGTGCAGATACAGCCAGAAGTGGTTGACAACATAGACGGTGATCGTATTATTAGACATGTGGCAGATGCAATTGGTGCGCCACCTGAGATACTGAGGTCGGACGATGAGGTGCAAGCCCTGAGACAGCAGAGGGT
>Ga0180302_10000938_pt1 | contig 13660 bp, 12 predicted proteins | sample GuaBasSediGuay17_FD_121794 | JGI IMG/M metagenome (GOLD analysis project Ga0180302, IMG submission 121794) | Subseafloor sediment microbial communities from Guaymas Basin, Gulf of California, Mexico - Guay17, Core 4571-4, 12-15 cm | ecosystem: Environmental > Aquatic > Marine > Hydrothermal... | reverse complement strand
TGATGCAGCCGCTGATAGTAGACTATGCCTATGTATACCTCAGCCTCCAACCTCTCACCGGTTAAACCGTTATACATTATCTCCCTACCGCTCGGTTTGAAGCCGTAACGTCTCAATATAGCGCCTACGTCCTCAAGCCTCTCCTCCTGGAAGGCTGAACCGTCGATGGGTCTACCCATGAGAGCCGCCGCCTTACCGAATATAGACTCCAGAAGCTGGCCGACCGTCATCCTAGACGGGAACGCATGGGGGTTTATTATGACATCCGGGACTATCCCGTCCTCTGTGAACGGCATATCTTCGCCGGGGTATATCATACCTATGACTCCCTTCTGCCCGTGTCTAGACGCGAACTTATCGCCTATCTCCGGTATCCTGTTATCCCTAACCCTGACCTTCACAACCTTACTTCCCTGAGCTGTCTCGGTCACTATGACCGCGTCCACGACGCCCTTCTCAGAGGGTCTCAGAGATACAGATGTATCCCTCCTCGAGGGGCCTCTAGCCTCTAGTTCTCTATACTCTTCTATAAACCTCGGTGGGCTTGTTCTACCGATTATGACATCTCCTCCTCTGACCTCGCTTTCGACGCTGGCTATCCCGTCCTCCTCCAGAACCCTGTAGTATTCATCACCCCTATACCCTCTCATACCGCTAGAAGGTATCTCGATCGAGTCGCGCTGACCACCCAGATACTGGTAGCACTCAGCCTCATAAAGCCTGAAGAACGACGACCTAGCTAAACCCCTATCGATAGAGTATTTGTTGAATATTATCGCATCCTCCATGTTATAGCCTCCCATCGTCAACACGGCGACCACCATGTTCTGACCGGCGGGTCTCTTATGGAAGCCCATTATCTCCATGGGCTTGGTCTCGACAAGCGGTCTCTGCGGGTAGTGTAAGAAGTGAGCCCTAGAGTCCATCCGCAGGAAGTAGTTGGTGGCATATACCCCTATGGCCTGCTTAGCCATAGCGGCTTCATAGCTGTTTCTAGGTGAGTGGTTATGCTCGGCGAACGGTATTATAGAGCCGCATATACCGAGTATGGTGAGCGGGCAGATCTCGAGGTGAGTGGTCTCAGGCCCTATATCCTTAGGCGTCAAGGCTATGTAGGCGTTCTCCTCCTCCTCGGCGTCCAGATATTCTATGACGCCGAGTTTAACCAAGTCCTCCCAGCTCATCAACCCCTTCTTCAAAGCATCTATATGCTCCGGCTTGAGCAGAGGTTTACCGTTCTCGACGACTATGAGCGGTCTCCTACATCTACCTGCGTCACAGTTTACCTGAACCTCTCTCTTAGCCTCGAGGTATGCTATGTTGACCTCAGGGCTTATACGTCCCTTCCTCCTAAGTCTTCTAAACTTCCTAACGAGACCTTCAGGGTCTAGGGTGTAAAAGCTCACAGTCCCGTTTATATACACCTTAATACCCTTAATGCATGTCTCTTTATCGGCCTTCTCGACCGGGACACATCCAAGGCTGATCAATACCTTTTTAACAGGCTCTGTATCCGCTGAGACGGATATAGTAGCCATCAAAGCGAGGTTCTTCACCAAGCCGCAGTTGGAGCCCTCAGGCGTCTCGACAGGGCAGAGTCTGCCGAAATGCGTCGAATGCAGGTCTCTAGCCTCGAAGTTAGGTTGGCTTCTGCTCAGCGGAGACTGAAGCCTCCTCAGGTGGCTGAGCGTAGATAAGAGGTTTGTCCTATCCAGAAGCTGACTTATACCCACCCTGCCTCTACCCCAGTTCCCGGTGGCTATGGCATGCTGCATCCTCTCAGTAAGAATCCCAGGCCTTATAGCGAGCTTAACAGACTCCTCTATAAGCTTCTTAACCGATAAGCGTTCAAGCTGGTAGGCCATATCTTTGATCATATCCCGGAATATGGACCTGAACAGGTCTGCTAGAAGCGGACCTGCGAGCCTGATACGTTTGTTAGCATAATGGTCTTTATCATCTTCGGCTCTTAAGCCGAGCTTAAGCTGAATAAGCCTACACGCTATCTCGGCTAGGTATCTAGCCTTCTTAAGCCTGACATCTGGGCTTCTACCCAAGTGTAGGAGAAGGTTATTATCCAAGATCATGCAAGCCCTGAGCCTCCTACGGGCTTCATCCTGACCGTAGGCGACCCTGTTGCCGATATAGGTTATAGCCTTTTCGACGCTGTCTATCCTAGGAGCCTTGTCGAAGGACGGCTCAAGCTGCCCCATAATAACCGGGTCGAGAGACACCATCTCGGCTATCTCGCTGTCCTTCTCAACCCCTAGGGCTTTCATGACCACTACAAACGGAAGCTCGACGGATACGCCAGGTATCGAAACATATATCGCTCCGTCAGGCTTAAGCTTCACCTCGACCCTGGTCCTGAAGCCTACGGTCGTGGAGAATACCTTAGCCCTGTAGACGGGCCTAGAGCCGCTTCTATCGATGTCTATGATAACCCTGTTTGGAGCAAGGTCCTCTAAGCCAACTATCACCCTCTCCGAGCCGTTTATTATAAAGTATCCGCCGGGGTCGTCAGGGTCCTCACCGATAGCCAGAAGCTCCTCCCTGCTCATATCGCTTAGAGGACAGATCTTAGACTTCAGCATGACCGGTAGGTTTCCGATGTAGACACTCTTGGTCGTCATCTTTTTACCGTTCAATATAGGCGTCATCTCTAGAAACAGCGGTGCAGAATAGGTCAGGTTTCTAAGCCTGCACTCGAGCGGAGTGACCTCGTGGAAGGAGCCGTCGACCTCTGTGACCCTAGGAGTACCTATCGTAACCTCACCGAACTCTATGTAGAGGTTCCCGCTTTCGACAGGAACCTCTACGCCACCGATCTCATCTATGACACGCTGTAACCCCTTCTCGACGAACTCGTTATACGAGTCTAGATGCTGCCTGACTAGGCCCTTCTCCTCGAAGAAGGCTTTCATCAAAATCCACATATCATCTTGCGTGTACAATTTCAACCCTCCACTACAAACCTGTAAAATACAGCTAAACCGGCTGTCGGGCTCCTCCTAACGATCCGGAGGACATCACCGGGCTTAGCGCCTATGGCCACCGCAGCCGGGTCGCGGGCCATGATCTTAGCGAGCTGATACTTCTTGACATGGTATCTCCTTAGGAGATCCTCTACCTCATCCTTCGACAAGATGCTGTGTTTAGGGACAAGCTCGTGCTTAAATATATCAAACCTGATCTTCTGAGAGGAGCCCATAATCTAGACCCGCTTAGAAACGCGCTACTCAAGATAGCGAGTAGCCTCTAATAAAGATTTCTCTCTATCAGCGGTCGTTTAAACACGGTTAGGAGGTCTGAAGCCGTCTGATAAGCTGAGCCATCCTCTTAGCCTTACGTCTGATCCTATCCAAGTCTTCCGACCCAGGTTTGCCTCTGACGATCAAACCGTAGTGCAGGTCTCCGGGGTCTCCCTGAACGACCATACCATGTATCAACAGCGACTCCAGGATCGAAAGCAAGGTGGTTTCACCTCCTGTTCCATGTCCCCCGGCGGTCGTGAACGCAAAACCAACCTTACCGTCAAGCTTACCATGTAAAGCTACGGAGTCGTCTATGAGCTTCTTAACCTCCGCGGCCATCTGGCCATAGTAGGTCGGCGAGCCTATGGCTATCCCATCGTAATCCATAAGCTCTTCAACCTTCACCTCTGAGACAGGCTTCAAAACCACCTCTAAACCCTCAGCTCTAAGCGTCTCCGCGAACATCTCAGCAAGCCTACGGGTATTGCCCCCACGGGAATAGTAGGTTACCAAGACTTTAGCCATCTAAACACCCCCTGAACCTAGCTAGATGCTAGAATTAAGCTTTTTCACAGCCTCCACTATGACTTTAAGCTTCCTAAGACTAATCTTATAAGCCTCCTCTTCAGGTAAGAAACCGGCGAAACCTCCGAAGCCGCAGTCGGGTTTAACCATGTAGACCCTATCGCCGTAGACGCTTAAGGCTTTAGCCAATATCGACGAAACCTCCTCGACGCTCTCGACCATAGTGTTCTTCGAGGATACGCATCCTACTGAAAGTAGTTTCCCGTGGTCTCTAAGCCCCTCGGCCGTTATCGACCTGAAGTTCCCGGGTGATGTCTTAAACTCATGGTCGAGTAAAGAAAACTCGGACCTCAGTAGTAGCCTGAAAAGCACCGGAGATAACCTACCGCATACGTGGACGCCGAACATAGCCCTCCTAGGCTTAAGCATGCTTAAGACCTTTAAGATATCCTCGTCGCTGTGTCCGAGGATCGAGCCTTTAGCGCCGTAGATGACGGATAAAATCGGCTCGTCGACCACTATAAGCGTATATCCCAGGTCCTCAAGCCTCCGTATTAAACGCGATAAAACCGAGGCTAAACTCTTTAAGAAGGTCAGGTCCTTCATCATAGTCTTGCCCAGGAAGCCTGAAGACCCAACCGGGTAGATCCTAGAGGCTAACGTGAAAGGTCCTGTGACAGGAGCCCTCAAACCTCTAAACTTGAAACCCAGCCTCTTCATAGATTCGATAAACCACTGCGCTTCCAAGGGTACGGGGATCTCCGACCTTCTCAGCTTCCTAGAATTCTCAGCGGAGAGGAGATAGTTTAAACCGCTCTTCTCGAGAAGCCCTTGAGCTGCAAGCGGGTCTAGGAACATGGTTATGAAATCCCTAAGCTGAGGATAGCAGGGGTAGTTTAACCCCACCTCGTAGAGGTCTATTAAAATCCTCTCGACAGACTTCCTCGAGAAGCTAAGCGGAAAACTTCCTACGCAACTTATGTAGATGTTGAACACCTCCCTCTCGGTTCAGTCGGTTTTAAGAGCCACGATCACAGCTATATCCGTTACGTTCGTCCCCGTCGGGCCGGTAAAGATCAGGTCTCCAAGGCTCTTGAAGAACCTGTAGGAATTGTTATCGCCGAGGTATTTCTCAGGGTCTAAACCCTTCTCCTCCGCCCTGAGGACTGTTTTACCGTCGGCTATCGCCCCGGCGGCGTCTGTCGGACCATCGATCCCGTCGGTCCCTAGAGAAGCGATCGTAACTCCCCTAAGACCCTTGATCTTCCTAGAGGCTGATAGGACAAGCTCCTGGTTTCTACCGCCTAGCCCAGAGCCTCTGACGGTTACGGTCGTCTCGCCACCGGCTATTATCGCGGCCGGCTTCTTTACAGGGCTGTCGGCTAAGACTTCTTCGACCAGTATGCTACCATAGACCGTGCCGACGTGCCTAGCCTCGCCCTCGACCACAGACGATAGTATTAAGGTATTTAATCCAAGCTTCTGGGCGCGTTCAGCCGCTATACGACATGCAAGCCTATTGTTCCCGACGATCAGATTATGGACTTTTTCGAATACCTTATCTCCTGGCTTAGGAGTCTCCTCGACTTCGCCTCTTAAACCGGCTTCTATACGTCTTCTGACAGACTCTGGGACAGATTCCCATATACCGTATCTCCTGAGTATTTCGTAGGCGTCTTTGAAAGTCGAAGGATCAGGCGAAGTAGGCCCGGACGCTATGACCTCCAACGGATCACCTACGACATCTGAAACTATCAAGCTCAATACCGTAGCCGGATAGGCGGCTCTAGCGAGCTGACCACCCTTAAAGGCTGAAATATGCTTTCTAACGGCGTTGACTTCGTCGATTCTCGCACCACATTTTAGAAGAGCCTGCGTGGTCCTTTGTTTGTCCTCAAGCGTTATATCCTCGGCCGGTAGAGGTGTCATAGCCGAGCCGCCTCCAGAGATCAGACAAATGACAAGGTCTTTCTCAGAGGCATCAGACACTAGCTTCAGGATCTGCTTCGCACCTAAGAGACCCTCCTCGTCTGGTATAGGGTGACTTACCTTCTTAGATTCGACCCGGCCGGTTAAGGATTCGAAGCTTACATCCTTGAGTATGTTTATGAATCCTCTGGTCAGTTTATCGCCTATGAGCTGCTCCATAGCCTCAGCCATAAGGTGGCTTGCCTTCCCGAAGCCGACGAGGTATACGTGTTCAAACTCGTCTAGGTCTAGGGTTAACCCGTCGATATACAGTTTAGAGCCGGTTCTTCTGACTTTGGAGAATACCATCTTCCTTGGGTCAAGCTCTTCGATGACTTTATCGAGAACCTCAAGACATATTCTTCTGGCCTCTTTATCCTCGTCCGTCAAACCGTTAGCTACGAGTTCTTCGAAGTTTCTGATCCTCAATACGACTCCACCATCCGTGTGATAAACCGTTTAAAACGTTTAAAGTTAGCGGAGAGGCTAAACCCTTAAATCGAACGCGGCATCCTGATCTAAAGGTATGGCTCAGAAGCTTGGGTTGGCTTTAGTAGCAGGGTTTGTAACAGCTGCGGTAATAGACTTTGTCGTCCTCTTAACCACCGGAATGAGTGCGGCCGTTCTTCTATCGTCTTTTCTAGGAGGCCTAGTAGCAGGGAGCTTCTTCATAGAACCGATAAAAGGCGGTGGTAAAGCAGGAATAACGATAGCCCTCGTAGACGCTTTACTGGTACGTCCATCCATAGCCATGCTCCTATACCAGATGGGGGTTATACTTCTACCTGAGGAACCGTTGCCAGGTACAGAGTTATCGAATATACCCTTCCTCATAGTCGCGATGCTCGTGAGCTTAGCGATAGAGCTTAGCATAGGTTTCGGAGGGGGCTTCGTAGGCGCCTATCTGAGGAAAACCCTAGCCCCTGTCAAGCCCCGTGTTACTCCAGGTGTCTGTCCATACTGTGGAGCTAAAGTACCTCCCGAGGCCGTATACTGCCCATACTGTGGGGCTAAACTTAAGGAGGCTTAGCTTAATTAGGAGATAACCCTATACCTCTCCATCGTTGAAGGCCGTGGCTTTGTTCTCAGGAGGTAAGGATAGTCTATTCGCCTTATGGACCGCTATGCACCAAGGATATGATGTATCCTGCTTGATAACCCTCATACCTGAAAGCCTAGAATCCTGGCTGTTTCACTATCCGGCGGTCCGGTTTGCGGTCCTACAAGCCGAGGCCATGGGGATTCCTATCCTCATCAGGAGGACAGGCGACTCTGCAACTAGGGGCTTAAGAGACCTACGTAGTATGCTGAAGAAAGCCGTAGAGAGGTTCGACGTAGACGTAGTCGTCTCAGGTGTTCTGGCGAGTGATTATCAGAGAACGCTAGTCGACCTCGTATGCGAGGAGCTTAGGCTTAGAACGTTCACACCGCTTTGGGGGAAGAGAGGCGAGCTTCTCTTAGCCGAAGTGATGAGCCTAGGCTTCTCGGTTATGATAGTCGGCGTCGCGGCTGAGGGGTTGACGAAAAAATGGTTGGGTAGGGTGTTAAACGACGAAGCCATAGAGGAACTCAACTCCCTGGCGTCCAGGTATAGGTTTAACCCAGCCGGAGAAGGGGGTGAGTATGAGACACTCGTATTGGACGCGCCGATCTTCAAGAAGCGGCTCGTTGTGGAAAAAGCCAGACCGGTTTGGATGGGGGATTCAGGATATCTCGAGATAGAGGAGGCCTATCTAGCGACGAAATGAAGACCATCATTTCATAAACTCCTCTAAGAGCTCGGGGACTTGCAGTAGACTTTTCACACGGGTACATCGCTGGCCAGCGTATCGGTTTGCCCTGTCTATCAATATGGCCTTCAACCCGGCTTTCTCAGCTCCGAGGTAGTCTGCCTCATAGTCGTCGCCTATGTGAACCATCATGTCCGGTGGCGTACCGGAGACCCTAGAGGCGTATAGGAAGATCTCGGAATCAGGTTTCTCGACCCCTAGGGAACCTGAGGCGAACAGTAGGCTGAAGTATCCTCTAAGACCGACCTGGGTTAAATAGGCCGAGAGGTTCCTCTCGGATGAGACGTTGGAGATCACTATCAGTTTAAAACCCATCTCCTTAAGCCTTCTGACAGTCGGCTCGGCGTCGCTGTAGGGTTTCATAAGCCTCTTATCGCGTCTAACCTCGAGGATACGGTCTACCAATTCTCTCGACTCTTCAACCCTGAGGTTAAGGAGAATCCGAGAAATGAGCTTTCTTTGAGAATCCTCGTTCCATACAAGGTTCTCCCTGCGTTTAACCATACGCCACCATTCCACGGCCTCACGATAAGCCGACTCCACCTCCATCAACCGAAAGCGATAGCCCATCTCCTCTAGGATTTCATGGTAAACCTCATAATCCTCCTTAACCTCATAGGCTAAAGTCCCACCGAAGTCGAACGAGACCGTCACTATAGGCTTGGACATAACCTCTAAGGTTAAAGAGGTTCTACGTTTTAAGCTTTGATCCCGAGCTCTTCTAGACCCTCCTCAGCTAGACTGTAGACGGCTTCTGGGTCTAGGGTTTCGACGGTTTTCTCGACCATCAGGGGCTTGCCTTGGACGAGCACCGTATCCACGTTTAAACCCTTAGCCGAGTATATGAGGTTCGCCACTAGGCTTTCAGGCCCATGTATCGGCTGAAGGCTTGGGGTTTTCAAGTCGACGAGTATCAGATCAGCCTCCAAGCCTTCTTTGACGCAACCGACCCTACCTTGTAGCCCAAGGGCCTCGGCAGCCGAAACGGTAGCCATATCTAATATCTGCTGAGCCTTAAAGACAGCGGGATCCCAGCGGCTATGCTTTTGAAGGAGGACGGCGAACTTCATGGTCTCGAACATGTCCAGCGTGTTATTGCTCGCAGCCCCATCTGTACCGAGCGAGACAGCAACCCCGAACTCAAGCATCTCCGGTATGGGTGCTACCCCACCCACGCCGAGTTTCATGTTCGAGACCGGACAATGAGAGACGCTAACACCCCTCTCAGCCAAGACCCTCACATCGTGCTTAGTCAACCAAACACAGTGCGCCGCAAGAACCCTCGGGGTTAAAAAGCCGAGTTTATCCAAATACTCGACCACCGTGCATCCGTAGGTCTTCTGGAAAAGAGCCTGCTCCCTCCTCGTCTCGGCTAGGTGAATGTGAACAAGCGTATCAAGCCTCTCGGCTAGAAGTATAGCCTCAGCTAGAAGCTCATCGGAGCATGTGTAGGGTGCATGAGGGGCGATTATCGGCTTAACCTTGGGATCTCTGAGGCCCCTTATCGACTCGACCGCCTTATAAGTAGCGTTTATGAAGTCCTTTCGAAGCGGCTCGTTCGATATCCTAACCTCGTCTGAACCGGCTACGTCGATCATCCCTTGACCTATGAAACCCCTTAGACAAGATTCATGAACTGCTCTAGCGACCTCGCCTGCGTGATAGTACATGTCGACCACACAGGTCGTTCCGGTCCTTATCATCTCGAGACACCCTAGGAGAGCACCTATGTAGCATAGTCGACCTGTCAACTTACGTTCGACCGGCCAGATCCTTTCCCTAAGCCACTCATCTAACGGCAGGTCTTCCGCATATCCCCTGAGCAGAGTCATCGATAGGTGAGTATGCGTGTTTATGAGACCGGGCATAAGAACCTTACCCTCACCGCTCACCACCAAGTCCCCGCCTTTTAAACCGCGGCCTATCGCCTCGATCAAACCATCCTTAACAAGCACAGAAGTTTTCCTTAAAACCCGTCTATTCTCGTCTTGGGTTAAAACCCAGTCGCAGTTTTCGAGGAGCACCTCCAAAGAGACACCTAAACCTAAGCATAAGATGCTAGGATTTTTGAAGTTTACGGGGCTGGAGGAGCGTATATTATTTCACCGATCGAGGAGCTAAGGTCATAGCCATCGAAACGCTTCAACCGCTTTTGGAAAAACGAGCTTTTAAGAAAACCTATGAAAGCCTTTACAGGTTTTCTATCGAGCCTAGAAACCCTCACGACGAAATCATAGTTCTCCCAGCAAACAGGTGTATAGGCTAAACCATATTTCTCAGCGATGTATTTCAGGGTTAAACCCACATCCCCCTTATCCTCAAGTATGCCTTTGGCCACTTCGTGATGAGTTTTAACTTCGAAATCGTAACCCAATACCCTACTCGGGATCTCTCGAGGCTCTATGCCTAGTCTCAAGGCCCTGGCCTTCAGAAGCTGGTCGAGCAGAAGCCTAGTCCCAGAGCCTAGAACCCGGTTCACCAATCTAACCTTACCGGCGAGTATGTCGTCTACCCCCCTAAACCGAGTGGTATGTCTATAGGCGAAGACCATAAGCCTCTTGAACCCCTTGATGACCACGGCTTTATCGTCCAGCCAATACTTCGCCAAGAAGGGGGTGTTGTATACACCCGTCTCAGGGTCTTTCAGGTGTACTCCAGCTACATCCGCCTCACCGAGCATCACGCTAGCTAAGCCGCCTGCGGAGCCTATCCATGAAACCTCGACATCCCTTAAACCGCTAAACGTCTTGAAATCTTCTATAGAATCCTCCAGTAAAGGGTCATGGCTACCGGCGATCAACAAGTCAGGTGGTATAGGTTTGGCAGTCTCGACCTCTACAGATTCAGACACCACCTTAAGATGAGCCATGTAGGTCTCTAAAAGCCTCCTACCGGCCTCCGTAAGCCTGGTTCCGCCTCCGCCTCTACCGCCTTTAGCAGGCTCGATTATGCGCATACCAAGAGACCTCTCGGTCTTGACCATCATAGACCACGCGTTAGAGTAGGGTATTCCGAGGCTTCTACAAGCCGATAGAATGGAACCACGTTCGTCTATGAGTTTCAAGAGCATAGCAGACCGCCTATCCAAAACAGGTTTGTCATCGAGCAACGCTACGAGGTCTAACCGGAACTTTAGTCTTCTAAGAACATCTTCTTTCAAAGAGACCTCCGATAGAATTATAGCATCCTATGGAGGGATATGTCTTTCGCGTCTATACTCGCCGAGGAGTTCGTTGATAACAGGGTGATAATTCTAAGCTAGGTGATTGACTTCAGCTTAACTTTTTGGTGAAACAATGTTTAAGTTCGCCGATACCTACCGGTTGAAGACGGTGTTAAAGGATTGAAGACTTCTACGCTTGAAGATTTCGTCAAAGAGGCTAAGGAAATAGCTAACTCTAAAGGGTTTCATGTGACCTGGGATAATGCACCGGTCTACCTTATGCTGGTCGTGACGGAACTTGCTGAAGCTATGGAGGCTTGGAGAGACGACGACAGGAAAGGGTTCCGGGAGGAGATAGCCGACACCTTGATCAGGGTTTTCCATCTATGCGGAGACCTAGACCTTAGGATATCGGAGGCCGTTAAGAGGAAGATGGAGATAAACAGGACTAGACCATATAGGCATGGTAGAAAGAGGCTATGAGACACCTATGGCTGAGGCGATCCATAAGACTCCGAATACCACTAGGGCTATGCTGAAGCCTATCAGTATGTACCGGTATATCTTACGTCCTAATACTCTCCTACCGCATCCGGATAGGTGGGCTATCAGACCCAACCACGCGTAATCCATCCATACGTGGGCTAGATACATGATGGCTAACCCTTCGACCAAGCCTAGGTTCAACGCCTCATATATCAGGGCAGACCCTATGCTGAGCCACCATAAGATGAAGTAAGGGTTCAACCCCGTGAGGGTTACCCCCGTTAGAAGAGCGCTTCCGCTCATCGGAAGCATAGAGCCTTCTGCAGAAACATCTTGAGAACTGTTGACAGACCTCAAGCTCCCCCTGAGTTGTAGCATTCCGAAGCCTATTAGGGCTAGGCCGCCCACGATTTCTAGAATCTGCTTCACACCAGAGCCCATTAGGTTCAGTAGACCCAAGCCTATGAGAACGGCAAGCGGAAGCTCGACAAGCATATGCCCTAAGGCACAGTTTAACCCGGCCTTCAAACCGCCTTTAGCGCCGTGGATCAAAGTAGCTATCGTCAAGGGGCCCGGGCTTAAGACTCCTGAGACCGTTACGACGATCACATATATTATGAACGATGCTAGGTCCAATAGGAAACCCTCTAGCATGGTCATCCGGTCTTACGTCTTCTAAGCAGGAGCTTGTTTATACTATTCACCATAGCCTCCACACTCGCCATAACTATATCTTCCCTAGCCGCTCTAGCCGACACGATGTTCCCCTCCTCATCCTCGACCTTGATTATAACTTCGGCTAAGGCGTCCGAACCGCCTGTTATAGCCTCGAGACGATACTCCCTTAGATAGACCTTGATCACCGGGTTTAACACCTCTTCCAATGCCTTTATAGCAGCGTCCACAGGTCCGACACCTGTCTTAGAGGCCACATACTCCTTACCATCTATCACCACCTTAACCGAGGCCGTCGGTATGATTTTATTACCTGTCATCACAGCCAGCTCGTCGAGCTTCAGAACCCTTTCCTCTTTAACGACTTCACCCGCTACGGCTCGAGCTATAGCCGTCAGGTCTTCCTCGGTAACCTGCTTACCCTTATCACCGAGCTCTTTAACCCTAGCTAGAATCTCCTTGACCTGGCTCTCGGTTAACCTTAGCCCGAGTTCTTCTAGAAGCACCTTAAGACCATGAGTCCCGGCGTGTTTGCCAGCTAGAATCCGTCTCCTACGTCCGACAAACTCGGGCGGTATCGGCTCGTAGGTTAGCGGATGCCTCGTGACTCCGTGCGTGTGTATACCGGACTCGTGGGCGAAGGCGTTGTCTCCGACGACCGCCTTATTCGGCTGTATCGGTATACCGGTCATCCTAGATACGAGCCTAGAGGTGCCGTATATCAGTTTAGGATTTACACCCACCTCGAAGCCGTATAGGAGTTTAAGGGAGACGACCACCTCCTCCAGAGCCGCGTTACCAGCCCTCTCCCCGAGACCGTTAACGGTCACGTGAACCTGCTCCGCCCCAGCTTCGACAGCCGCGAGGCTATTAGCGACAGCCATACCGAAGTCGTCATGACAGTGGACGCTTATAGGCTTCGAGACTACGGTCTTGAGCTCTGATATCAGCTCGTACATGCGTCTAGGCGTCATCACGCCGACCGTATCTGGGACGTTTATCCTATCAGCTCCAGCATCGCACAGGGTCTTATAGAATTTTTTGAGAAACTCTACGTCTGTCCTGGTCGCGTCTTCGGCTGAGAACTCGACGGTTAAACCATGGTCCTTAGCGTAGTCTAACGCCTCCAAAGCCTTAGCCAAAGCATCATCTCGGCTCATCTTAAGCTTGTACTTAAGGTGGATGTCTGATGTCGCTATAAAGAGATGTACACTGTTTAAGCCGCAGTTTATGACTGCGTCTATGTCCTGCTTTAAAGCCCTAGCTAAGCCGCATACTTCGGCGTTTAGACCCTCTTTCACTATAAGCTTAACGGCCTCGGTCTCGCCTTTGGACGTGATCGGGAAGCCCGCTTCGATCACGTCCACACCCAACCTGTCGAGTTGCCGGGCGACGACTAGCTTATCCTCAGGAGTTAACGATACGCCAGGGGTCTGCTCCCCATCCCTTAGCGTGGTGTCGAATATCCGAATATAACGGCTGGACACAACTAAATAGTGGAGAAAATACGGGTTAAAAGTCTTATGCAGCCGTGAAAGATACAGGCTTCATCGTGAGGTAGCAAACTCTCTGACGAGCGAGGCAACTTTAGAACCCATCATACTCGTGGATAGGTTTCCACCAAGGTCCCTCGTCGTATACCCTTTCCTAAAAGCCTCGACCAAGGCCTTTTCGATGGTGATAGCCGCTTCTAAGCATACATTATCGTCACGCCTAGAGCCGAGCCATTCAAGCATCATCTTCGAAGCCAATATCAGGCTACTCGGGTTTGCGACGTTCTTACCGGCTATATCCCAGGC
>Ga0180302_10000935_pt1 | contig 13685 bp, 13 predicted proteins | sample GuaBasSediGuay17_FD_121794 | JGI IMG/M metagenome (GOLD analysis project Ga0180302, IMG submission 121794) | Subseafloor sediment microbial communities from Guaymas Basin, Gulf of California, Mexico - Guay17, Core 4571-4, 12-15 cm | ecosystem: Environmental > Aquatic > Marine > Hydrothermal... | reverse complement strand
TTCAAATATAAAGACTAATAACCAGCAGAGTTTAAATTTCTCAGTAAAGGGATCTAAAATGAGAATTTCACCAACAAGATAAGAAATTATTAGCATAAATAGGTGAACAGCTTCGGTCATCAGTGCCATTGCTAAAAATGAGAAACCGAGTGCGATCGTTGCAAAGCTTTTTTCACCATATTTTACAACCTTCAGGCTAATATATGTAACGCTAATTGCAAAACTCATACCTAGGATATCAGATATTACGGTGAGCATTAATGATGCTAACAAATAATTTAACATTGTGATCCTATGCACAACTTGTTCTCATAGTTTATATTTTCTTTTGAGTAATTGAATGTTTTTGGTGTTAATTGTGGCTAAAAGTTTAGCGCGATTACTATCAGCAATGCTTATTATGTTTATATTACTCTGCACGGGACAATTTAAGGTGTACTCTCAGCCATCATGGATACCCAATGAGTCTTCAATTGTCAGCGGCGATATACGTTTTAAGTTTAAAGATACGCATCCTGAATATTTAATAGAGAATATTAAGGCTGAGGACATTTATTATATCATAAGATTTTCTCGCATAGTAGAATTCATAGACAAAAATGATAACAATGTTTATGATTCCAGCGATATAATCACAGCGATTGGCGTGTTATGTGAAAAAGTAGTATGGGATATCACATATGATGAAAGAAGGATAGATGATGTAACGGAATTAATGGTTAATTTATCAGCGAGAATAAGAGTCATTAAGATAGGCATGCAGGGTTATCCGATTTCATATGCACGAGTAACTCTAGTTCATCGTATTTTCGATAGGGATATCATGATTAATGCTTATGAGATAAAAGGACAATATGAGCTTAAGATAGATATAATCATAGAGGATTGGCCATGGCATAAAAAGCAATCTAAAATAGCTTTGCTTATAAGCATTGAGGGATATAAACAAATTGAAAAAGGGAGATATAAAAAACACAAACCTAAAATGCATTTCTCAAAGGAAGAGATAAGGCATAATGTGATAAATAAGATATATATCATTTCTCCAGACGCGAAATACGGAGTAGAGTTCAGAATAGCTAATAAAGTGAGAATAGATGGTAACGAATCGATAATCCATGGCGTAAAAGAGCTGAGGAATGAAAGCATTGAAGAGCAATTTGCAATTACGTATCCCAGATTTGATAGGATATTATACCATGATCCAAGTATCAGAATATTTTTTGAGGAAGAAGAAAAGATCGGAGTATACGGGATCACGGCCGGGATCGTTATAAGTATAATGATGATTGCATTAGCAGCAGTTACAATTTTAAAAATAAGAAGACTCATGAGAAAGATGTAATTCAATATGAATAAGCTTTAATATTTCTCTCTGACGAATCATAAAGTATGTAATAACAATTTAGTGTGTTCTAAATATGAGAATAAAGGAATTAAAGAGCGCAATAGTAGAATGGAGGACTAATGTTCAAGACGACGAGATAGCGCTTGCATATGCTTTTGCTGGTAAGCTTATTTTAGTAATTCGAGAATTACTTAAGAGAAAGAAACCTGTAATAATTAAGGTAAAGAAATTACATAAGTTCTTCAATTATCACCGAATAATTCTGTATTGCTTAAACAAGCATTTTCATATTAAGCGAGATGGGAGCTGGTATATAATCTGGGATGTAAAGCAAAAAACCATTAATAGAACGATTAAATTGACGGATATGGATAGAAAAATAATAGATCAAATCGTGGAATAAGTTCATCAATAAAGGTTCATTCGATGATTCCTCTACGCGCGTTTATTTTTAATACATATGGAGATAGAATAGTAATTGATTTCTTAAATACTGACAGTAATGAAGTTAAAATCGCCGAGAGAGTTCGCCATATACTAGAATCAAATGTGGGAAGAGTATGCGCTCCTCATACAATTATCAATCAATTGATTAGAAATACAGGGGATGAGAAGAAGGCTCTCCTATATTTTTATGCATCAAAATTTTTCTATGATTTCGAAGTAAAGGAAGCGCCTAATACCGTCTTAGAATTCTATCTTTACATTGAAAAAAATCATCATGGTTTTATTCCATTGGGAGGATTAAACCATGTGATTTCCAATTACTGTACGGAGAAGGATATTGAAGAGAGAAATTTTAGATTATTATTAGCTGAGAGCATCTTTGGTGCTAAGCGACTCATTAGGAAAAGAGATCTTAAAAATCCTAAGTACCTGATACTCATTGCAAACTATCTTCTCTTGGAAAAAGCTTTCTCTTTGCTGTATGAAGCGAAAATAAAATTTTGCAATGTAAAGAAAATAGGATATGTTATCAAGAATTTTCTTTTTAAAGCCAAAAAAGAACGAATTCTGGTCGACATCCTAGAAGATAAAGGATGCTGGATCTGCGAAATACGAGGGCCTAAACAGCTATATAGTTTGAGAGGAGCATCTAGTAGGGGAAAAAGGATATGCGAGCTAAAAATAGATACCATTTATCGAGTGAAAAACTGGGAAGTACGAGGATTGTTATCGATAGGGCATAAGAACTACATCATTAAAGTTGATAGTCAATCAGCTTGGGCTCCCGAATTTGTGACACCATGGAATATTGGTATCGAGGAGTTATGTGTTCGTGATTTTTTCGATAGTGATGTTGAGAGAACTGCTTATACATACATAATTGAAGCACTACCGAGTAATTGTGTCGTAATGAGGGAGAGCGATATAATAAAGATAGGGAAGCGCATTTTTATACCCGACTTTACTATCATGTGTGGGAATAGAAAAATTTACGTTGAAGTTATAGGTTTCTGGTCAAAAGAGTATATCCGTCGGAAAAGAGGAAAGTTAGAAGAATTAGAGAAGATAGGAGAAAAAAATTTGCTATTAATCATAGATTCGAGATTAAAAAAGTGGTTTGCGAGCTTAAAATTCCCTAAAATATGGTATCACAATGTTCAGGATCTTAAGAAAAATATTAAGACGACACTAATAGGGCTAGTCTAGAGTGTTCAGAGATGATCGATCTAGATTTATTGTTATCAAAGATAAGGAGAATAGTCTCTGATGGGGACTGGGATGGTATTCTCGCCACATCTCTTTTGATAAAACTAGCAAGGAGGTATAATATTGAGCCAATAATAAGTTATCCTCATCCCAAAGAATTAAGAAGTATGAAACTTAATGACGTCGTTTCTATCGAAATAACACCAACAAAAACTCAAATAACAAATTCTATAATCTTTGATCATCATGAGAAAATAGAGGGTTATGGAAACATATGGATTTTCGATGATAAAGCACCATCCGTAGCAGCATTAGTCTCGGAAGTGCTTGGTATCCCAACAGATGAAGAGATACTTGATGCAGTGAATGCTATTGATCAGGGGAATTGGAGACAGGATATTCTATCTCAACTATTATTTAAAGCTTATCAAATTGACCCCGTAAGTTTTCCGAGGTTAGAAATTACCTACAAATTAGCTAAAGATGATTTTAAGAGTGTAATAGAGCTTTGTAAAGCACGAGCGAAAGCTTTTAAAAATATTGAGAGAAGAGCTAATGAGCTGAAAAAAGGTATTAAGGTACTATTTTCTTCTCCCTCTGTCGTTTATTTCACATATAATGTTGGGAGAGATGAGGGAGCTAGAAGGTTAGCTTTATTAGATTTAGAAGAAGAATTTGATATTGTAATAGCTCTTGGTGTTGAGAATGAGAATTTTGTGACTGGAACAATAGCTACTAAGCGACGAGGCATCAATTTAATGCCGATTTTTCGAGATTTGAGAAATATGGGATATAATGCAGGTGGAAGAAGAAATGTTGGTGGGTTTCAAACTATCAAAAAAGATGTAAAACTAGAGAGGGTGCTGAACGACCTAATAAAAATATTAGAGAAAGATTTATCGACGTAAGAATGTGTGCTCCACGGGGTTTCTCCAAAGTTTCTCTCTTGCTTCCTTAACGATACTCATTGTCTTCATATGCCATTTAGTGAGATCTTTTGGATTATCTGGATAAGCATGAAAATGATGATACATCTCGAAGTAAAGATCTTTAGCTATCTTAAGGCGCCTTAGTAATCCAATTTTTCCTTTCATAACGGATTTCAGTATTTTCCTCCATATCCCGGAACTTTCTTTAGGTCTTGATTCGAGCTGATATAACTCATCACCGCTAACTATTTTCTCGCGCATTATGAAGTTAATTTCTTCATCAGTCATCCCTTGTAAAAGCAAACGAATTATTTCCAATGCAGCATTTTTTGCTCCATCTGTACGCATATATCTAACAGCATAAGGCCATAGATCATGGATAGTTAAAATGTTTTCGCGCGATTCTATTCCCTGCGCTATTACTTCAGCCGCAATGCATGCAGCGATCATTGCATGGCCCATGCCTCCACCATGTAATGGATTAGCCTGAGATGCGGCATCTCCAATGAGTATTAGACCATTTCCTACTATTTGTGATAAGCATCGTCTTACGGGTACAAATCCGCCGCCCGCGTGTATTACTTCGCTTTTTTGTATCTTCCAGTCTTTGTAGAATATTTCCAGGAGATGTACTGGGCTAGGCCCATTTTCCAGCGGCTGGACACCAATTCCAATATTAGCTATCATTTTGCCCTTGGGGAAAATCCAAGTATATCCCCCAGGAGCATACTTGTGAGAAAGATATATGTATATTTTATCAGTTTCCCACATGGGCTCATCTCGAAGAGCGATGATTTCTCTATATGCAGCTGCAATATCAAATCGATCGATAGATTTTTCAATTAAGAAATTATTAGGTAAGCGGTTTCTTATCGCAGCGGTTTGTCCAGTAGCATCTATAGTGATTTTTGCCCGAATTTTCTTTATCTCACTCGTCTTATTATCCTTAACCATAGCTCCTTTTACTGCGTTCTCCTCTATTATTGGGCCCAAAACGTGTGTGTTATCAAGTAAATGTACACCTTTAGCTAAGGCATCCTTTAATAGGCGTTGCTCAAATTCCAGCCGATCAATTGTGTAGCCTAAACCTTCTATAATTAACGTGCTTTGTTTATCCGGAGAGAGGACTTCTGATGCATTAATGATGCTAGCGAGTTCTCTTCCATGCGGTTTTGGAATATTAAGTTTTTCGAAGTAGCTGGCTGATATTCCATCGCCGCAGACTTTTAGACCTATTTTTTCTTGAGGTTTCATATCGATTAATAAGATATCTATTCCCTCGCGTGCAAGCTTGTAAGCTAAGGTTTTCCCTCCGATGCCGGCTCCCGCTATTATGACGTCATAATCAAACAAAATTCTAACCCCCCTAATTAGTGAGCATATTTACGCGGAACATTTTAAGAGAATAGATAATTGGAGTTATTAAATTTTAGAAAAAAATAAGATAAGCCTAGTAACTTCTCTCGATTACGAATTCTGCTAACTGAACTAATAGTTTCCTAGCATTATTTTCTGGTAAACTTGTTATTGCATTTATAGCGCGTTCAGCATATTCACGCGCTAACTTACGGGTTGCTTCTTCGCCACCCGATCGCTTAATGATTTCTAGAGCTATCTTAATATCTTCTTCGGTTTTTTCCTTCTTCGTAAGGATGCGCCTTAGTGTATCTTTATCCTCACCAGAAGCTTTTTCTAGAGCGTAAAGGATAGGATACGTCTTCTTACTTTCTCTAACGTCGCTTCCAACGGGTTTTCCAGTTTCTTCTTCTTTGCCGAATAGTCCTAATATATCATCGATCATTTGAAATGCAATCCCTATGTCCTCACCATATCGAGTTAAAGCAGAAATAGCTTCTTCATTAGCAGCAGCTACTATTCCCCCAAATCTTGCGCTTAGTCTGAATAAAAAGGCGGTTTTTCTTTTAATCATCTCAAAATATTCGTCCACAGTTACATCCATGCGTTCTTCGAATGACATATCCATTGCTTGTCCTTCACATATAATTGTTGCTGCTTCGGCCATTTCTCTAACTAATCGTGCGATTATTTGAGGTGGTAAATCAGCCTTAGAAAGTAATTCATATGTTTTCGCGTGGAGTAAATCCCCTGCTAAGATAGCCATTGGTTCGCCCCATACTTTATGAACTGTGGGGACACCTCTCCTAAATTCATCTCGATCCATTATATCATCATGAATAAGTGTGAATGTATGAAAAATCTCTACCGCTGCAGCAACGGGTAGAACTCTTTCTATATCTTCCCGGAATACATTATAACCCGTAACTATCAGAAATGGTCGAAGTCTTTTCCCTCCAGCTTTCATAAGGTGACGCGATGCCTCATATAAGTCCTTAATTTCACCTTGTATATTCTTTAGCATAAAGTCATCAACAAGCTTGGCTACCCTTTTAATATTAACTAATAATTCCTCCTGAGGCATTAAAAACACCCTATATCTTTAATTTTCTTTCATCAACCCAGTATTTGAGAGGGGGCATTATAAAATACTCAGTATTTTTAAACTCGTTTATATTCCTCGAACCCGTCAAAAACATCGTAGTTTTTAACTCTAGCAAAATTGTCGTAAGAAAATGCTTTAACTCTTTAACTCCTTTTATAGCCGGCAAAAGGAATGGTTGAGCCATACCTACCAAATCAGCGCCTAGTACAATAGCTTTGCCGACATCTAAGCCATTACGTATTCCTCCACTACCAATAAGATAAACTTCGTGTCCCAATATAGCATTTTTTACTTCTAAGATGCTCGCAGCAGTTGGAATCCCCCAGTTCCAAAATGTCTTACCAAGCTGTTCACTAAGTTCGTCTCCTCGTCTTTTTGCCCTATAATATTCCACTGCAGCCCAGCTAGTTCCTCCAGCACCAGCTACATCTATTGCTTTTACTCCTGCTTGTATAAGCATTCTTGCGACTTCTCGGGAGATACCTGCACCAGTTTCCTTAGCAATTATTGGAATTTTTAAAGCATCCGATATCTCAGCTATTTTATCGATTATTCCTTGATAATTTTTATCTCCCTCCGGCTGGACGACTTCTTGGAGTGGATTAAGATGAATGGCGAGAGCATTAGCCTCGATCATTGAAACAATACTGTCAATATCAGTTAAGCTAAGCTCTCTTAACTGTGGAGCTCCTATGTTAGCTATTAAAAAAGCATTAGGCGCTGTTTCTCTCGCTATTTTGAAACTCCATGCTGTATTAGGATGCTTAAGAGCTATTCGTTGGCTTCCCAGACCCATCGGTATGTTAAACTCTTCAGCTACCATTGCTAAGTTCTTATTGATTATGGATGCTAATTCTGTTCCTCCAGTCATACCTTCAATTAGTATAGGGGCATTAAATCTCCTTCCGAATGCTTCTACGTGAGTATTTATTGTATTGAAATCTATTTCAGGAAGAGCCTTATGGATCAAAATTACGCATTCTAACCAAGTGGTAATTTTGGCGTCAACATCGTTCTCTAAAACTATATGGATATGCTCATTTTTTCGTACGCTGATATCATCATTTTCATTCAATATCTCGTTCACCTCGGAATCTTGTCACGTAATCTTGCATACATTGCATAATCAAGATAAATCTTGCAATTACTGTTAATCATACTCCAAACTTTAGGCGCAAGATCGCGTTTTTCTTCAATAGCATCACTAACAACTAAGCTAAACGCATCGCTTCCCGCCCCGGAACCAAATGAAACAACAAGTATTCTATCTCCTGGTTTAGCGATATCAAGTACCGCCGCAAGACCCATCAAAGAAGACCCTGCATAGGTATTCCCAATGTAGTATGACACTAATCCTGGCTGTATTTTCTCCTTGGGAAAGCCTAATAACCGAGCAACTGTTAGTGGGAATTTATAATTCGGCTGATGGAAGATAGCATAATCAAAATCTTCGGGAGTAAGACCGAGGCCTTCCATAAGTCCCTTAGCAGCACTTATTATATGGTGAAAGTACGCGGGTTCCCCTGTGAATCGATAATAATGACGAGGGTATTTTTCCCCATCTCTGCGCCAGAAATCGGGGGTCTCTGTCGAATAGGAGTATGTACCCTCAATCTTGGCCACGGAAGTTTTTTTGTCGAAGGGCCCGAGTATGTATGCTACTGCTCCAGAAGCAGCGGTGTATTCCAGTTCATCGCCGGGCCTTCCTTGAGCTGTATCTCCGCCTATTGCCATTCCGTAATCAATCATGCTGCTGCCGACGAGACCAATTACTGTCTGAATGGCTTCTGTACCAGCTTTACAAGCGAATTCATAGGTAGCTGCTAATATGTGCGGGGGGATTCCTAGCGCTAGAGCTATGGTTACTCCAGAAGTTTTAACAGCGTAGGGTTTAGATTCTGTGCCTAAAAGCACGGTCCTAATTAGATGAGGTGGTATTTGAGCACGCTTTAAAGCTCTTTTTCCAGCCTCTATCGACATGGTAATTACATCTTCATCCATGTTAGCGACAGCTTTTTCTGATATCGGGACAGGATAAATTTCGTTACTTTTTTCAATAATACCACTCCGCCAAATTCGTGCAATATTAGTGTCCTTTATTCTAAATCGTGGAATATATGCGCCCCATCCAATGATTCCTACTTCTCTCTTCGGTTGCATTACCCTATCCTCATTCATATTCGCTTAACCCTTCAAGAACCCTTGCATTTTCTAAAAATTCTAAAGCTGCATTTAGAAAAAGCTTCTAAAGCTTCAACATTCTTACCCTAACCCAAAATAAAAATCTTCATTTAAAATCTTTTTAGTAAATACTCATTGAACGAGTACACCAACCAAGAAACCGACTAGTCCAGTAAAGGCTCCGATTTTTGCGTATAAACTCGCTTTAGAGGCTCCCTCAAATCCTCTAAGCACATATATCAACGATAAAAATGCGGTAATATCGCCTATAACCATGAAAGGTACGAAGTATATCGATATAACTCTAATGAATGGTAAGAGGGTAAACGCTATAATTGCTACTACAAGGAATAATGCTGCTACTTTTGAGGCGAATGGAATACCATGCACACGGGCTAATGTTTTGACATTTCTCACAGCATCACCATGTATGTCCTCGATTCCCTTGATAATCTCTCGAGCTATCAATAAAGTGGTTGATACGATGAAGAACAATGATATCGTTACAAGTTTAGCAAGATCCCACATTATGCCGGTTATCCCCCATCCATAAATATACCCGATTGAAAAGGAACATCCGACCGTTATGTTTCCAATGAAGCCCATGGGCTTTAATTTAGCGGAGTAAGCGATGCCTACAATAGTGAATAAAATGGCTATGATTAATGGAAGAGGATTCATTATGAGTATGGATGATATGATAGACGCTAATAATCCCGTGAGAACAAGAATTACATATACCACTTTAGCTTCAAAAATTGTAATGGCGCCGCTGGGAATAGGTCTATCTGGGCGATTAATTTTATCTATCTCGACATCGTATATGTCATTTATTACGTTTCCTGCGGCTGCAATTGTAATGTATGCTAGGACGCCTAAGAGTAGCTTAATTATATCTTGAGAGAATAACCATCCACTAATTAAGACTGTCAAAGAGCCAAAGAAAGCATTGTGGATTCTTAAAAGTCGTGGTAAAGCGGAAATTTTCATTTCTTCTTCGCCTCACTCGCTTTTTTCATTGCAACGAAGGTTTCAGACATTATTTTTTCAATTGACGCAAAATCGCCACGAGCTAGATATTCTTCATATTTTGTTCCTTGTACAATTATATCAGCCCCAGCAGCCACTAACTCAGCAGCTTGTGTTGGGGTTTTAATTCCTCCCCCAGTTATTATAGGAATGTCCACAAATTTTGATACAGCGTATATGGTTTCTTTTGGAATTGGCTCTGGAGCTCCCGATCCCGCTTCTAAATAGACCATATCAAATCCGAATAGTTCGGCAGCAGTTGCAAATGCTATCGCGATTTCGGGCTTCTTTTTTGGAATAGGCTGGACTTCCGCGACATACCCTGCTGTACCTCCTGGTTCAAATATAAGGTATGCTAGAGAGATCGTCTCTAGGCCCCACATCTTTATTATTGGTGCGGCTATTGCTTGTGCTCTTACTATGTAATAATGATTGGTAGAATTAAGAGGCGAAAGGAAAAATAAGGCATCAGCTTTCTTAGTGACTCCCGCTATATTTCCTGGGAATAAGATTACGGGTTTACTAGTACCTGTCTTTATGGCTTCTATTACAGCATCTAGGAAGTCTCTATCAAATGCCGTGGAACCCCCTACTAATATTCCTGATGTCCCGCCTTTATCTAACGCTTGAATAAGCTTCGGAAGTGTCTTTATATCTGTTTTGAGCGGGTCTGGGTCTATAAGAGATAGGTGCGCAAATCCTTGTTCTGTAATAAGATTAATTAGATACTCCTTTACTTTGCCCGTCTGTGCCTCCATCGGATTACTACTCCATTTTTCCTTAGAGTAAAGATTCAAATGTTAACGCTAAAGTTTCAAAGATTAAATCATCTACATTTGTTAGATACTTTTCATCTTTTAATTCTTATCTATGTGAGGTAACATTGATGATACATGAAATAGACGTAAGGATCAAAGACCTGAAATCCATAAGTGTAGGCGAACCAATTAAAGTGATGTTAACGGTTAAAGTTGCTAATGAGAAAGAATTAGTGAAGAATAAGGCAATTAAAAAAGAACTAGAGAAATTTGGAGAAATTGAACTCAGCGTTAAAGCTTACTTAGTCCATCGTCTGTCAATGATATTCAGATTTTCCTCCTTTAAAGATTTTCTAATGGGACAGAAAAATAAGATTGAGAAAGAAGTAAAAGAGCATGAAATAGCATTAAGTATATTTGTGCAACCAGGAGACTCCATTGAAGTTCCAATGCAATTGGTTCTAAAAAACTTTGTTCCGTGTCTTCATATTAGATATGCAAAAACAAGGAAGGAAAATAAGCAACTAAAGCGCATCGATTTATGTAATTATTTGATATTTGATGTATCTCTGCCCAGATCAAATAATTTAAGAATCAAGAAGGAAGTGATGTTTGAACCTATGATTTCTGATCTCGAATTCATAAGATCTTCGGCATATGATCTTCTTAAGAAATTAGATTTAGATAAAGAAAACATTAAAGTAAACGAGGTAGGTGACATTCTTAAGGGTATAATAAGATTAGATGATGTAGAATTTAATTTCTCTATTCCAACTTTTAATAGATTTTCTCGAATCCCTGTTGTTAATGGTCTACTAGAAAAATTAACAAAGGTTCTCCTTTTCTCGCTACCAATCACATTTTCAGTTACGAATTACCCTAATGTTATTCCAAGGCATTATCGATTAAAGCTATCTGTGTATCATTATTTTGAATACTATGAGAATGACGCAAGTACAAAAATTGTAGAATATTTTCCCATTTCTGAAATTCCTATTTCTCTTATTGTCGCTAAAAATTACCAAGAAGGAATAACTTTTTTGAGACATCGCCGCAGTAAAGTATCAATTATCCTTACAGAAGATAGGATGAGTGTAAAATTTGATTGGAAAATATCAGTAAAAAGAGAACTAATCGGTGCATTCCTTAAAAGAATAGAGGACAGATATATAGTGTTTGCACCGCCTCCATCATTTCTAGCTGATGTCAATGGGATGCATATAGCTAGCTATTACCTATTAAAAATTACTATGTGGGATGGCTCTCGCATGAAATGGATTAATATGCCCTTTTTCCTTTACGGCGAGCACTCAATATCAAATGAATAATATACCTTATTTAATGATGTAGAGATCTCTTTTATTACGTCACGATACTTTATTGGTTCCTCCTTCTTAACTAAAATATTCATGATGATATCTACTATAACATCAACCTGTTCAAGAGAGATCCCCCGTCTTGTGATTTCCTGTGCGCCTAATCGGACCGTTCCATTTTTCTGTATCCCTTCGTATCTATTTGTATATAACGGTATCAAACAGCTTCGCTTACTCGGCCCCTGCCCTCCCAGCTCCCAACGGGAGACAGAGATACCGGGGCCGAGCACAGAGCTGGGAGGGCACCCACGGGGGAACGGCCGCCCGTGGGATTGGGGAGCGGCATATAGCGGCTCCCCTCACCGCCCTCAACAAGGCGGCCACCCATAACAAAAGCCCTCCCAACATTCAAAGCACCAACATAATCCCTATCGCTCATAAACCCACAGACAGGACAATAAAAGAAGCCACCAGACTCACACGCCTCCAAATCACGAGGAGACCGAACAGGAAAACCAAGACCACCACACCTAGGACAGCAACGAGAAGTCCTCCTAGGATCAACAAGCACGACGCAGATCCCATGCTTCCTAGCCTTATAAACAGCAAACTCTATGATCTTCCTCATAAACGCAGTGCTCAGAATCCAGCTCAGCTCCTTCCTGCCCTTCGGTGGCTTATAACTCCTCAAGTCCTCAAAAACCACGGCATCAGCACCAAACAGCACAGCCAACCTAACTATCACCGTCGAAACATGATGCTGAATCTGCCTAACAATCTTACTAATCCTCCTCCAACAATGAACAAGCTCAGCCCTAAGCCTACGATAATACTCCGGCCTCTCGGGTACACATCTTGGCCTCCCCATAAGCCCGGCAATCCTCCTCTGAATAGCAGATATCTTCCTCTTTATCCTAACAAGCTTACCTATCAGCGGAGAGCGAATAAATATCGGCCTGGACAGCTGATTGCCGCACGCATCCATGAGGACAAGAGTAGCCAGCTTCCTAACCCCCAGATCAACAGCAACGAATCTCCTTATCCTCCGCTTGAGAGAGGCGCTCCCCACTTCCAAGACGATATCAAGGACGTACTTAATCACACCGGACGAGACGCGAATTCTCCTTAACCTCGGCTTCTTGATCTTGGCCCCACCGTCCAGCAGTGATTTGAGCCTCTCATAAGCCCTATACTTGAAACTGTACCACCCCCAATCTCTCTTGCCTGGGGCCTCGTTATCTGGGAGCTTGATGCGGATGTTTACATTTTCTCCATCATAATGAACCTTTATGGCTTGCCCATCGTCGGGGGCGTAGAGGAATACTGGGGATTTCACGGCTGGTACCGTGGCGTACGTATACTCCTCCGGTATTGAGCCTTTCTTCGCAATGTTCCTTGTCCACCTCAGCACGTTTCTGCCGAGCTCTATATTTCTCACGCCCTTAAGTGGCTCTTCGCCCGTTTTAAGGTTTTCCAGTATCTTCCTATAAGTCCTCATCCTCTCTGCGTGGCTAGCTATTACCTCACCAGCGAGCTCTAGGATTCCTCTCCTTATTCTCGATGGCAGGTAGCATTGATCGGTGGCGAAGTCTTTATCGCCGAAGAACTTGTATTTCTTTCCCTTCCAGGCGTCTAGGGCCTCTATGTTCTCTTCTGTCCAGTGTTTTGCTATGATTATGTTTGCGTATTTCTTGGTTATTCTGAGCAGGTTCTCCGCCTTGTCGTATAGTTCTTCTGGCAGTGGTATCTGGTATGTCAGCTTGATGGTATCGGTGCTACTTCCTCGTTTTCCCGGGGTCATCATCTTGGGGTATCCGCGTTTCTTATGGTTGGTGGGGCGTGTCTGGATTCTAATTCCACAGGGGGTGTGCATGGCACCACCTCCTCCGAAGTCGTTTGTGCGGAAAAGGTGTGAAAAGGTTGGGGAAAGGTGAGAATGAGGGGGTGCGGGTTTGGTTAGGTGCACTATGGCCAAGAAAGAGGGTTCGTGTCCTTGGTCGTGGTTTGCAG
>Ga0180302_10000934_pt1 | contig 13689 bp, 19 predicted proteins | sample GuaBasSediGuay17_FD_121794 | JGI IMG/M metagenome (GOLD analysis project Ga0180302, IMG submission 121794) | Subseafloor sediment microbial communities from Guaymas Basin, Gulf of California, Mexico - Guay17, Core 4571-4, 12-15 cm | ecosystem: Environmental > Aquatic > Marine > Hydrothermal... | reverse complement strand
GGATAGGTATGTGCATAAAGTTGCTAAAACCGGGGATGATCATGTGAAGCTGGTGGAAGCGGAAATAGAAGGTGCTTAGAATGGGAAAGTAGCCCGGGGGAGATTCGAACTCCCGTCGGCGGGGTTCTCCTCCGGGAGTTTGGATCCAGAGCCCGCCATGCTTGGCCGCTACACCACCGGGCTACGCGTGTTAAAGTTAGCGGACAGGTGGTTCTTAAACGTTTCTCATGGATCTTCAGGGTTTAAACGCGTGTTTAAGCTCTTTAAACCCGTCTTCGATTATGGTTAACGCTTGTTCTACCGTTTTCTCGTCCACGTCTACCGTGGGGGTTAGCCTTATCGTCGACGGAGGGCCTAGCCCTAGGATCAAACCCCTGGTGAAGCAGTATTTGACCAGGAACCTCGCCCAACGCTGCGCGGGTTTCTTAGATGATTCGTCCTCGACGACCTCGAAGCCCACCATAAGGCCGAGGCCCCTCACCTCCCCAGGCACCTCGTATCGACGGCTCAGCTCCTCGAGACGCTTCCTTAGGCTTCTACCAAGCTTATGCGCCTTAGAGAGCAGCCTACCGTCTCTAAGCCTCTCCAGAAGCCTTAAACCGGCCACGCAGCTTATGGGGTTCGCCGTCAGAGGCTTAGGCTTCCAGACGGCCAGCTCCTCCCTGACAGCCGCTAAGCCTATCGGAAGACCCGAGGCTAAACCGTCGCCTAGGCACACAGCCTCAGGACGTATCGACAGGTTCTCATGCCAAAGCCGTTTACCAGACCTGCCTGGTGCCAGGTCTGTTTCGTCGCACAGCACAGGGCATCCTGCTTCATGGGATATCTTCACGATCCTTCTCCACACGGGCTCGGGAGGTACTATACAGCGAACCGGGTCTACGGGTTTAAAGACCACGAGCGAGACGGAGCCTTCGACCTCGTCTAAAACGTCTCTGAAATAGTCTACACAAGCGTATCCGCAGCCGGGATGCTCGTGTTTAAGAGGGCAACGGTAGCAGTATGGATAGGGAACCCTACGTATCGTCGACGAGAAGGGGGAGCCGAAGGCTGACAAACCGTTTCGTGTATGGAAAACTACGGCTGAACCCCCTCTCGAAACCTCTAGGATGGAGGAGTAGACCGTAGTAAAGGCTTCAAAGCCCGACGGCGATAGATGAAACTTGTACCCTTCTCCGAAGAAACCCTTCACCGTCTCCAGAAGTCTGTACGTGTATTCGGATAAGACGTCTCCGGCCGGATAGGATACGACGCTCAGCCCGGCCGTCAGGTCTTCGACCCCGAATCTTAAAAGCTGCAACCCCCTTCCGCAGTCCATATCGATGTAAGTATTCCCGTCGACGTCTTCGACCTCAGAGCCGCGTACCCCTTTAACCACAAGCGGTATCCTAAGCCTGACCGGAGCCGTAAGCTTCTGCGTCTCGCCGATCATCCGTCTAGCCTCCACCCCAGGAGGCCTCGTTTTCAGGTTAGGGGACATACAGGTTAGAATCTAGGATAAGCATCTCTTAAACTGAACGGAAAAGACGGAAATAAAGGGAAAGGGGATCTAGATAACGGTTTCACCGCTACTCTGGTCTGGCGAGGACTATCTCCATCGTCGAGACGTTCGTTTTCTGACCGTTTTGACCGGTGAGCTCCTGCGTACCTATCGATATGTTTTTGATCACTAGGTCTTTTATGAAGGCTCTCCTTATGAGCTCGACCGTGTCTACGGCTCTCGAGATCGCTCTGCCCCTGGCTTTGATGACTACTTGTTTAGCCCCGGCGTTGAAGAGGGTCATGCAAGCGACGACATAGTTCATCACAGGCTTTTTACCTATCAGAACCACAGCTTCGCCTTCGCTCTCGGACATTTCAGACATCCTCCAGATAGATTCTCCTAGAGACACTGGTCTCCTATGGCGTTCAGATCAAGAACCGGCGTAAGGTGCTTATATATTTTTCCCCATCTAGGCGAGGAAAAATTAATCCTTAAGGAAGACTATCATAGTTGATCAAGGTGTTTATGCGTTTGAGCGAGAAGGTTAGGGTTTTGGAGAAGAGGCCTATAGCCGATGAGCCTACGATCATAGCGGGATTACCTGACGTTGGCCTCGTGGGGGTTATAGCCTCCCTACACGTGATATCCTCCCTTAAGATGGAGGAGGTGGGGATCATAGACTCAGAGCTCCTGCCGCCTATAATAGTCCTTCAGAACGGTTTACCGGTATCGCCCCTCAGGATCATGGGTGACAAAGACGGGAAGATGCTTGTGATAGTCTCGGAAACAGCCATACCCGCGAGCGCGGTCTACCAGCTGTCTAAGGCTATGGTGGACTGGGCGTACAGTAAGAAGGCTAAGCTCGTAGTATCGCTGGGCGGCATAGCGGTTCAGGATAGGCAGAACATAGAGGAGCCGAAGGTCTTCGCCATGGCCTCGGACGAGGAGATGCTTAACCTACTAAAGGAGAAGGGGTTTAGGATAATCGACCGGGGGTACATCGTCGGCCCCTACGCCCTTATAATGAAGTACTGCTCCCTCAACGGTATACCGGCCATCGGTCTCTTGGCGGAGTCCTTCCTACACTACCCTGACCCAGAGGCCGCGGCCTCCGCGCTTCTGAACCTGAATAAGCTTCTGGGGCTGGATATAGATGTCTCTAAGCTTAAGGAGAGGGGTGAGGAGATCAGGCTGGCCGCTAGGGATATGATGAAGAGGACGCGTATGGAGATGGCTAGGATGAGGAAGTCTCAAGAATACGACGTGCCTCCCCTACTCGTCTAAGGGGTGAGACCGTATGGAGCGTAGGAGGCCTAGGAGGAGCATATTCGACCTTTTCGAGGAGTACATCGAGAGGTTCGAGAGGATATTCGAGGAGGAGTTCGAGGCTCTGATGGAGAGAGCCGGGTGGTCGCCGTCCACGTCGACGATAGAGCCTTTGACAGAGGTCACAGTGACCCCGTCAGAGGTCATAATCACCGCCGACATGCCTTGTGCGAGGCCTGAGAGCATAAGCGTGAGGTTTCTAGACGACTACACGGTCGAGATATACGCCAAGACCTATAGGAGCATAAGCTTCAGAGAGTTCAGGGTCACCCATAGGAGGGGGGAGTTCAGCAGCTTCCACGTCAGGGTTAGGACCCCGGTTGCCGTCGAGAGGAGGATTAAAAGCCTCACCTGTAGGAGAGGGCTTCTGGAGCTTAGAATCCCTAGGAAGGAGGGCTACAGCATAACGGTGGAGTAGTCTCCCGATGGGTTTAAGAAGGCCACATCCCGACCTGAAGGTCGAGGAGTTCTATCGACCGGGTAAGGAGAGGTCTGTGTTAGTCGTGGGGCTTCCGGGTATCGGCGGTGTAGGTAGGCTGGTGGCGGATTGGCTTAGGGAGCTTACAGATGCTAAGCTTCTATGCAGGATCTATAGCAGGTATTTCCCGGACCAGATTCAGGTTACAGACAGATCCTACGAGCCGCTGAGCTATAGTATCTACCATACGGAAAACGTGGGGAGAGACCTGCTGATACTGACAGGAGGCTTCCAGCCAGACCCCACGTCTACGGAGGCTCCTTACAGGGTTGCCGAGGGGATCGTGGAATACGTTCAAAGCCTCGGGTGTAGGACCATAGTGGCCGTCGACGGCATGAGCGAGCAGAAGGGCATAGCCGTGACATCCAACAAGTTAGACGTGTTGAAAAAGCTCGTAGAGGCCGGGGCTAAGCCCTTTAGGGGGCGTATAGAGGGGGTAGCTGGGTTGATGCTCGGGCTGATTCGGCTTAGAGACGAATCTATATGCGTAGGGGTTCTATCCGGGTGTAGAGACGTACGGAGAGACGAGGCTGCTGCCCTGAGAGCTCTGAGGTTTATCGACCGGATACTCGGGCTAAACCTATCGATCTAGAGGAGCGGGTGTGAACCCAAGGTTTCGAGGTTTTGGAAAAATTAAGGTATGGTTTCTCGGCTTCTACTCGGCGACTATCATGGTCAGGGTGCTTCTAACCTTATCTATCCTACGTATCTTAACAGAGATGATTCCCCTGAGTTCTTCCATAGAGTCGGCATGTGGGGGCTTAACCAGCCCTTTCCACCCGGGCCACTATATCGTAGACGCCGTAGACTATGTAGGCCTCCCTGACGTTACCGATGCTTTTAAGGGCCTTCAGAACCTCCTCCTCGGCCCCTATCTCAGAATTTATGAGAACAAACGCCTGAGGCATAAAACCACCACTTGATAATAGCGGGTTAGGAGGTATAAAGCGTTTCCCCAAGTCTGACACTCCATCCAGCTTCAGCCCGTTTAACGCAGGTAGGTGACCGCTGGAAGCCCTTGGAAGAGCGCATCCCCAGTCACCAGGCTCCCACCAAGCATTTTAGCCGTCGCGTAGACTATCGCATCGGCGAGGCTTGGCGTTCTCAGCCCCGCCTTAGAGGCATGCCTCCGGAGTTCTAGGTATGCCTTAGCCGCCTCCAAAGCTGACTCTGAAGTCATGTGAACAACCATAGTCTTAGCCTCCACGAAGCTGAGCCTCCTCCGAACCTCATCCTCTTGGAAGCCCTCCCTAACATACTTCCTAGCGAGTTCAGCCAAAGCTATAGATGGAGTGTATCCTCAGCCGACCCGAGTAGGTCTCTGACGACCTCTCCCTTAGCGGTCCCCCTGAAGTATTCCACCCATGCATACGTGTCGAATACGGGGGTCATCTGTCCTCAACCCTATCCTCGGGTGTGAAGGGGCTAAGCCTACCTCTGTCAACCCCGAACATGTCGTCCTCTAGGCCAAGCTCCTTGAGGGCGATTATCTCCAGAAGCTCGTCGAAGCTCCTAACACCAGAGCTATCCTTAAGCCTCCTGAGAAGCCTGTAGGTCCTCTCCTTGACGACTATGCTCTTCACAGAAGAATTGAGATATAAACTATAAAAATTAAAAATTTGGCTTCCTGGTCGTTGTTTTGAAGGACGGCATATGTTCAGCTCTTAACGTGCATCAAACCAGAAACTGTCTAAAGTCATGGGCGTCCATTCTTGTAAGGCTAAGCTATCTCGATTTTTCTAAGCCTTACCCCGAGCCTGTCTACGACGTAGCCGCATTTCCTACATTTAAGCTTTAGAACCTGTTTCGTGGTGGTTTTAGCCTTTCTTCTCTGCTCCGGGAACTTCTGACCGCCGTATCCGTGGAGGTCCCACTCGTGGTGCCTGGCGCCTTTCCGGAGGGCGCTTTCCCTACCCTTCCGGTATATGGACACCGTATGCGGCGTCTTAGCGTTACACCTAGGGCAGTAGGTGTTTATGACCTTCGGAACCTTCAAAGCGATCAGCCTCCGCTATAACCATAGAAGCCAAGTATATAAGCTTAGCTTCCGGCCAGATAGTAGCCGAGCACCTCTAGTATCCTCCTGTTCACCTCGACCGGTGACCCCATGCCGTTAACCACCACGCTATCGCCGACGACCCCTCTGAAGGCTACGTCGAGAAGCGTGGCCCTAACCTTTCTTAGAAACGAGAGCTTCTCATACCTATCGGTCTTAGACGCCCTCCTCAACGCCTCCTCCGCCGTGATATCGATGACCAAGATCAGGTCAGGTCTCTCTATGTTCCTCTCGAACCTCAGGATCCTGTCCTCACCTATCCCCCTAGCCACCTGGTAGCAGAGGTTGCTTTCGACCCATCTCCTAGCCAGCACGAACCGTTTCCCACGGCTTAGCCAACGTCTGACTAGGCTGTTGTATTGAGCCCTATCGAGACCCCACAGTATCCAAGCGTACTCCTCCGATATCTCACCCTCCACCTCGACTCCCAACCCCTCGACCCCGAGGTATGCTCCGACCAGGGAGCCGAGAAACGTATCGTAACTCGGCAGCGATATGGAAAGCACCTCTCCACCCAGCTCCTCCAAAAACTCCCTTATAGACTTGACACCAGGGATCCCCGCCGGGTTGAAGCACTGGGTTTCCTTACCAGACTTATCGATACCCGTGACGACGAGGAAAAACCCCCTTCTGACGGCTTTTTGGGGGTTTAGAAGCTCCCTTAAAGCCTTGATAAGCTCGCGTTTAAACAGGTCGGGAACCTCCAAGGTCTCCACCTCTCTTTCGACCCGATCGTCGAACCTATCGTTCATGTCGACCAAACGCTCTACCTTTTCGAGCACCTCGTTCAACATCCCTGCGTCGAGCCTCAAAGCCAACCCTGTCTGTTTTAAATATCCTTCAATTTATATATGCATGTCCGTTCATAGTAGCTTGAGGTCGAGCTTGTCCCTCAGGGAATATTGGGGGTTTATCAAGGACCCGTTATACGGGTATGTGAAGATATCGGACGACGAGAAGTCGGTTATAGATACCAAAGCCTTTCAGAGGCTTAGGAGGATCAAGCAGCTATCCGGCTCCGAATACGTCTACCCAGCCGCAAACCACACGAGGTTCGAACACAGCCTAGGCACCATGTATCTCGCAGGCTTCTTCGCCGAACAGTCGATGGTCGAGCTGTCGGAGGAGGAGGGGAGACTCCTACGTCTAGCGGCTCTGCTCCACGACGTAGGGCATGGGCCCTTCTCCCACGTTTACGAGGGGCTTCTCGTCAAGTACAAGGGTAAGACCCATGAGGATATGACCAAGTGGATTATCGAGAATTCGACCCTAGCCGATCTGTTGAACGGTTTAGGCTTCGACCCTAAGGAGGTTTCGGCTCTGTCGGTGGGGGAGCCTCGTGTCAGGGGTAAACCCTATCTCAGCCAGGTCGTGAGAAGCTCGGTAGACGTCGATAAAATGGACTTCATAGTAAGAGACAGCTACCACACAGGGGCCGGCTACGGCTTCGTAGACGTGTTTAGGATACTCTACACAATGGACGTCCTAGATGGTAACCTAGCCGTAGACGTCAAAGCCCTGTCGGCTCTCGAAACCTTCCTTATAGCGAGGATCGAGTCCTTCAGGTCCATATACTTCCATAGAACCTCGAGGGCTGTTCAGATCATGCTACTTCACGCCATGGAGATGGCTAGGGATGAACTCGGCCTACTAGACTTCCAGACGGCTGAGGACTACTTGGCTATGGACGACTACAACGTCTGGTCGGCTTTATGTAGCTCTGAAAAAGCTAAGCCTATCATGGAGGACCTCATGGAGAGGAGGCTTCTGAAATGCGTCTACGAGAGGACGTTGTTCTTAGAGAGCTCCTTGGTGAGCTCTCTCCTCACCAACGAGACCGTTAAGTCGAAGCTTGAGGAGGAGATAGCCTCAGACGCCGGTGTTTCGGCCGAGGACGTCTTCATAGATTCACCTAGCCTCCCCTCCGTCCCGTATAGCCATTCATCCCATCTCGAGCCTATGGAGATACCTGTCTTCAGGAGAAGCGCTGACGGTAGGAAGGTCGCGCAAAAGCTGACGGAGCTTTCTAGGCTCATAGGGTTTCTTAGGAACGTGATGAACATAGTCCGGGTCTACTCCAAGGAAGCCTACAGGGAAGCCGTGGCTAAGGCTTCGGAAAAGATATTTGGTAGGCCGACGATATCCGATGTGGTTTCCTACTGAACCCGGGTGGTCCACGTGGGCTCTGGAGTTTTAAACCGGGAGGAGGCCTTTGACCTCCTGAAGAGGCACGTTAAGGACGAGAGGTTTGTTAAGCACTGCATCGCGGTCGAGGCTATCATGCGTAGGCTTGCTAAACGCCTAGGCCAGGATGAAGAGGTCTGGGGGCTTGCGGGGTTGCTGCACGACATAGACTATGAGCTTACTAGGAGCGAGCCTGAGAAGCACGGGGTTATGGCTAAGGATATCATAGGCAAACTCGTCCCGGAGCATGTTATGAAGGCGATAATGGCTCACAATTTCGAGAATACGGGTATCCAGCCTACTTCGACGCTGGACAAGGCCTTGATAGCCTCGGATGCGGCATCGGGTTTGCTCGTAGCATGTGCATTAGTCATGCCCTCTAAAAAGATGGATGAGGTCAAGCTTAAGACCGTGCTCAGAAAGTTTAAAGCCAAGGACTTCGCGAGAGGGGTCAGCAGGAGACGTATAAGGTTCTGCGAGCAGATAGGGTTTACCTTAGAAGATTTTCTAGACGAAGCTTTGAAGGCTTTGAAGGACGTCGCGGATGCGCTGGGGCTCTAACCTCACAGAGCGGTCAGCCCTTAACCTCTTCGAGACACCGGATTAGGGTTTCCACGATCCCCTGTAGGTTTTTCTGCAACCTTTCTTCATCAAGGTTTACGGATAATAGGGTTATCAAACCCGTTTCATGCGATATCTTCTCGGCCAGCATCCTAGCCTGTATCTCACCTTTCCACCCCAGCAGGGTCGTGCTTCTGGTTAGACCTTCACGAAGCCTTATCGAGCATACGAGGGTTCCAAGCCTGACACCGTCTTCCGATACCAAGACCAGATACGCGTTTTCAAACCTCTCGACGTAGATGTGGATGGTAATCCCGGCTAAGTCTAGAGTCTTGAGGACACGTTTAACCTTCCCCTCGACAGGATCTCTCATCTCGATCGTTAATGCTCTGGTCCGCTAATAAACCTGAACCTAACGTATTCGATTCCGTAGCTACGGCATATACGCTCGACCCTTCGGTAGAGCTCCTGGAGATAGCTGGAGCCCGGTCTGAGCATATCGGGAAGCTCCCATTTCAGACCTGGGTAGAGCCTATCTAGAAGAGGGGCTAAGCTCTCTAAAACCCACTTTCTGAGGTTGAGCTTATCGACGATGAGTTCGCTACCGGTTTCGTAGGCGACCTCTACGACCCTACGTATACTCTCCTCCGAGTCATTTAACCTAGGTATGATCGGGCCTAGGAAAACCCACGTCTCGACACCCTCCTCCGCGAGCCTTCTGAGGGCTTCAGCCCTCTCAGACGGCCTGGAGGACCTGGGCTCGACCATCGAAGCCAGAGAGTCGTCCATGGTCGTTATGGTCATACCCACGTCTACCTTCCCGGCCTTTATGAGGTCTAGGTCCCTCAGGACAAGCTTAGACTTCGTCTGTATAGAGACCGGAAACCCCTTCCTGACGAGGATTTCGAGGCACCTTCTAGTGAGCCTAAGCCTCGCCTCTATGGGCTGGTAGGGGTCTGTAACGGTGCTCAACCCCACCACGCCCTTGGGTTTTCTCAGAACCTCCCGTGCAAGCCGCTCCACGAGACCCTTCTTGACGAGGACAAACCTCCCCCATCTCAACGCCTTAGCCTCGTCTCTCAGGGTCGCCCTGGCGTAGCAGTATAGGCATCCGTGTTCACACCCGACATAGGGGTTTAGGGCGTAATCTAAATCCGGAAGCCTACTCTTGGATAAGGCGGTTCTACACCTAACCTCCCCGTACTCGACCGAGGCTAACCCATACACCTCCGAGAGAATAGGACTAATCTTAAGTCTACTCGACTTTCTTAAGCTGACGGTTATACATCTCGACGATCTCCTTAACGGTCGTGGCGTCTTCAGGCCCCTTATCGCTTCTAAACCGCACTAGCCTCGGGAAACGTATGGCTAACCCTGAGCCGGGTCTTATAGCGTTCATACCGCAGGTGTGCATCGGGCTTAGGGTTATCTCGTCGCCTATAACCTCTAAGACGACCGCCGGGGTGAACCAGAAGTCCGCCTTCATGATCGTCTTAACCCTCGGGTGAGGGGTATCCCGTAGGTATGGTTTGAACATCTCAGGAAGCCGGGCCAGCTCCTCGTCTGTGAAGCCGCTTCCGAGTTTGCAGACGGTCTCGAACGTGTCGTCTTCGTGGTTGTACGCAGCCATAAGCAGAGCGCCATAGGTTCCAGCCCTCTTACCCTTACCCGCGAAAGCGCCTACGACGACCAAGTCCACGGTATCGACCATCTCAGACCGGTAGCTTCTTTTCCACTTTATCCAAGCCCAGCCTCGTTTACCAGCTTCGTAGAGGCTTTTAGGAGACTTACATAGGAGACCTTCAGCACCTTCCTGTACGGCTTTGTGGAAGAACTTCTCTATCTCGGCGGCGTCTCCCGAGACTATGTACTCCGCTAGCTTAACCCTAGAGGTCTCCGTGACAACCCCGCTTAGCCTTTCCCTGCGCTCCGTATACGGCTTAAGCGTCAAGTCTTCTCCGTCGACGTATAGCAGGTCGAACACGAAGTATACTACCGGGACCTCCTCGACCATCTTCTCCACGTCGTATTTACGTCCCCTCCTATGGGCTACGACCTGGAACGGTAGAAGCTCGCCTGTATGCGGGTCGACCGGGACGCATTCACCGTCTAGGATCGCTTCCTTAGCCTTCACGGCCTCCTTGACAGCCTCGACGACATCCGGGAACTGCTCGGTAAGGTTCTCCTGACGCCTCGAGAACAGGTAAACCTTCTCAGGCGAAACATGGGCTTGAATCCTCAACCCGTCATACTTATACTCGGCGTAGCATTCGCCACCCATCTTCTCAAGGATCTCTTCGATAGTCGAAAGCCTCTCCGCCAGCTGAGGCTTTATAGGCCTACCTATCGTTATCCTAAACCGTTTAACAGCCTCTAAACCTCCCTCGGCGACCGTCCTAGCGACCAACCCTATGTCTGAGGAGAGGTTGTAGGCCCTTTCTATGACGTCTCGATACTCCTTGCTTCCGCAGAAGGCTATCGCAAGAGCGTCTAATATCGTCATATCCGCGATCCCGAGCCTAAGCCTGCCTTGAGCTATCCTAAGGAGGTACTTGGCCTCCTTAGGCTCGGCGTTCGCTAGAAGCCCCGCCAGATACCTTATCTTAAGCTCCTGGGCACCCTTACCGCTGGCCTTACATATCTTCTCCAGGGTGCTGTAGACCCTTTCCACGGTCAACTCTTCCCGGAAGAGCGATGGCCTAGCCTTGCGCCTTGAGAGTATGTTCTCCCCTGTCTGGCCGAGGTCCCCCGTCTTCTTCAGCTCCTCGAGTATGAGTTTCTCCTTAACCCCCGTGGCTAGAGCCAGGGCCTTAACGGCGAGCTTTTCGGCTAGACCGAGCTCCAAGCCTATAAACGGCGGGTATATCTCGCCGAGCGAGAGGTAGACCACCTTATCTATTATATCGTGCGGGGTCTCCTTCAGGAGGGAGACCAGTATGTCCGTCATCTCGAGGCGCTTGGTCGTCGCCTCGACCTTCTCGAAAACGTCCACTAGCTTTTTGAACAGCATAATTTACCCATAGAGGAGAGGATAAACCAGGCTCTTAAACTTTAATAGCAGAACTCCTCTACTTCGACCACTACCACCGGCTATCCTTTACACGTAGCGTTCAAACACGTTTATGAAGGCATGGGTCAGGACGCGTTTTTGATAGATTCGCCTTAGACGCGTTTTTAAAGCGGTTCACGTGCAATTTACTTGGAGGATGCCTACCCGGGATTTTTCAAGCCTAAGCTACATCGAGAGGCTCTCGACCGGCATCATCGAGCTAGATAGGATACTCGCCGGCGGGATACCCAGGGGTTTCCTGGTCGCCGTTACGGGGGAGCCTGGCACAGGTAAGACGATACTGTGTATACACTTCATAGCCCAGGGGGTTAAGGTAGGGGATAAATGCATCTACGTAACCACCGAGGAGGCTAGGGACTCTATCGTGAGACAGGCCGCCCAGTTCGGCATAGACTTTAAGACGGCCATCGATAGGAAAGGTCTCGTCGTGATAGATGCGCTGATGTCCACGGAGGATAAGTGGTCTCTCCGCACGCTGGACGTCGAGGAGCTCGTGAACAAGGTGGTAGAGGCTAAACGTATGCTCGGCTATGGTAGGGCTAGGCTTGTCATAGACTCGATGTCGGCCTTCTGGCTCGATAAGCCTGCCATGGCTAGGAGGTACAGCTACTATATAAAGAAGGTCTTGTCGAGGTGGGACTTCACCATACTGGCCACCTCCCAGTACGCGGTCACGACTTCGGAGAGCTTTGGATGGGGTATAGAGCATGTGGCCGACGGGATAATAAGGTTTAGGAGAAGCGTAAGAGGCGGGGTTCTGAGGAGGTATATCCTTATCGAGAAGATGAGGCAGACACCTCACAGTTTGTATCTGCACGAGATCGAGATAGTCGACGGTAAAGGCCTCGTCGTGCTAAGACCGGTAGCCGAGAGAAAGGAGGACGTAACCCTACCTAGAGAGGTTATGGAAAAGATGATGAAAGCCAAGAGGATGAAGGAAAGCGAAATACCTTGAAGACCCACTGCGTCGCTATACGCGGCTTCCACCGGGTATGCTAAACCCATATGGTTTCCGTGCAGTTGGGGTTAGATTTCAGTAAATGGTTGGATTTAAATATAGGTTGGAGTTAGAAATCTCTTGTGGTCTGATATGAGCATCTCTGTGGAGACTAGGGTTGGGAGGAAGAGGGTTATCGTTATCCATAAGAAGGTCGCCGACGCCGTCGGGATACGTGAGGGGCAGAGAGTTAGGTTGGTCGCTCAGGGGGATAGGATCGTGATAGAGCCGGTCAGGGATGCTATATGGCTTGCCCTGCACGGTAGGAAGATCGGTAGGATAATGCCTGAAGAGGTCGAGGAGGAGAGTTTACGTGAACAGGAGAGGCTCTCGAGTTAACGATAGGAGTCTACTACTCGACACCTCGTTTCTCCTCCCGGTCATAGGTTTCGAGACGTCGAACACCGTGATGAGGGCTTTCGAGAAGCTTAGCCTCTACACCCTATACTACAGCGACCTCAGCCTGCTGGAGGCTTCTTGGAAGGTCGTAAAGGTTGTGAAGGGAAGCGAAGAGGAGGTTGCACGTATAGCCGAGGGGATAAGGGCTATAAGAAAAACCATGAACCACGTCTCGATAGATGAAGATTCGTTTAAACTCGCGGTCAAGATGTATAAGCTAGGACATAGGGACATGGTGGATAACCTGTTATACTCGATGGCGGTAACAAGGGAGCTAAAACTATTAACGGTCGACATGGAGCTGTTGGAGTTCGTAGAAGAGCACAGCCTCCCAAGAAAACACATCATAACACCGAGCGAGATAGAGCAAAGCTAATTTATCGAGCAGCTTTTCGAGCTTGATTAAAAAAGAGGTCTTTATCGCGGCCATAGTAAGCTAAATGATGTCGCCTACTGTTTAGCTTCTCTTATGATCGTGGGTCTCGGTCTTAGGTCTGGGAAGTCGTATTTGAAGGTGGCGGCCCATTTCGCGGCCCACCTAGCCATCTGTACCCACATAGGGTCGAGTCGACCTTTCAGGTTCTCGTCGACCCATCGGAAGAGCTTCTCCCTCATGGCCTTAACCCGGCTTCTCTCCTCTGCCGCAAGGTTTACGACCTCCATCGGGTCATCCTCTAGGTTGTAAAGCTCCTCTGTCCGTTCGAAGTAGTTTCGTATATACTTCCACTCCCCCTCCACTACGGCACGTTGCTCATGGTTCTCGATGTAGATCTCGTCTCTCGGAGGCTTTTCTCCATCGATTATCGGAAGCAGGTCTACCCCATCGAAGGTGGGTAGGTCTTTCTCCCCAGCCCCTAGGATCGATAGGATAGTCGGGGCTATATCTGCCTGCTGGACATAGCCTTCTACGATCTTTCCGGTCGGAAGCATGGCCGGAGCCCAGATTACCAGGGGTATATAAACCACCGATTCGTGGAGACCCCTGTGGTCGTAGAGACCATGCTGACCCAGTTGCTCACCATGGTCAGACGTTATGATAACTACCGTTTTATCAGAGATGTCCAGCTCCTCCAAAGCCTCCACGACCTCGCCTATCAGCGAATCTACGAACCGTATCTCTCCGTCGTATAGGTCT
>Ga0180302_10000933_pt1 | contig 13689 bp, 13 predicted proteins | sample GuaBasSediGuay17_FD_121794 | JGI IMG/M metagenome (GOLD analysis project Ga0180302, IMG submission 121794) | Subseafloor sediment microbial communities from Guaymas Basin, Gulf of California, Mexico - Guay17, Core 4571-4, 12-15 cm | ecosystem: Environmental > Aquatic > Marine > Hydrothermal... | reverse complement strand
GAGTAATACGTATCTAGTATAATACAATTCCAGTATTTGGATATTAATTCCTTCTCAGGGGAGAATTTTGACCCAAGACATAGCTACACTTCCTCTCCGAGAACTTACTAAAATGTATCTAAATCTCATGAAAAAAATGCGAAAGAATATAAAAATCATTGAGAATGCTGAAAGAATTTCCACGAACGGGAAGCATCGATACACGTTTGACTTTATTATAGAAGATCATCAGTCTGGTGATCTGATAGGAGTTATTGTGAAAGATTGGAAAAGAACTCTTGGAGTAAATGTAGTCCTCCAATTCTGGAAAAAAATTAAAGATTGCGGGTTAACTATGGGGATTCTTATCGGAACTGAGTTCTCTGAACAAGCTAGAAGAAGGCCTTTAGAGAATATTTTTCTAATCTCACGAGGGGAATTAGTATCCTATTTGAGATCTTCAGATGCTGAAGAAATGTAACCTTCTTTATATTTTTTAATAGAGAATTTATAATTCCTTACAAATAATCATCTTAGCTAAAAACTAATACGATCTTTATGCTAAAAATAAGACAATATACACTTTTATTAGATGAAGTTCTAAGTATTTAGTTCTCTAGTATTTTGGTTTTTTAAGAGGGTTATTATTTGCCAGCACCTTATATGGGAAAAATAAGGTTCGTTTGGTGCGATAAATGTAATGTTCCCCTTCTCTCAGATAAATGTGATCACTGTGGCTGTCAAGGTAGACGGATCCGCATATCCCCTCCTGGAGATATTCGTCCTGCATTTATTTTTGATTATAATATTCTGAGAGAGGCTACCTCTAAGCTCTCTCCTGAAGTATCTGACTTCTTTTCCGTTCCTCTTCTCCTTAACCACGTCTCACACATTGATAGAATGGATGAAGTAATTAGCGATGGAGCCATAATTGGTTCGATAAGATTTAATCCTGAAAAATGGATTTTTGAATTCGTTCCCTCATCTGATGGTATCAAACTTCTCTTCTCTTATGCTGTATGGAAATCTAAAGACTTTTGGAAAGCTACAAATAGTTTTAGACACGTCATAGTCGATAAAATTGCAGGTGAAAAAATATCTGAGGGCTTCAATGCGCTAGCTCCTGGGATAATTTCCTCCTCAAACTTTAGCAAGGGTGATCAAGTAGCAATAATCTCTGAAGATGGTTTCTTAGTTGGGGTTGGAAAAGCTCTCGTTAATTCAGAAGATATAGAATCAATGTCTCGAGGAGTAGTCATAAAGAATAGAGTCAAAGCACTGAGGCTAGGCTATGATGAAGCCACTAGTATTATTGCTTCTTTAAATTATAAACGCGCTACTTTAAAATCCCTCGCTGAGAAATACCAGAAAGAAGAGCACTTCAATATTTCAGATTCCTTATACTTGAGTAATTACGATCCGTTCCACCTCCTTCCTAGAGAAATCGAGAAATATTGGAAATTCATTATACGTTGCAACTTAAACTATTTAAAGAAAATCGAAAGAGAGGCTATTAAATTTATTAACACGATGGTTAGTCACGAGAAAGAAATAGCTTGCATTTCATTTAGTGGAGGTAAAGATAGCATTGTTTCTCTTGAGTTAACCAGACTTTCAGGCATTCGTTATCAGGTTCTTTTCGTTGATACGGGTATTGAATTACCAGAAACAACCAAATACGCTTTAACTGTGCTGAAAAAAATTCGTGACTTAAACAAGGAAAAACCATTAGTAAAGAGATATCGCGATACGCTAGTTGTCTTTAGTAATAGTGCCACATCAATCCATGTACCAAGAGACAGATTTTGGAATGGTGTAGAAAAGTTAGGTCTCCCTGGAATGGATTGGAGATGGTGTTGCAAGAGTAATAAGCTCGCTCCTCTGAGACTTTATAGTCGAATTATCAAACAAGATGTAAAGATAAGCATTGTTGGCGTAAGACGATATGAATCGTTTCAACGTGCTGCTGAAGGCAAAATTAGCAGAAATCCTTGGACAGGGCAGACCAATATTCACCCCATATATGATTGGAATGCTCTAGAGGTATGGTTATTTATCCTATGGCGAAGGCTCCCTACTAATCCTCTGTACGAAAAAGGTTTCTTCAGAATAGGTTGTTGGCCTTGTCCAGCAAATAATTTAGCGGATTTAAACATCCTTAAAACGCTTCATCCCGATCTGTTTAATAAATTAAAAACAGCTATCTTATCCTCTCTATCCAAAGAGCATCTTTCGAAAAACGATATGATGAAAGTATTTCAATTTGGTCTCTGGAGATGGAGGAAGGTCCCGAAGAAGATGCTTACTCAAATAAAACTTTTAAGACCTTCTAAGAAAATTATTAAAGTAACAAGAATAGACGATACTTCCTTTTTCATTACTATTGATGCCTCACGTGATGAAATTGAAAATGCATTAAAACTAGTTAAAAAAGTTCTGAAAAATTATTCAAAAGTTTTTGAAATCACAAAGGAAAATAAATAAGACTTTCCACTTCATAATTATTTAGAATTTACTAGAAAACTTGGTGAAAACTCATGTCACATACTTATAGAGTTCTCATAGCTGGTGATTTTCACATTCCCTTTAGAGCTCCGCATTTGCCTCCAGAACTCTTAACATTTCTTGATACAGAAAAATTTGATTTAGTAGCAATTACGGGTGACCTCGTTCAAATGTATGTTTTAGAACCTTTTCGTAAATTCCCATTAAAAGCTGTGCGAGGAAACATGGATATCGGTGAGGCAGAGAAATTACCTGAAGTGGAAGAGATAAGACCTCCTAATTCTAAGTATAAAGTCATCCTATTTCATGGCACAGGAATATATCCACGTGGAGAGCCGATGCTTCTTAGAGGTGTTGCACTAAAACATGGAGCAAAAGTAATTTTAACTGGACATACCCACGAACCAGATGTTCGAAAAATAATTGATACGATTATAATAAATCCTGGAAGTGCAACTGGGGTATATGGCGGAAGCGGTGGATTAGGTATTCCTACATGGGCTGTAGCCGAATTTAGCTCTAATAATATCGAGATAAAAATTTATGGAGTTAGATCTCAAAGAGTAGCAGTGATACTGCGTAAAAGTTTTGAAATACTTGAAGAAGAATGATTCATTTACTCAAGTTTTTGATGATATCATTAACATGTTACGTAATAAAAACCATATTGTTATTATTGTTATTTTTAATATGTCTTCACTTATTCTTTTAGATTCGTATCACATTTTTCTTAACTGTATAGTCTAACAATATTAGGGAACCATAATGAGCGAATACTCACAAAGAGACTTTTATACTCTGTCATTAGCTGCAGCATATGATATGATCCGTAAAGGCGATATTGAAAGAGCTAGACGCTTATTAAAAGAGCTTTCTAATCAACTTAGGTTTATAGGGAATAATGAAATGCGGTTAGAAATTGCTTTAAGAATTTCTCAATTACTGCTTTTCATTGGGAAACATGATGAAGCAGACAGAATTCTCCGAGATACCATTTCCTCTATAAATGAAGATAAAGAAAAAGATGAAACCGCATTGTATTGGATCGCCAGAGTTAAGGCTGAAATAATTAAGATATCTTTGATTAAAAATGAAGACCCTGGAGCAATGCTAGAAAATGCTTTACGATTATATCTTTCTATAGCGAAAGATGAAAAAACTGTTAAAGAGCTACTTAGCTTTGTAGTGGCGTTATACTCTGTAATTAAGAAAAAGAAAGGAATGTATGCTACAGCAAAACGGGCTTTAAAAGACGCCCTAAAGAAGGCTACTGAATTTTCTCTATCGGAAGTAAAACAAGATTTTCATATCTATGTTGCTGAAGCGTTAACTGAGTTGGCAGAGTTGGAATACATGACTAACGAGAAAAGAGAAGCATCAACACATTTATTTCAAGCTCTAAATATTTACTTATCGCTAAATTTTGAGGAAAACGCTCTGAGAATAGCTAATATCATTGCCGATATATTATTGGAGGAAGATAAGAAAAAGGCTATAGATTTCCTAAATGAATTTTATGAGAAGATACAAGACACCGAAATCAAAAAAATCGTTAAGAAAAGAATCAAGGCTATACATCAAGAGTCAAAGTCTTAATTTCGCTTAAGTCTTTAGTAATAACTGCGAGATCTATGTGTCTTCCTGCAAGTATATCCCTTCTAGCTACGGCCCTCATAGCATCTATAGCTATTTCTTTGGCCTCTTCGATTGTAATATCCTTACTATATCTATCCTCCAATAATCCTATAGCTATCTCCGCAGAAATACCAGATGCTGCATAATCCTCTTCCATGATGGATCCTACAGGGTCAAGGGAATACAGCCGAGCCCCCTCACTTGGTATTTTATCATAACCACCTACTAAAGCAAACGTTATGTATGGAAATAGCTTCCAGCTGTAGAGAATAAGACCAAGCCTGTGAGCTACAGCCGCTGTTGTGAGTGGTCTCCCTAGAGTATATTTAAGATAGTTAATCTCAATTTTTATCTCCTTCAGAAGATTTTGAAGATCCGATACCTGACCAGCAAAAGCAAATCCTATGTTATCAATGACGTCAATGGCTCGTCCTGCTTGGCTCACTACAAGGTAGCCATATGATATCTTCTTAGTTCCCGCAAGAACTATTCCATCCTTACATCTCATGCCTAATACAAGCGATTCCCACGTTCCTAGGCTTACTTGCCCCATTCAAAGCACCTTTTTAATATCACTAATCAAATTCATTCTGTTGTCAATTTATATTTTTATTCATTTTAATTTAAACCTCAATTACCTCTTCCGTTATTGTATGATAACTTTTGGGGACTTTTGCGGGAGATATTATTACTAACCTTTTTAGACTTTTTATGTGTAATAATGCAGGAATTATGTTTTCTTTATCGTGAGATAGTATAATTATGTCTATTAATGGATCATAAGCATCTTCAAGCATATCTATAGCTAGTCGCACATCCTTAGCCAGTACGGTTACGATCGGTTCAATACCAAGTTTAGATATATCTGTTATCGTATCTCTATATACTTCCATATCTTCTTGCTCCAAGTATATCCTAGCTTTAGTTATCTTACCATATTCTTTGGCTTTTTTTAGAACTTCTTCGGCAGATATAATGTCTTTAACTGTCCTGAAATTTATAAATAATGATACTTTCTCAAAATCATTACTCAAAAGATTTCACCAAAGATTAAGTTGTAAAAATCCTCTTTTTAAGTTCAAAAATATATTGCAACGGAATTATCATGCTCTTACGAGCAAATATTATAAATGCTGAAAAATAATAACCCTTCAACTTAGGTCTGATTGCATAAGGTTTTATCTGAATTTCTCTAATAAATCCTTCTCTTATACTTATATCAATGAACCCCTGATACATTAATTCTCTCAGAACTTTTTCTACTTGATTATATGTAGGAACATATACAATAATTCTGCCTCCCGGTTTTAATGCACACCAGCAATGTTTTATTACCGTCCAAGGTTCTGGAATATCGATAAAAATCACATCAACATTTCTTTCATCAATCCCAGATTCAGCTACATCTTTTATCTTGATAGTATACCTCTGTGGAACTTTCATATTCTTTATGTTTTCAAGCGCTTTTTTCGCTCTCTCCGGATCTCTCTCATAACTATATATCCAGCCTTTTTCTCCTACCCTATAGGCTAAAAAAGCTAATAAAGCTCCTGATCCCGTTCCTATTTCAACGATAATATCCCCTACTTTTATGTCACTAAATGCCACTATAAGTCCCCAGTCTCTTGGATAAATTACTTGTGTTACGTATTTGAATTCTCTATAATTCTTAATCATATCTGGAAGAAGAGCCTGCAATACTACAAAGCTATATCCTAAATGTGTCCTTATAACTGTTCCAGGCATCTTCCCGATTATGTCGTTGTGCTTTATCACTCCATGTCGACACTGAAATACCCCATTTTTTTCAAGTTTAAGCACGTACCGTACGTCCCCCTTACTCTTAAAGAGAGGAATTAAAGTGACCACATCCCCTTCATTAAAAATATGATTTAGTGACATTCTTTTTCTCGCCTAGCTTATAGAGTTAAACTTATTCCTAGCTTCTTAGCATATTCAACTGCTTGTGTCCATTCACTCTGTTTAATTCTTCTGGATATATCAGCATATTGTTTTGCTTTATACTCTGGTCGATACTGCCCCATAACGTTAACTCTAACTTTAGACAACTCCATATTTTTTTCTATCCACTCTAAAATTGGTTTTGTGCAACATTCAAAATGATTAGGCAGAACAAGATGTCTAATAAGGATTTCATCTCCATTACCATTAATTAATTTAAGATTTCGTGAAACTATATCAAAATACTTAGGTATTTTAGATAATCTTAATGCACAATCATTATTACCATATTTAAAATCAGGTAACCATAGATCTATAACGCCATCAAGTAATTTAAGACTCTCTACGGAATTATACAAATTCGAATTCCATATTTGAGGAGTATTAGCTTCAAGCCTGATCAAAACATCAAGTATAAAATGTAAGTTAGGGGTTGGTTCTCCTCCGACCCAATTTACATTTCTAATCCTTCTATTTGACCACTCATGATATATTGCTCGTGCCACAACGTCGGGTGCTACCGAATCACCAGAATGAACTTGCGATATATCCCAGTTTTGGCAGAAAACGCATTTGAAATTGCAGTGACTAAAGAAAATAGTATAGCTTGGAACAAGCTCTGGTTCTTCTCCAATATGAATAAATATGGAAGCTACATAGGCATCTTTACCAAGTCGACAGGCTCCATTTGATTTCTCTAATCGATTAACTCCACATCGCCATTCACAAAATCTGCAATTTTCTAGAATTCTCCATGCTATCTTTCTCTTCAGAGATAAAAGATTTTTCTTTGGAACATTACCACGTTTCCACAGTTCTAAGATCTCGTCATCAGACTTCTCTTGTAAGCATTTCTTCATCTCTTTTAAAGCTTCGTCATGAATTCGCCATAATTCGTCATCATCTAAGTCATCTTGATATTCGACTTCAATTAGCTTTGCTACTAGAAACTTGGCTAAAGCTTGATTTTTTACGATTTTCCAATAACGCTGAAAAGCTCTTATAGCTTCGTTGTTTTCCAATATAGAAATACTATCTGGTCTTTGCCATACAACAGGGATTTCATTAACTTGTCCGATCCATGTAAACAAATATCACACCAACTTATACTTAATCTAGCTTAAGTTAACTATGCTCAAGAGTTAACTTTTTATGTAAGATGAAGAGGAACACTTATAAAATATTCTGCCATAAAATTTAAATACATTTGTGAGATAAATTTATAAAGTCAACATCTTCTAAATTTAAGCTTTTTTATGTGGTGATTGATATGGAACATGATAGATTTTTAGAAACAAAGGAAGAAGACATCCATGAGGAACTAGAGTGTCCTTATTGTGGTTCAAGAGACATAGAACTCATAGGGGATACTTTAGTATGCATGAGATGTGGTAGTGTAATAAGAGAGGAAGTTATAGACATTAGGCCCGAGAAAAGAGAATTTAAACCTGAAGATTCTTTGACGAGAAGATACATACCCGCATCCCCCATTACGGTAGTTAAACCTATTGAAACCTATATACAGGGGGATAGACAAAGCAGAGTCGTTCCCAAAGATGCAAAAACAAGAAATACTGTATTGGCAATGTCTATCTTAAATGAATTAGCCTCACGATTACATCTTCCCAGAACTACGAGAGACACTGTATTAGAGTACTTCAGAAGATTAAGCGGCAGACGTGCAATAAGAAGAGAGAGAGTAGCAGCTATAGTAGCAGCCTTAGTTTATTTAGCAAGCAGATTAACTGGTATACCTCGCCCCTTAGATAAAGTAGCACGGATTAGTGGAGTAAGGAAAAAAGAAATCTCGAAAGCATATCGTATGATACGAGATGAGCTTCGAATTGCAGTTCCTGTGCCAGATCCAGAGAAATTTGTAATCAGCTTTGGAAGAGAGCTAGGATTAAGCGGAGAAACCATTAGTCGTGCTATTGATATAATACGGAGAGCTAAACAAAAAGGTGTATCTATAGGAAGAGACCCCGCAGGTATAGCTGCCGCTGCCTTATACATTGCAACGAGATTAAGCGGAGAAAAAAGAACTCAAAAAGCTGTAGCTAATGTAGCTGGAGTCACGGAAGTAACTGTTCGAAATAGATATCGTGAAATTATAAAGTTACTGGAATTAAAGGTGGGAGGCTAGGGGGAGGAAGAGGAAACCCGTACCCAGCGGTTTCCTCTTCTCTCTTGAATTTCCACAATATCTCCTCTTTCTAAAAATACCATCTTCGTTGCTACATTTTTCAATTTGTCTGCCAAATCTCTACTTGCTGTAGCTAGTATGATTGTTGTTCTTCTTTGTTGATTTAAACCAGTAAGTAAATCAATAATATTACGAGCATTTTCCTCATCTAACTGTGCTATAGGTTCATCTGCAAATATAATCTCCGGGTTTGTTACAATTGCTCTAGCTATAGCCACACGTTGCTGTTCTCCTCCACTTAGCTGATTAGGAAGACTATCTTTCTTATCCAGCATACCTACCGTGCCTAACGCTTGCAATGCTCGATTTTCGATTTCTTTATCTGGTAGATCCTTATTTGGCATCAGAGGAGACATTACATTCTCCAGAGCCGTCATACTCTCGATTAAATTGAAAAATTGAAAGATAAATCCTATTTTCTCATTTCGCAGTTTCGTCAATTCTTCTTCAGACAAATCTCGAATATTTCTTCTTTCAAAAAGAATATCACCAGCAGTTGATCTATCCATTCCCGACATTAGATTAAGAAGAGTAGTCTTGCCGCTCCCACTTGGACCACACACTACTATGAAATCTCCTTTTTTAACTACTAAGGATACCCCCCGGATTCCCACAACATCCTCTCTTCCTCTCTTATAGATTTTCTTAACATTATAAAGCTCAATTAATGTATCATCTCGAGTTTCTTGATTTGACATTCTCTAAGCACCTCCCATTCTGAATGCTTCCATCGGCGCTATTTTAAGCACCCTTCTACTTATAAAGATATATCCAAACATTATGGCTATAACGATGATTGCGAGAGATATTATTAGCGATGAGGACGTCAGTTGCGGTGCTCGTACTAGAATAGTGTAAACAGATGATAGCAATATAGATAGGAAATATCCAACTACAGTAACATACATGAACTCCCCTAGCATTAGAAGATGCACATCTTTTTTCCTCCATCCAATTGCTCTTAGAATAGCTATGTCTCTATGACGGAACCTAACAATAATGTAAGCATATAACACACCCATAAATAAAGCCATCATTACTATAAGCAATGTCATCATAAGATCCCGATGGTAATGCTCTGGAGAAATTGCCTCTATGGATTTTAACGAAAAAGGCTCCAACTCTCCCGATAATTGGCTAATTTTATCATAGACTTCTTGTAAATTCTTCTTAAGAGAAGAAAGAGCTAAACCTCCCTGAACTATTGCAACAACTCTTCTAACAAATATTACAGATGATTTGCTCAGTGTTTCTAGTCCGACTATTCTCTCAAGTATATCCTTAAAAGTCTCCGGAGGAACATAAATTATATTTTTAACTTGATTGTTAGTTAATTGAGAAAACCCTGGTTGCGATGAATTAACAAATCCAACAATTCGGATATCAATTACCTTATCCCCTTTAGTAATTCTAATCACAAACCCGATACTTCCACTTAGAAACAGCGATATACCCATTGTACCAGCGATTTCTAGTGAAAAATCCGCGTTTGCTATCCCTTCCTTCTCAGAAATGATGTATCTGCCAGAAATTATTTTAGTTGGTTTGAATTCTTCAAGTACCCATGGAATATCGCTTGGAGAATATTTGTTACCGAAAGGAAGAATACTTACTAATCCTATTTCATTCGGGATAAGTTCATAAAAATAGACGATATACATACCACGAATGTATGGACTTATATAATCATTCAGATTTGAAAGCTTGGAGTAAGAATCCTTCGCTGATATTTCTTCTGTTGGTTCTAAAACTACACCCTGCAACCTGACAAGATTATCAGTAGAATAGGCATCTAATCTCGAAACTTGTAATGTGATCCAAGCAGAGAGAATCATAAATAGTATTAGAAAAGTATAGGTTCGTTTCTTTGATCTTATTGCAAGCATTGCACCTCTGACTATAAGTCTAAAAAAAGGCATTTAATCACACCATAATTACAATGTACTTCAGAATATAACATACTTAGTTTATAAAACATTGTTAGAGACCGCAAAAATTATATCATCATCAAAGATCTTAAGGATGGAAGATTTAAAAGAAGTTACTATGTCTTTAACTCTTCCCATGAAGAACATTTTCGCTAAGGAAATATTAATTCTATTTGAAACCTCTATTTCTACGTCAGCATGTAAAAACCGCTTCTCATTTTGATCACATATAGCAATAAGACTCGAAAGAGAATTAGTTTTCAATAAAAAGATGGACCAACCATTTCTAAGGATCTGTAGAATCTCCTCTGATACGCCTTCATCGCATTCACGTATACGTGTGATATTTTCAATACAGAACACTTGACCTGACTTAGATGAAAAGATATGATATAAATCACCTTTAAATTCTTGGATACAAACTTTATGAAATCTGACGAGATTTATGATATTTTTCAATTTTAGAGGTGTGGGGATACTTCTTATTATATCGATATATCCCTCTTCATTAATCATTATAGTGCCCCTAAAAGGTCCTACCTCCGTAATAACATATAATTCTGCTCCTTCTATTTCATATCTATCTGATTTTCCTAAAATCTCAAACCATTCCTTCGCTCTCTCTGGATTCTTCCTGATTTTACTTAAAAGTGTTAAAACTATGAAAGAAGAATACCTCTGAAGGCTAAAATCGTCATATACTGCACGCAAAGAAATCGGAAATTCAGGTATCTCTATACCAACATCACCTAAAACCCGAAATTTGATAGGTTGACGACGTAGAAAATACTTACCAGAACGCTTATCTCTTATAGCTATTATTTTATGGAATGGGTAGAAATTCCCTCTGTAATAAAAACCACCCTCAAACGGACTAATATATGTAAATGGAACACAACGATAGTTCCTTGAATCCAAGAAAATAATTTCTATTTCCGAAGGATCTATGTTTGGATCATACAGAATTTTAGAGAAAACTTCCCGAATAGTACCATGTTTCAAATTTCACACCAAGATCAGTAGCGGCCGTTCTCATCACTAACTCAGTGAGGGGTTTGATTCATCATAACAGCCTAATACACTTAGAGGATAAGTAACTTATTCAAGGATTTCTCCATAAAACTAGTCAAGGACTTCTAACCAAAATCTTAGAACTCCTGGTAGTATTAAATATGGTGGGCCCGGGCGGATTTGAACCGCCGACCACCCGGTTATGAGCCGGGCGCTCTACCCTGGCTGAGCTACGGGCCCACATCTATTGTCTATATTTCTTATCCCTACTTACTCTTTTAAAATTTTCCTTCGCATTTTAGTCAATCTACTTAAATATTTTTTACATTTTGATATAATAATTCTCATCCTCTTAATGTGCAATACTTGTAATAGAATTTATTTATGTGATCGATATGAAATTCGAAAATCTCCTATACGTCGTTGATACACATACGGAAGGAGAACCCACCAGAATTATTCTTTCCGGGCTTCCTCGTATTCCCGGAGATGATATAGTGGAGAAAAGAAGATACTTTATGAAAAACTTAGATTGGATTCGAACCGCTGTTCTGCTCGAACCAAGGGGGCATAAAGAACAGTTTGGAGCCGTTGTTCTTCCATCAAGCAAAGCAGACTTTGGTCTCTTCTTTATGGATACACATGGATATCTAGATATGTGTGGTCATGCTACAATGGGGGTCTCCGCAGCTTTAATTAGCCTAGGCATAATCCCTGCAAATGAGCCCTATACAAAAATCAAATTCGAGACACCTGCAGGTATCGTTGATGTTAAATGCAAAGTTGAGAATGGAGAAGTCGTAGAAATAAGCGTGATTGATGTACCTAGTTTCTACGTTGGGTCTTTTCAAGTGAACTTTCCAGGCGTTGGTAATATAAACGTAGATGTCGCATTTGGAGGTAACTTTTACGTAATCGCTGATGCAAAAGAGTTAGGATTACGAGTAAGAAAGCATTTTATAAAAGAATTAGTTACTACTGCATTGAAATTAATCGAAACAGCAAATCAGACTATTAAAGTATCTCATCCAACCAATCCAGATATCGCAAAACAAATTAAATTAGCTATGCTTACAGATGATCCAGAAACAAACATTGCAGATGGAAAAAACGTTGTAATCTGGGGAGAAGGAAGCGTTGACAGAAGCCCTTGCGGAACGGGAAGCGCAGCAAGAGTAGCAACTTTATTTTCAAAGGGCATATTAAAAGAAAATGATTTATTTATACACGAAAGCATCATTAACACGATATTCAAGATAAAAATTGTAGGCATTACAAAGGTAGGTCCTTACAAAGCTATAGTTCCCGAGATCACAGGTAGAGCTTACGTTACTCAAATAGCTCATCTGCTAATAAATAAAAAAGATCCTCTCTGGAGAGGATTCAGAATATAATCTTGCTTATTAATCTATTTTTTTAAGATAAATTTAGGATTTATTTCGAGTGGAAGTTTTCCTCAAAGCACGATATATTTAAAAAGTTTTCACAAGAAAGCTTTAAAAAATTGAAGGAATTATGATATGAATAACATAGTAGCTATCACAGTATGGCGTTTAAAACACGCTTATCTCGAAGCCCCGTGGTGTAGAGGCCAAGCATGCCCGCCTTTGGAGCGGGCGACGCGGGTTCGAATCCCGCCGGGGCTACCACTATTTTCTTTTTTTACGTGAGAATCAAAAAATGTGAATTATATCTCAGGCTTAAGAGCGTTCTTCGTGAGCACAAGGTTGTTTATTTATAGATAAATGGGTACTTGGGTAACACTTTGTGTGAAAGCATTCCTAATTTAGTGTGGAGCATATATGTCTTACTGTAAGAGACCTCATAGGTATCTTGGTGAATATTAATATATGACGGTGCCCCGTATCTCTGCTGATCTAGTTTCTTTTTAAATATATTAGTCAATGAGCGAAAAATGAGTGTAGATGGTTCTTTGATTCGGAAAAGTTTAAAAAGTTTTACAGCAAAGCTTAAAAAAAGAGTTTTTAGAGGAGTATAAATGTAGCATTAAAACAGAGAAACCAAAATAACTATCAAAATAAATATATTTAGAAAACTCTATTTCGAAGCCCCGTAGTGTAGAGGCCAAGCATGCCCGGCTCTGGACCGGGCGACGCGGGTTCGAATCCCGCCGGGGCTACCACTATTTTCTTTTTCCCTCTAAAAGGAAATTGGGAGCTTTTTCTTTGAGTGAGCTTTACTAGAAGTACTAATTTTTTTCTATCTTGCTAAGAAGTCTTAAAGAAAAATAGAAAAACGTCTGATAGAAAAATTTTAACCGTAATGCATTCTTAGGGTTTATTTTTTGGATTTTTGGAGATGAAGTGGTGCTTTTATTTGGGTAAAAAATTTGTTAAAGTTTTCAAAAAGAGAATCCCTTGGCTATCTCATTTCACGGATTTAGTGGAAATTAGTGAGCTTTCTCCCAAGGAGGGTGCTTTTCACGAATTAAATAAAGGAAGAAAG
>Ga0180302_10000932_pt1 | contig 13691 bp, 11 predicted proteins | sample GuaBasSediGuay17_FD_121794 | JGI IMG/M metagenome (GOLD analysis project Ga0180302, IMG submission 121794) | Subseafloor sediment microbial communities from Guaymas Basin, Gulf of California, Mexico - Guay17, Core 4571-4, 12-15 cm | ecosystem: Environmental > Aquatic > Marine > Hydrothermal... | reverse complement strand
GTGTACACGCCATCAACGTCCATCAGGTACACTAGAGCTGAAGCCCCAAGTCTCACAGCTAGCTCGCTAGCCAGGGTATCGCCTGATACGACCTCAAGCCCTCCACTCTCAGTCCTCACCAAACCGCCGTGAGTCACCGGGACTAGCCCCGCCTCAAGAAGCCAATCGAGCAGCCCAACATCCACCTTGCGTAGACCTCCCCCACTTACTTCAGCTAATGCCATCGGCGGCAGCCCCACCGCTGGAACTCCTTGCTTACGTAACATCCCCACTACCTCGAGGTTAAGCTGAGTCATCCAGTACCTGACTTCCTCGACCAGCTTAGAGCGGGAGCCAGCGGCCTTCAGAACTGCGAAGTGCCCAAAGCTCCCACCTCCGTGGATTATCACCAGCCTCCTCGACCCGTAGATCTCCGCTATCCTGCGAGATACGAGGGATAGCGCTTCCCTCCGGAGGCTCAGCGGCCTCTGCTTATCAGTTATCAGTGAGCCCCCCAGCTTGATGACTACGAGCTCGGGCATTCCGAGCCCCCGACACCTCTAGTAGCAGCATTCAACTCGCGATAAGCCTTCCGCCTCAGGCTCCAGACCTCGTCAACACGCCTCAGTACTCTCTGCTCGCCACGAACTCGGCCAACGCTCTTAGCATGTCCTTGCCCTCGGAGCTAGGCAGCTTGTCTAGGGCGTGGAGCGCCTCCCGAACGTAGCTCCTCCTAAGCTCCTCAGCCCTACTCCTCGCCTTAGTCCTGGATATCAGGCTGATCGCCTTCTCTATCTCCTCGCTACCCACTTCATCGGCCCGCAGTATGCTCCTCAGCTCCTCCCCCTCACCTGGGGGGAGTTCCTCTAGCGCGAGGATGACCACTACATTCCCCAGCTTATGCTCCTCGATGTCCTTCCCAACCTTCTTGCCTGTAACCTCCTCACGCCCGAAGATGTCTATGATGTCATCGCCCACCTGGAAGGCTATGCCCAGGTTCGCTCCATACCGCCTCAGCGCCTCCACTTCCTCCGCCCCTCCCCCGCCTGAGAGGGCGCCGAAGACGCACGCCGTCTCGATCAGGGCGCCAGTCTTCTTATAGACCATATCTAGGTAATCGTTGAGCGTCACGACGCTCCTCCTCCTCTCGATGACGTACGGCTCATCCCTCCTACCTGACTGCTCGAATAGTACGTCTAGCCTCTCACCCTCAACTAACAGCTTAAGGGTCCTAGCCATTATGGAGCTGAACTTCGTCGGATCCCTGGTGTCATTGAGGGCCTGGGCTATGGACTCCCTATAATGCACAGCCACTAGTATGGCGGTGCTGAGCCCGTACTTCTTCCAGAGGGTGGGCTTGCCCCTCCTCAGCTCGCTGTGGTCGATGATGTCATCGAATATTAGTGAGTAGTTGTGAGCGAGCTCGACAGCCGCTGCAGCTGGCAGCGCGTCCTTCACACGCCCCCCAACGGCCAGCGCCGAAGCTAGGGTTAGGGCAGGTCTCAGCCGCTTACCGCCAGTCCTAATTGGGTACAGGATCGCTTCATGAAACTCAGGATCAGCGTCCCTAAGAAGGTACTCCTCGATCACAGGGTCAACCCTCGCTCCGAGCTTAAGCAGGTCCTTTACGCCCTCCACAGAGGAGCTGTGGGGGAGCCATTAAATAACGTTGTTTTGTGCGGCCACTCCGAACTGGAGTGGGAGCCATGATTACATCATGGCCGGCATAGCTCGGGCTTGAAGCCATGGGCCGGGTGGGGGCTGCATCGGTAAGGCCAGAACTCATCACTGCTCAGCCCCCGTATACTTCCTCACCATGAGATAGGATCAGGGCGTCCTTAATAACGTAAGCTCTCGGCAAGCTCACTCAGGTACAGTTTTTAGCTGAGGAGCGCGATAGGGACGGGTGGATCGGGTGAGTGTGAGGAGAGCCTTCCTCAGGGCGCAGCTCGCTATACTCGTAAGTACTGGCGTTCTAGGAGGGGGAGGGGCGCTCCTCCTTCACGCTAGTGGAGTCGCTGAGCTGCTGGAGGGGCCATTTATAAAGGAGGAGGGCGTTACGCCAGCTCTTCTTAACTCGCTGCTATTCATAGCACTCCTGCTGAGCGGCGCCCTCCTAATGCTCCTGCTCGCCAAGTTTAAGCTGTCTCTCCTTAAGCTGATGGGCTCAGTCGCGCTCTCCACGGCATCATTCCTAGTGGGAGAGGTGTACGCGTACGCGGTTGGGCTTCAGCCATTAATGGCGGATGCGCTGTCGATAGGCCTAGCCGCCATAACTCTCTACCTCACCTTAGCGCGCCCCTCTAATCCGGCATCGGCGCTGCTCCAGATAACCGTCGGCTCGCTGCTGGGCCCCATACTCGCCTCCATGGCCGCTCCCACTAGCCTACTCCTCATGCTACTGGCCGCTGCGCTGTACGACATCTACGCTGTGCACAGAGGTCCCCTAAAGCACCTGCTGAGGGAAGTGCTAAAGTCTCAGGGCTCCAGCGGCGCCGGGAGGGGCCCCTCCCCACTAGCCCCCCTCACCGTGAACTTCGGCGGCGTGGCCATTGGCATGGGCGACGTGATACTCTACAGCTCCATGGGGGCATTAGCGCTGTTAAGTCCCCGCCTCAACCTCCTCAGGTTCATGGTCGTGCTGTTCTCAATGCTCATCGGCGTACACTTGACTCTGAGGCTCCTGGAGAAGCGCCGCTACGTCGCCGCCCTACCCATACCGCTATCCATATCGCTGGCAACCTACATTTCCTATAACCTGCTCAGCGCGTGGCTTGGAGCATAAATGCTCACAGGGAGCTTAAAACACGCGGGTTAAGCCATCTCTCGAATGGGGGTCAGGCCGCCCATCACTCCACACGAGTTAGGACACCAACGCGCTCCTCATCCCCCCTAGGGGCTGTCACTACGCGGATATTAAAGTGCTGCTCCTTATGACCCCCGGTATCCTCCTGATGCTCATGACCGCCTCCTCCAGCTCCTCCAGATTCCCTACCTCAAGCTTCGTTATCACGTCAAACTCTCCGTAGACGACGTGTGCCTCGCTAACGACGTCCATCTCGAGCAGCTTCCTGAGCACCTCGTATTCCCTGCCGACCTCGACCACTAGTATCACGTAGGCCACTATCTTATCTTCACCTGAGGGCGTGGGCACAGTAAAAGAGGCCGCCGCAATCTTAATAAAGGGTTCTCCACCCCTCCCCGTCTCACGGAGGGGCTAGGATGTTCGGGTATTTGGCGTACTCGAGCAGGTATTCCGGAATAGCATTCTGCTCTACTATATCCCTATACACGTAGGCGCTGGGCCTCGGATACCTCTGCTTAGTCTTGAAGTCGACGTAGATTAGGCCGAACCTGAGCTTGAAGCCGGACGCCCACTCTAAGTTATCTATCAGACTCCAGTGCAGGTACCCCCTCACCTCAGCCCCATCCACCTTAATCGCCTTAAGCAGCTGATACAGGTGTGATACCATGAACCAGTGCCTGAGCCTGTCAGCAGCATCTGCCACCCCATTCTCGGCCACCATCATGGGCTTCCCATACTGTTTACACATGTTGAGAGCCTTCCTCAAGCCCTCCGGGTATATTTCCCATCCAGACTCGGAGGTCGGCCTTCCAGCCAATGACTTTGAGGAGGGCTTGCAGGCGAAGCCGTAACCGCTGACAACCTCAAAGCCCGGCGTGCGCTCAGAGGCCTTCACCACCAGCCTGCTGTAGTAGTTAACCCCCACCCAGTCGACTCTATCCCGTAGATCCTCCCGCCTCTCCTCCCCGATGCCGAATACCGATAGCCTGCCTTCGGTTATCGCCTTGAAGAACCAGTGTGTCATCGCCTCATCCGCTCTCTCAGCCGCCTCCCTATCCTCATCGCCCAGGGGCTCGGCCGGCGTGACCGCGTATATGACTCCAACTTGAGCGCTGCGGCCTATGACCTCCTTTATCTGATCGTACGCCCTCGCGTGTGCCTGAACTATATTGCGAGCCGCCCGGTACGAGAGCTTGTAATCGTTCAGCCCCGGCGGGAAGTTGCCGCCGGTGTAACCCATGGACCACGTGACGTTAGGCTCGTTCATCGTGCTCCACATATCGGTCAGATCGCCGAACTTCCACGCCACGTAGGCGGCGAACTTCGCGAATTCTACGATAGCGTCCTCGTCTAGCCAGCCCTTAGGGCCCTCCCTCGCATTAGTATCCCTTACCCTTATCGGGTCGTGTAGCCAGATGGGCAGGGGCCAGTGGTACAGGTTTATGATGAGCTTCATGCCCCTACACTTGATGTCCTCGAATATCTCCCTGTACCGTTTAACCGCCTCCTGATTAGCCAGTTCGTCGAGCTTCTTCAAGGCATCTTCGGTCACGTCTACTGACTTTATGCCTTCTTCATCCTTATTCACGCTGACCTTGACGCCCTTAGTGCTCCTCGGGAATATCCTACTCCACTCGGGGTTCATCCTCCAGGCGTTAAGCCCCAGCCACTGCGCCCAGCGGTGATCCACCCTGTACAGATCCCAGTAGCCGGGCCCCTCCTCGGGCACATCGCCGCTGACCACTCCCCTCTCAATGTTCTTCTTGTCGTGGAGCCACACGTACCAGTCGCTGTTGGGATCTACGGCCTCCCTGGAGGCACCCATCTCATACTGGAACGCAGCCATCGAAATGCCCCAGAGAAAGCCCTTAGGGAATTCGAGGCTCATCATTCCACACGGGATAAGCCCGTAAATATGAGTTGTTAGGAGCGCCGCTGAGAGGTGCTCTGCGGAGTTCCATAGATGAGTAACGCACGAGTTCGCGAGCTCAGCTAGGCGGGAAGTGAAGCTTAAAAATGTGGCTTAGCACAAATGGGGCGTGGCGGAAGTGAGTGAGTCACTGGAATATAAGGGCTACGTCTTCCCTCGCGATAGGAGGTACCACGAGAAGCACGCCTGGATAAAGGTGATCGAGGGCAAGCGCGCTAGGATAGGGATAACGGACTATGCTCAGAAGAAGTTGAAGAGCATAGTTTTCGTAGAGCCTCCCGAGGTGGGGGGGCGCGTGGAGGCGGGGGAACTCCTAGCCACGGTGGAGTCGATAAAAGCCGTAGGGGAAGTCTACGCGCCAGTTAGCGGGAAGGTTGTAGCTTACAATGAGAAACTAGACGATGATCCGGGCCTGATAAATAGGGATCCGTACGGTGAGGGGTGGATCGCTGAAGTAGAGGTGGATGACCTGAGCGCGGTGGAGAGGCTGCTGACAGCTGAGGAATACGTGGAGAGGGTGGTCAAGAAGGAGGAAGGCTAGGAGCCCTTCAACATTATCTTGACGTCGATCGCCATTCCTCCCTTCCCCTTTTCGTACACGAAGAATGGGTTTATGTCCACGTCGCTAACCTCAGGCAGGTCCATAGCCAGCCTAGACACCCTAATCAGCGTGTCTACGACGACGTCGATGTCGCACTCGGGCTGATCCCTGAACCCCCTCAACACTCTATAGACCCTAGTGCTCTCCACCATCTCCCTAGCATCCTCCAGCGAGATCGGGGCTACCCTGAACCTCACGTCCCTAATGAGCTCCACTAGCACGCCCCCGCTGCCGAACGCTATGACGGGGCCGAAGGAGGGATCCCTGTGCATGCCTATTAAGACTTCCACGCCCCTAGGCGCCATCCTCCTGACGATGACGCCCTTTATCTCGGCCTCAGGCACTCGGCTCTTAACGTTCTCCACTATCCTCCTAAACGCCTCCTCGACCTCCTCGCCGCTCCTCACGTCCAGTATTATCCCGCCAACATCCGTCTTGTGTATCACCTGGGGGGACTCAACCTCTAGCACGACGGGGTACCCGATCTCCTCAGCTGCCTTAACCGCCTCCTCCGGAGTCTTCGTGAGCCTCTTCTCGAGCACCGGGATTCCATACGCCTTAGCGACCTGAGCGGCCTCTAAGGGGGTGAGCGCATCCCTCCCCTCGCTGAGGGCCCTCTCCACCACGCTCCTCGCGAGCTCTACATCAGCCTTCACCTCCGGGTAAGTCTTAGGCCTGAGCAGCTTATCCCTCAGCCTCTTGTACCTGTAAAGGGCCCCGAGGGCCGCCATCGCCTTCTCCGGCGACTCGTAGCTTGGGACCCCCTCGCTAGTCAGCCTCTCGATCTCGTTGAAGCACTCCTCGCCTCCTATCAAGCTCGCCACTATGGGCTTCTCAACTCCAGCTTCACGCCTGGCCTCCAGTATCGCGTCAGCAATCTCCCTCGGATGGGTGACCGCCGTGTGGCAGTAGAGGACGGCTATCGCGTGCACCCTGTCATCCTTCAGGAGCTCTAGTATGGCGCCCTTATACCACTCCTTAGTGGCCATCCCCGTCAGGTCCACCGGGTTAAATGTGCTGCCGAATGGGGGCATGTACCTCCTAAGCCTCTCAGCCAGGTCGGGCGGTATGTCCATCAGCTTCACTCCATAGGCCTCAGCCGCGTCCGTCGCCATTACTCCAGCCCCTCCGCCATTCGTTACTATCACCACGTTCTCGCCCTTGGGCAACGGCAGCTCAGCCAGCGCCACAGCCCAGTCGAATAGCTCTATGAAGGTGGGAGCCCTTATGACCCCGCACTGCTCAAGCGCCGCGTCGATCACGGCGTCCGAGCCCGCCAGGGACCCGGTGTGCGACTTAATGGCGCTTAAAGCCCTCTCAGCCCTGCCCGCCTTCAACACTATTATGGGCTTGACCGGCGATACCTTCGAGGCTACTTCCATGAATCTCCTGCCATCCTCGATCCCCTCTAGGTAGGCGGTGATGACCTTCGTGTGGGGATCCTGTCCGAAGTACTCCACGAAGTCGGCCTCGTTGAGGTCAGCCTTATTCCCCAAGCTAACGAGGTCTGAAAGCCCCACGCCCTTTATCTGAGTCCACCCCACCAGCGCTATCGCGAGGGCCCCACTCTGAGTGATGAAGGCTATCCGTCCCTTGAGCGGGAGGCCTTGGCAGAAGCTCGCGTTAACCCCCTTAACTGTGTCACAGACGCCGACTATGTTTGGGCCTAGTATCCTGAAGCCGTACTTCCTGGCTATCTCCACGAGCTTCCTCTCAGCCTCAACGTTACCCACCTCCTTAAAGCCTGAGGATATTATGGCGACAGCCCCCACCCCCCTCTCCCCACAATCCTCCAGGACCCTGGGAACCAGCGCCGCCGGCACAGCGATTACAGCCAGGTCAACCGGCTCCGGCACATCCCTAACACTCGGGTAGCACTTCAAGCCCAACACCTCATCCGCATTAGGATTTATCGGGAAGACCCTATCAGGCGGGAAGCCGGATGAGAGTATGTTGCTCAATATCCTATGCCCGATCTTACGGGGGTTGCGAGAGGCCCCTATCACAGCTATTGACCTGGGACGCAGCAGAGCCCGCAGCTGATCGTGGCTCATCCATTAATGCCTTTCTCAATCTATTAATATAGGGTTATTCCTCCAAATACCGGGGCTGAGCTTTGCTATACGAGGTCTGCCTCCAGGGCAGGGGAGGGCAGGGCGCGGCCATGGCCGCTCGGGTATTAGTTCAGGCCGCATGTCTGGAGGGGCTCTGGGGGCAGGCATTCCCGCTGTTTGGAGGTGAGCGGCGGGGAGCTCCCGTATACGCCTTCGCCCGGATATCCGATAGGCCCGTGAGGCTACACAGCCGAGTCTACACGCCGGACGCCGTAATAGTCCTCGATAGGGCGCTCATTGAGGCTATGGGAGTGAGGGTTAAGGAGGGGGGCTTACTGCTCGTGAACTCGCCAGCTAGGCCCCATAGCGTTAACGCCGCGAAGGCCAGGATCTTCTGGGTCGACGCCACCTCCATAGCCACGCAGCTGGGGCTGGTAATAGCTGGCTGGCCCGTCGTCAACACGGCTATGCTAGGCGCCTTCGCTAGAGCTTCAGGCCTCGTTAAGCTTAGCTCGCTTAGGGAGGCGATACGCATGACTTGGCGAGGCGAGCTGGGCGAGGTTAACGCGAGAGCGGCTGAGAGGGGATATGAGGAGGTGATGGGGGCTTGAGCAGCCTACCGGTAACCGCCATAGCTATTCCCCGTAGAGGGGCTGCGGGGAGGACTGGGCTGTGGAGGGTGGAGAAGCCCGTGGTGGACCACTCCAAGTGCATCAAGTGCCTGCTCTGCTGGATGTATTGCCCGGAGGGCGCTGTGGTGAGGCGTGAGGATGACTCGGTGGAGATAGACTACGACTACTGTAAGGGCTGCGGGATATGCGCAAACGAGTGCCCAGTAAAAGCAATAACCATGGTGGCTGAGCATGAATAGGCTGGTGATCTCGGGTAACGAGGCGGTAGCGCTGGGGGTTAAGCTCTCCAGAGTCCAGGTAGTGGCCGCGTATCCCATAACTCCTCAGACTACGATAGTTGAGAAGATAGCAGAGTACGTTGAGAGAGGGGAGCTGAAGGCTGAGTTCATAAGGGTTGAGTCGGAGCACAGCGCCATGGCGGCGTGCATAGGCGCGGCGGCCGGGGGGGCTAGGGCGTTCACCGCGACATCTTCTCAAGGCCTGCTGTACATGAGCGAGATGGTGTTCTGGGCTGGGGGGGCTAGGCTGCCTATAGTGATGGCCGTAGTCACGAGGGCTCTAGCGCCTCCCTGGAGCATATGGTGTGATCATAACGACGCTCTCTCCCAGAGGGACAGTGGGTGGATCCAGCTCTGGGCTGAGAGCGTCCAGGAGGTTCTGGACACGACAATCCAGGCCTTTAGGATAGCGGAGGACGAGGAGGTGATGCTGCCAGTGATGGTGTGCCTCGACGGCTTTATTCTCTCCCATGCATATGAGCCAGTTGAGGTCCCGAGGCAATCGGTGGTAGACTCCTTCCTGCCTGAGAAGAGGCCAGCGCCCTACTGGCTAAACCCCTCTAAGCCCGCTGCTTACTGCACCATAGCCGCGCCTGATACCTACATGGAGTTCAGGTACGGGGTTTATAAGGCCATGAGGAACGCCGAGAGGGTCGTAAGGGAGGTCGATGAGGAGTGGCGCAGGCTTACTGGGAGGAGCTATGGAGGGCTGGTAGACTGTTACCGCTGTGACGATGCGGAGGTGGCAATACTCTTGATAGGAGCCTGGGCTGGCGATGCGAAGGAGGCCGTGGATATCCTCCGGCGTAAGGGCGTTAAGGCTGGCGTCGTGAGGTTGCGCGCTACTCGCCCATTCCCTGCAGAGGATCTGAGAGCAGCGGTGGAGGGCTTGGATGCTCTAGCTGTAGTCGATAGGAGCCTCTCGCCAGGCCTCCCCAGCATACTATGGTCTGAGGTAAGGGCATCCCTCTACGACGCCGCGAAGAGTATTTACGTCAAGGGCTTCATAGCTGGGCTCGGAGGTCGCGACGTCACTCCAGGCGACTTTGTCGAGATAGTTCGCTCGACGCTGGAGGGGGTTAGGAGGGGCGAGCCTGGGGATGTGGAGTGGATAGGCTTGAGGGGTGATGTGAGTGGTCACCATTAGGGAGCTAACACGTGAGGAGTACTGGCTACCCGGCAATTCGTCCTGTCCTGGCTGCCCCGCGGCACTAGGGCTCAGGATGCTGGGTAAGGCGCTGGAGGGGAGGTTCGTGCTGATAATCCCGGCCTCGTGCAGTACCGTGATACAGGGCATTTATCCGGCGACGCCTTCTCGAGTCCCCCTCCTCAACGTGGCGTTCGCCGCTAGCGCATCGACAGCCTCGGGGCTGAGGGCAGCGTTAAGGATCAGGAGGCTTGAAGTGCCAGTCGTCGTCTGGGCTGGGGATGGGGGCACCGCTGACATAGGCTTACAGGCTTTGAGCGGAGCGGCTGAGAGGAACGAGGACGTGCTCTACGTATGCTATGATAACGAGGCGTACCAGAACACCGGTATCCAGAGGTCAGGGGCTACGCCCTACGGCGCGTGGACTACGACTACCCCCCTCGGCAAGAGGGAGCATAAGAAGGATGTACCCATGATAGTGGCTGCGCACGGCGTCCCCTACGTAGCTACCGCCTCAATAGCCTACCCCCTCGACTTCGTGGAAAAAGTGAAAAAGGCGGTTTCCAAGAAGGGGTTCAAGTACATACACCTGCACGCTCCCTGCCCGGTGGGATGGCGGTTTCCCCCCAGCAAGACGATTGAGGTAGGTAGGCTAGCTGTGGAGACGGGGATGTGGATACTGTATGAGATAGAGGATGGAGTGCTCAAGCTCACTGGGAGGAGCCGCGCGCTTCTAGATCCCTCTAAGAGGAGGCCCCTCGAGGAGTACCTGAGGGCTCAGGGAAGGTTCTCCCACCTGAGTGAGAAGGATATAGAGGTGCTCAAGGAGTACGTGGAGGCTAGGTGGCGTGAGCTCAGGAGGCTCCTCGAGGAGCGTGGAGGCTATCTGAGATGAGAGACGCTAGCCTGCGGATGGCCTCTCTTATGGCCTCTACAGATGGGTAGGAGTAGCTGAGGCGGGCAGTATTGTAACCTCCCCCCTCTACATGGAAGGCGGCGCCGGGCACATAAGCCACCTTATATTTCCTTAGGGCTGTGGGTAGGAGTGAGCTCATGTTCAATGCCTCCGGGACTTCGAGCCACACGAACATCCCCCCCGAGGGCCTTGTCCACCTCACGCCACCCGGCATGTAATCCTCTAGTGCTTCGAGCATCGCATCCCTCTTCCTCCTATAGATCTCCTTCAGGCGCGGCAGCTGCTTCTCTACAACTCCCCTCCGCAACGCCTCCAGCAGTACGAACTGACTCAGGGTGGAGGTCTGGAGGGTCACAGCCTGCTTGGCCATCACCACCTTATCCAGCAGCTCCTCCTCAGCAACCAGCCAGCCCACCCTTAGGCCTGGGGCCAGCATCTTGCTAGCCGTTGACAAGTATATGACCCTCCCGCTAGCGTCGAGAGACTTAAGCGGTGGAGGGCTCGCCCCCTCAAATACAAAGTAACTGTACGGGTCATCCTCTATCACTAGCAAATCGTACTCCTCTGCTAACTCGAGGAGCCGCCGTCTCCTATCGCCTGAGAGCGAAATCCCCGTAGGGTTCTGGCATGTGGGTATCACGTAGATCGCCTTGAGCCGCAGGCCCTGCTCCTTGGCTTTCTTCAGCTTCTCCTCAAGTACGTCAATCCTCATGCCCTCTCCATCTAGGGGCACGCCCAGCATGCGCGGCTCGTAGACTCTGAACGCCTGGATAGCGCCTAAGTAAGTGGGATTCTCCATAAAGACGGCATCCCCTTCATCGATTATGACCCGAGCGAGTAACTCCAGGGCCTCCTGGCTGCCAGCCGTCACTACCACGTTATCGGCAGACGCCTTAATCCCCCGCTGCTGCATGAATTTAGCCAGCTCCTCCCTGAGCTCGTCCACGCCCTCTGTCGGAGCGTACTGGAGTGCTGCCTCAGGTCTGCTGGAAAGGACGTCGCTCAGTATCTCGCGGATAGCTTGAGCTGGAAAGCTTGAGGGATCAGGGATGCCGCCTCCCAGGGAGATTACGTCGCGGCCTATCCACTTTAGCAGCTCCCTAACTTGTGAAGCTCTCATGAGGGCCGTCCTGCTAGATAAGAACCTCTTTAGCTCCAATATAGCCCTTAATAGCTTTTCGCCTATAGTTTAAAAGATTTACTCGAGGTAATACCACTCTCTCAGCATCATAGCCCTAGAGCAGCTGATATCCAGTACACGGCGTAGCCCGCCAGGAAGGCGCTCATAAGCATCCAGGCTGAGGCTATTAGAGTGCTCTTAGCGCTCCCCGACTCCTTGTAAACCTCAGCAACGGTAGCGATACACGGGAGGTATATTGTATAGATTACGGCTAGCGCTAATGCCTGACTGCCGCTTAGGCCTAAGGCTCTCAAGGCTCTTATTGGGTCAGCTGAGCCCACGACCATGGCTATCGAAGAGAGTACTGCCTCCTTAGCCACCAGGCCCGTCAGCAGGGCAAATGCTAGGACTGCAGCACGCTCGCCCCATAGCCCCAGGGGGGCTAGGGCGGGGGATAGAGCTCTGCCTAGCATGTACGCTAGGCTCTCACGCACATCTACCACAGGGCCTTTCAGGCCGTAGGAGGTGAGGGCCCATATCATTAGGCTCAAGCTGAATATTATGACGCCAGCCTTCTTGAGGAAGTGCTTTGAGTAGTCCCAGGAGATCCACCATAGGACTTTAAGTGACGGCCTGTGTAGTGGAGGGAGCTCAAAGAGGAGCTCCGGTGGTCTTCCAGCTCCATAGATCCTCCTAAGCACTAGTGATGAGGCAGAAAGCAGTGCAAACGCCACGGCATAGGCCAGGGCTAACGCCGCTCCCCTCGTCAGGGGCGATGAGAAGTAGGCAGAGGTCAGGGCTATCGCGACGACCAGCGCTGCCTGACAAGGCACGAATGGGACCGAGAATATCAGCTGTCTCCTCTCACTCTCCTCAGGAGAGGTCCTAGAGGCCATGACGGCAGGGACGTTACATCCCAGCCCTATTAAGAGGGGGTAGATAGCCCTGCCTGAGAGCCCTATCACCTGTAGCACCCTATGGAGTGAGACGGCCATGTAGGGGCCGACGCCGCTGTCCTCAAGGAGGGAGAGTATGAACACCGTAGTGAATATGAGCGGGTAGAAGGATAGCACAGCACCTACTCCCGGTATCACGCCATTAGCCAGGATATCCCTGAGCATAGGCGGCAGGCTACTGGTAGCTACCAGCTGAGCTAGAGTGTCGAATAGGCTTGAGAGGAAGCCTGAGAGAGTATGGGCCTCAATGAGCTCGGCAGCCTCTTCCATCCCAGCCGTGCTCAATATCACGTTTAGGGGGAAGCCGGTATTAAGCGTAAAAGCTGCCATGTAGAGCCCCAGCAAGAGCGTCAGTGAGATTATCGGGCCCGCGAATGGAGATAGGAGGAGCCTCTCTAAATGCCCGATCTCGGCTTTAACGCGGGTTCTAACTACAGCCTCCCTGCTCAGGCTGTCGACGAAGTTAAACCTGTACATTACGGCCAGCTCCTCCGGATCCTTCCCCGTGGTTCTGACGATAGCGGTTCTCAGCTCATCCACTTCCCTCAGCAGTTCACCAGCCCCACGGCTCGCGACTAACCTCCTGATATAGGCGTCGCCTTCGAGGAGCTTTAGCGCGATCCAGCGAGCTGGAGCCCTCACCCCTAGGCTGAGTCCCTCGACCTTCTGTTCAAGTTCAGCTAGAGCTGGCTCTAGCTGGCCATAGTCCACTCTGAGGGGCTTGCCTCGCCTATGCCTAAGCACCCGCACTACAGCTCTGATTAATTCCCTCACGCCGTAACCCGTGACGGCAGAGACTGGGATTACCGGCACGCCCAGATGCCGTTCAAGCCTATCTACGTGTATGTGCACCCCCCTCCCATGCGCCGCGTCCCACTTAGTGAGGGCTATCACTGCCTGTCCCGTCACTTCCAGTATGTGGACCGCCAGGTACAACGTCCTCTCGGGGGCTAGAGAATCGACCAATACTAGGATAGCGTCCCAGTCTCCCCTCAGTATGTACTCGCGAGCCACTTGCTCCTCAACGCTCGTCCCAGCTAGGGTGTATATCCCCGGGAGGTCGACGAAGACTATCTCGATCTCGCCCAGCCTGAGCACCGCCTCCTTGCGCTCCACAGTAGTCCCAGGCCAGTTGGCTATGTGCGCGATCTCCCTAGTCAGCGCGGTGAATAAAGTGGACTTCCCCACGTTAGGGTTCCCGACCACAGCCACCCTGTACCTCCTAGCCACCGCTACCACCCGCGGGCCTGACCAGTATCTTAGCCGCCATTC
>Ga0180302_10000931_pt1 | contig 13692 bp, 15 predicted proteins | sample GuaBasSediGuay17_FD_121794 | JGI IMG/M metagenome (GOLD analysis project Ga0180302, IMG submission 121794) | Subseafloor sediment microbial communities from Guaymas Basin, Gulf of California, Mexico - Guay17, Core 4571-4, 12-15 cm | ecosystem: Environmental > Aquatic > Marine > Hydrothermal... | reverse complement strand
TCATAGGCCTACTGAGCTTTCTGGTGGTCAGCAGCAGAGAGTTGCAATAGCTAGAGCACTAGCAAATGATCCAGCAATAGTACTAGCAGACGAACCAACAGGAAACCTAGACCTACACACGGGCATGAAGATCGTAGGTCTTCTCAGAGAATTGAATAGAGAAAAAGGAGTAACCGTCATTACAGCTACTCACGATCTAAAGATGATAGACGTAAGCGATAGAATAGCCTGGATTAGAGATGGAGTTATAGAAAGAATTGAGGAGAGAATGGGAGTGGAGCTAGGAGAGGCCGAATTTGAAATATAGCCGGTGACTCCATTGCTCAGAAGATTTAACTTAATAGTATCTACTTACAGGAACAGAGAGGATGAATGTATCTCCGAAATATGGTACTTTCTCAATGAATTTGGTGCTAGAGTAGTAGAGGCTAGTAGAACTGGACTACCTGGACTAGTAGTAATTAATACAGATCTGAATCCACTTGATGTTATCGATAGGATGAGAGAGATAGCTGAGAAGAGGCCTTGGGAATTCCAATATGCACTGAAGATAGTTCCTATAGAAGTTGTAGTGAAAGCCGATCTAGAAGAAATAAGAAAAACTGTACTGGAAATGTGTAATAAGCGACTTAAAAAGGATGATACGTACATGGTCGATGCTAACATAAGATTATCAGATATAAGTAGGAGAGAAGTCATAGAGGCTATAGCACCCTACATAAGTAATAAGGTAGATCTAACAAAACCTATGAAAGTGATAAGAGTTGAAATAATAGGAGATCTAGCAGGTCTCAGTATTATAGAGCCTAAGTACATACTCTCAATAGCTAAAATGAAAAGAAGGGGTAGAAGAGTTTAGAGTTCATAGCTTACTTATATTGAGGTAGGCCATACGAGCTATTATGCACTTTTCTATAGCCTCATTACGATCTCTAGCATAAGTTGCTTTCAACTCTTCCTCAGTAAGACTGAACCATGAAATTAATTTCTCCTTTAGAGGTCCTGGTTCTAGTAGGCTATCATCGACTTCTATTATTAATTCTTCATCTAAAAGTTCCATTAACTCCCTCATAAGTTCCTCAGTACTTCCCATTCCTTCTACTATGATACAGGCAACTATTTCCGTTAATCCAGGCTTAAGTCCAAGTAGTTTTACAGCCTTATCTATCTCCCTAGTGGCCGAAGCATATAACATTATCTCTAGAGGTAGCTTTCTAGCGATATTTTCTTTCCTAATCCATGATCTTAAGGCCATATGAGTCGCTATGAGTATATGTCGAATACTCCATATTCCTCTAGCATCTAAGAGAAGTACAGGGATTTTCGATTTACTTAGCCTTTCTAGTACAATCCCTACAGTTTCCTCAGTTAGTCTCTTTAATCTTAAGCCTGCTATAAGTATTGTAAAATTTCTATTCTCTATTCTTAGACACTTACTTATAGGCAAAATTCAACACCTCGAACTACGGATTCAAGTACACTCTTTATATCTACCTCTCTTCCTTCTCTAATCACTAATGAACATATTCCCAGTATTAATGCCACTAGGTTAGCAGGTTTGATATATCCCATATTACCTATCCTAATTATTCTGCTCTTCCACTTACCCATACCACCACTTACAAAGATCCTAAATTTATTCCTTAAACCCTCGATAATTCCTTCGGGAGTAATCCCCTCTGGTGGATAAATGCTTATTACAGTATTTGACTGTAGGTCTTGTGGTACGACTCTTTTAAATCCCATATACTCTAGCCCAGAGTACATTGCACTAGCTCTCTCTTTATGCATTTCAATCCAACTATCAAGTCCTATATCATCAATTATAATTTCTAGGGCTTTATTAAGTGCAAAGAGTACACTTACAGCCGGTGTAAAGGGGGTTTCTGGTCTTTCCATAAATTTCCTGTACTTCCTGAGATCGAGGTAGTAACTCTTAACGCTTCCTTGCTCAATCCTCGACCATGCTTCATCACTAATACTTATGAAGGAAAGGCCTGGAGGGCTCATTAGACATTTCTGTGACGCTCCAATAACAACATCTACACCCCACTTATCAGTATACAGGACATCTCCTCCTAATATCGAGATAGCATCGACTATTGTGATTAGACCCTGTGATTTTGCTTTTTTAACTATCTCCGGTAGCCATTTTAGTGTCAGTCCTGGACAAGTATCATTGTAAACCAACAATAGCATTTCTGCATCTTCATGCTCCTCTATGAGCTCTATGAAGTCTTCTAACACTGGAAAATCCTTTACAAAGCCTATAGTTTTAGCGCCCAGTAGCATAGCTGCTTCCTTGAACCTTCTGCTAAACTCACCATACACCGGAACTAGGATTTTCATATCTTTGTCTACAAGGTTAACGAGAGCTGTCTCTACAGCACCAGTTCCCGATGCTGTAAGAATGAAGATCTGATTTTCCGTTCCGAATAACTTTTTGAGATATTCAATACTATTCTTTAGTAGTCTTCTGAATTCAATAGATCTATGACTTATCATGGGTTTTGCCATTTGAACGAGTACTTCATAGGGTAGTTCTACTGGACCTGGGGTAAAGAGTATGGGATCCTCCATTGTATCCCCCTTTAAGAGAGAGATGGTATCTTATAGCAGTTCTGCTAATAGTATTAAGGGGATTCCAATAGAGGAGTTGGCACTCATCTTCGTTGAGGCGGGTCTAGAGTTAGTACCAAGCAGTATTCGAAATCATCCTTCTGTGAGAAAAAGTGCTATCAGGAGGGGGAAGAAGCCCTCTGAGATAATCTTAGATATCTCACTACACTATCAAGCCATGAAAAGATTGCCCAATTTTAAGAAGAGAGGGAGACCCGATATATTGCATGTATGCCTATTGGAAGCTCTATCATCGCCTCTGAATTTAGAGGGTAAATTGAGGACTATAGTGCATACAATAGGAGATAAGATTATATACCTTGATCCCTCTGTAAGAATCCCCAGGAATTACAACAGATTTTTAGGTCTTTTTGAACAATTGCTAATTAGAGGTAGAGTTCCTCCGGGTAAGGATAAGCCACTTATCTGGATGAAAAGAAAGAGCCTAGCCGAGATTGTGAGAGAAATTTCACCAACTAAGGTGATACTGATGGATGAACATGGTAAGCAAATGAATATTCATAGATTTGCTGAAGAAATAGTACACGAAGATATACCACTCATTATGATAGGAGCTTTTCAAAGTGGAGATTTCGAAGAGAGTACAAAAGAGCTAGCAGATATTAGTGTCTCCATATACCCTAATCCACTAGCGGCATGGGTAGTAACCTCTAGAATACTATGTGGTATTGAGGAGGTACTAGGTATAATCTAATATTGTTGATAATATGTCTTCAAATGTCTCTATTGGATTTAATATTCTCTTAAAGAATACTCCAGTTCTACCCTTTTCATGCCTTTTCAATAGGATATTTTCCCTTTCCTCGACTATAGCTATTGATACTCCTAGTCTCTTAGCAACTTCACTCTCTCTTCCTATGATAGAATATTCTATATGTCCCCAATTTGTGGGAAGTATTAGCATAAGTCTTTTATCAACTCCCGGTACCCTCAATCCTTTTTTTATTCCCTCTAAATCGAGCTCACCACTAAACTTGTAGAACTCCACTTCTAATCGGGATAATGGTAATAGAGGGAAACTTATTACTATATCTTCACACAAGTGTATGTAGCCCTTGGGAGTGTGTCTTGGAGTAGCACGAATTACTTCTCGTCTTATGGGGTAATATTCGTGGTCCTTGAGTATGCCCTCTACTATTGAGGGTAGTGGAGGATGTTTTATAATAATGTCTATGTCACTACTGCGCTTTACATCTCCTCTAGCTAGACTTCCATAAACATAGGTTTTTAATCCATATTCCTCGAATAAAGACATTACTTCAACAGCCTTACGACGTTTGGATTCAAGTAATCTCCATCTACTTTCATCATACCGTACTTCCAGGTACTCGAACATACACTATCACTTTTTATATCTAGTCATTCTACGAACCTTTTCCAATGCATCCAGCAGTTCATTCATTAGTCTAATGTATTCTTCAAGACGCTCTATACTTACAGCACTCTCCATAAGATCTCTAAGCTCACTTATCTTCAACATTAGTGTATCCTCAATAGCGTCGAGAAATAGATCTCTCTCCAGTAGAGCTTTTTCCCTATCACTTTTAACTAAATACACCCTTCGTTCACACTTAGGACACACTATCTCTCCTCCTTTTAGCTTAAACAGTGGAGTACTGCACACTGGACATACATCAGCTAGCATTGTGGCTCCAGCCTTCAGTAGGCTTGCCATCTTCTTTATCAGGTTCTCTCTCTCACTATTTGATGTAGACATACTTATACCCTAAATCTCTCTCTAACTAGGTGACGATACTATGAGTAATTAATATTACGTCCTCTAATAGTTAAAGTTATACATGTCCACTTACTAACTATTGATGATATGGAGAGAAGGAGAGCAAAACTAGTACTCGAGAGGGAGCCCTCGGATAGCTGTAGAATCTTTATAACAGGATTTAAAGGAGTAGGATACGTAGGATACATAGCAGTAAGGCACATTGTGAAGAGTACTAACGCTACTAGAGTAGGGTACCTATTAACACCCACTCTTCCCCCGTTCATCACTACGTATTCGGGTAGGCTTGCCCTTCCCTATGAACTTTATTCATGGGATAAGTTCCTCATACTTCTGCCTAATGTCACTCCTAATATGTTAGACTCACAGAGACTTGCCTATACGATAGTAGACTTTCTAGTAGAAAGAAACATAGAGGAAGCAATTATGATAGGTGGCTTGAGCAGACGATTTAAACAACCTAGTGATAAGTTCGATATGCGGATAATAGCTTCCTCAAGCTTCCTTCTCAAGGAAAAGAGTATTAGTGTACCGTTTTTAGAGGAGGGACTATATGTAGTAGGTCCTTTAGCGATATTTCTATCAGTTTTTGAAGTTTCGAAGTTTCCAACTATAGCTATACTACCATACGCTACAATTGAATCCCCTGACCCTAGTGCAGCATCTAGGGCTATAACGTGGTTGTGTAAAAGATATGGAGTAAACATAGAAGTTGAGGAACTACACAAAAGTGCTAAAGTGATAAGAGAACTAGAAGAACTTGAAAAATTAGTATATAAGGTAGAGGAGAGGAGGAGATTAGGCACGCTTTACATGTAGAAGTCTTTTAAGTATCTGTACACACTTTTCATAGTCGTATAAGTATACTTCGTAGACAGACACTCCTAATCTCTTGCACAGATCATGTATCATAGTATACAGTCTTGATGGATAGCTGTCTACTCTACATACTACAGCTGTATGATACTTAGATCTGGTGAATACAGTACTTAGCGTATCGACAATATTGATAATGACCTGTTCGTCTACCTCAATAGATTCTTCATACTGAGAGAGGGGATATGTATCACTTATCTCTAGGGGAATTGCCCCGAAGACTTTCGAGTAAAGTAGCATATGGATTCTGTGTGCATCCTCTCCAAATACGTTTCGAATTATTGTATATAGGTTGTAAATAGGTCCTTGTCTATTGTGGGGTCTAGTATCTATGTCTGGCACTAGTACTACTATGTCTTTATACCTCGGAACTATATACCTACTTTTAAGTAATTGCTTATGCCTAATGACTTCAGGTCTTATTAGGGATTTTTTATCGAAGAAAAGCACTCCTCTTACTGACTTAGGAATTTTTGGATGCACCTTCTCTATGAATTGTATGTATTTTTTTAATCTACTGAAAGCTCTAAGAAGTGCAGGGTGAGAGTATAGTCTATTCTCCATCAATTCCCATAGTCTACCTTCACGTATTGATTGTTTTATACTATTAATTTCACTGAGTAGTGTGTATAGATTATGCTTAGCTAGTATTCTTTCAACTTCGTACTTAGGCATGTTCTTAATGTCGTGAGGAGAGTACTTAGAGCATGTAGGACATGAACAAGGAAAGTATTCGAGCGTTTCTACTCTATAAGTTCCCCAGGGAGTCATGTACCTATTATCTTTGGCATAAAGTGCATACGAGGCCGAGTCAAATAAGTCTACTCCGAGGGCTACTATTAGCGGAAGCACCATAGGATGTCCTGCTCCAAATAAATGTAATGGTTTTCCCATTGGTAAATTCATCTTCGCCGTCATGATTAGGTCAATAAGGTCTTCAAATTTATATCCAGATAGCATTTGTACTGGACCTCCTATGGCATAAATATCCATAGGAATCTTGGAGAGAGTTCGTGCGGCGTATTCTACTAGTTCCTTATGCCTTCCTCCTTGTACTGGACCTACTAGGAGAAAGTCCTCTCTCTTCCTCACTTTTATGGCTCTTTTCGCCCTTTTAATGGTCTCTTCTACCTCTCTTTTCGCTTGATCGAAGGGAGTGTTATAACGAGTAGGTATATCCAAAATCACTCCTATGTCACTACCTATACTTTCCTGGTATTTAAGAATACTATCCGGATCTACGTCTATATCCCCATATACCATAAGTTGGTATGCTCCTGAGTCTGTCATGATAGGCGTATTTACTCCTAGTATATTATGAACTTTTAGCTCTTCTGCTAACTTACCGTAGTGCTTCATTATGATGTAAGCGTTTGTAATTAATAGCTTAAAGCCCATACTAAGTATTTCCTCGGCCGTGAGGGGGTTGATTATGGGATTTATCACAGGTGCTATTGTAGGAGTCTCTATAATACCGTGTGCTGTCTTAATCCTACCGATTCTTCCAGCTAGGTCTTTCTCCAGGATTTCGAATTCTCCTACTTCCATCTAAGCTAATCCCTTTTCCTTAAGGTAAACATCAAAAAGTCTCTTTATTCTCTCTGCCATAACTCCAGTGCCTTCGACTCCATGTTCTGTTATCCTTATCCTGTCCATTACTGTTATCACTCGTCCTTCCTCATAGTACTTAACCATTCTGGGGAAATGCTTCTCCAATATTTCCGCAAATTCCTTAAGATCGAGTAGTACCTCTTTAGTATATACTATAGAAATACTGTGTCCATATACTATTAGCCTAGTAAAGGACTCTCCCTCACTATTTACAGCATTTGCTAGACATAGGTCTCTAGTACTAGGATTAAAGCCTACTAATGTTCCGCTATACTTTTCACCGTTTAGAGTCACTATAGTTATGTGCCTATCTAATAGTGCTTGTATTTCAGAGTTAAACCTCTTTGATAGGGTTGTTAGACTCATATTTCACACCTCTACCATAGTCTGCTGTTAGATACGTATCAGAATTTAATAAAGTTAGCTAGAATATTGTAATGGGTGAAGACATGTATTCATGGAGATTGGTGATAGATAGGGTAAGCGAAGGAGCGCTAAAAGATCTCTATATAGTAGAGGCCTCGAATCCTGATGAAAGAGTGTTCATGAAACTAGAGTTAGCTAGAATTATACTAGATAACTTGGAAGTTAGGATAGAAGAGGATAATACACTGGAGATCGAGCTCTCGAAAGAGGAAAAAGAGAATTATAGAGACCTATACAACCTGTACATGGTGGGTAAACTTCTGAAAGTAACACCCGAAGCTGGTGCATGGAAATACTTATTTACCATAGGTGGACTTCAGTTAGTATTGAGTATTCCAATAAAGCTAGAGCAACTGAACGAAATGGACAAAGTGTATATAGGAGTGAGGGTGAGTAGATGAGACAAATATCTATGTCTGAATTTAGAGTACTCTGTGAGAAGTCTAGAACCGAAAGAATCAGGATAGAGTTTGTATTCGAGAAGTTTCCGTATAGGCTGGTAGTAGATAGAGTAATCTTTGCTGAAGACCTCCAGGGAAGAAAGGTACCGTGGACTAGAATATTTGGCTCAAAAACACCTACAGATGTATTATTGAGCTTTAAAGTAAGGGAGATAAGAATAAGGACTAGAGGATTAGAGAAGAAATTGAAGAGCATAGAAGAGCTGAGGAGCTATATAGGACTGAATTAATACCTATTTAGTAACTCTTTCAACCATCTTCTTGAGTTTTCTAGCCCTTAGATATGATGTGAGTTCATACATTCCTAATACTAATATAATTATTACTACTATTAACACCATAGTTACGTATAGGGGATACCATTGATCTACTATAGTACCGAATAGTTCTACCACTGGAAGGGTCTCACTAATATGTACTACACTTCCTCCACTAATTTCTACTTCCTTAGTTATACGCTTATTAGCTACAGATAAAGTCACTGAGTACCTACCAGCAGGTAGTTCTATATTTAGACTTCCATCTCTTAATACTAACTCCTCTGATATTCCATCTTCGGATACCACCTTGACATGGGCCATCTTTAACGGCTGTCCTAGAACTGTTTTAGCTGTTATGGAAAGTCTACCTATAGTGTAGCAGGTTATTGAGGTATTGTACATAGTTACAGTAACCTTGTAGTTTAAATTAAAACCTCTCCAGGAGAGGATTTTAAAAGTAAGTATGCCAAGTGGAACCTCTCTAATTGAGATACACCCCTCCTGATCTAGGTAGCCTTCTATAATAGTTCCATCCAGCTTAACAGCTTGGACTCTCGCTCCTGCTAGCGGGGTACCAAAGGGACTTGTGACTTTTATAGGCTCTGCTAGTGTTACAGGAAATGCTACTAATATTAGTAGGACAAGGAGTACATACCTCATCATTTCCCTCATGATGTTTCTATGTCTGCATGAGTAAAAAGGTTACTTTTAGATTACTATACTCTACTGCTAAGGAGATCAGCAAAACTTATGAGTAAGGAGATATAGTGCAGTATGGGTGAAATCCTTAAGGAGAAGTTCCTAGAAAGAGGACATGTAGTAACGCGGGGGTGCCCGAGCCAGGTCAAAGGGGCGGGACTGAGGCTCCCGTGGCGAAGGCCTGCGTGGGTTCAAATCCCACCCCCCGCACCAATCTTGAATTCCAGCTTATTCAAATTTCAACGATATGGCTTATAATCGGAAATATTGAGTGCAGTTCTAAGTGAGAAAATTTATATGGGGCCAAGGTCATGCGAGGTGCGAATCGGTATATGAATCTAATTCTCCACACAAGGAAATTTAAAGACATTTTGTTTATTGCTTTAATACTTCGTATCTTTTTGATACAGGGCGTTTCATTATGGTTTAATGTCATCTGAGCCCGACTACAGAAGCAAGGGATCGTTGTACTGTACATTTTTAGATGTACTGATCCCCACTTTCCTCAATTGAACTCGGATTCATGAAGGCTCATACCTCTCATTATCTCATCGAGATCAGTGGTCAATTATAGCATTAAGAAGTAACATCTAAACGCTCACTTCACTCAAAGAGGTACGAAAATAAATACAGTGAGGTAGTTATATGTTTCAGTTCATGTTGGATAATCTTAATTAACCTATGATGGTAGAAGCATCGTACTAAAGTATGGCGCCGGGGGAGGGATTCGAACCCTCGACCACTCGGTTAACAGCCGAGCGCTCTACCTGGCTGAGCTACCCCGGCGCTCATGCTAAGGGTAGATAGTCTCTAGTCAATATACCTCTAGGATAAGTGTAAATAAGTCTTTCTTACCCCAGAGGAATAGAAGAATACATTATCCGATATACTATTAGTTGATATTCCCTCTGCTCGAGTAAGGAGATTCTTGCTCTAAGGTGTCTATCTCTCGGGTGTTCCATCTCTTCTAGGCTTCTGCTTGCATTGATCTCACCTTAGAAGCTCTACAGTGGATTTTGATCTCATCTAGGAGCTTCTTAGTCCTCTCATGAATCTTTACTCTTATCATCCTCTCCATGATGTACTCAAGTATACTTACACACTTAAGTTCATAGACAACGCTCATCTTTTCGCTAAAGTGAGGGGGCCGAAATCGAACATGTAAATAGTCAAGATGGTACTAGAATGGTGGGGCCGCCGGGATTTGAACCCGGGATCTTACTGGGATACTCCCGATTTGGGAGCACTCCTACCAGCGCATCCTGACGCTCCGAGAGGGGTGCGTTCCCAGGCTGGCATCCTACCAAGCTAGACGACGGCCCCCCTTCGAGTAAACGTAATCTACAAAATATACTTTCCGTATCTAGGAAGCGTCTTACAGGATCATTGTAGGAAGGTCTTCTTTGTAATTTGATGAGTTGTGTTAGATGAGTGTCTGGATTGAAGTCTTGAAGTAGTTAGTTTATCGAAATTTGCCTCTATGTGCTATTAGCGGAAACTTTAAAAACTCAAGGTTGTAGAGAGTACGGAGCTATTATGGAAGACGACATAGAGCTACTCAAAATGAAGAGACTACTAAAATTACAAAGAGAACTACTTAAGAGAAAAATTAAGACTACAGAGGCTAAAGAGAGACCTAGAGACCTAGTACTTAAATATATGGATACTAAAGCGAAGGAAGTTCTCGAAATGGCGGAGATGCAATACCCCAAAGTAGCTGAGTACGTGGTAAGAGAACTCTATAGGTTGATAAAACTAGGTAAGATCAAGAGTAAGATAGACGGCTACTCTCTCTTTGAACTTTTCGCTAGATTGGGATATCCAGTCAGAATGCCTACTAGGATAGTAATCAAGGAAAAGGGTAGAAGTAAGCCGCTTTCAGAAGTTCTTAAAGAGAGGCTCAGAAAGGACTAAAATAGCTGAGACTCTAGAAATCTCTTACCCAGTATTTCATTGAAATCTACACCCATAGCTTCTAGGATCTGTCTAAATGTAGTCTCTATATGAGGAAGGTACTTTTCCTCATCAATCTCATCTATCCTAGCAAGTTGAACTGGTTTGACACCTATCCCTCCTCTTACCTTTACAAAGCTGACTATATCGCCTGCTCTGAGTTTAATACCATACCTCTCTAAAAGCTTAGCTGCCTTAACATGCTGAGGTGTACTCTTAATATAATCTTCAGGATCCTTAGTCAATGCTACTCTAAAAGCAAGCTCGCTCAGTGTGTATTTCCTCTTTTTCAGCTTCATATAACTATCCTTAGCTATTTCATGAATTATTCTCTTTACTTCCATTAAATCGCCTAGACTACTTACCTTAGACATATAATTAGATACTTGTAGAAATAGGTCCTTTATGAACTCAGGTACATGTCTCTTCTTACCTACAAGGCCCTTAATGTCGAGAATACCCTCTACAGTAACTCCTAGGTAATTCTTCTTTCTTCCACTAAAGGCTACAAATTTATACACTTTATCCACATCTAAGTCTATACCAAGGATCTCTCTAGACCATTTGAGAAGTTCATCTAATCTATCGGGAGAGGGACTCCACAGAAATAGACTATCTGTATCTCCATAGAGGACATCTATACCTAACTCATGTGCTTTCCTTAAGGTCTTAGTGATAGCATACCTACCTAGCGCTGTAGTACATTCGGCAGCTGGAGGACAATATAGAGGGAATTTTTCATGACCAAATACTCCATAGGAGGCATTTATGAAAACCTTTAGAGCTTGCTGAATTACCTCATAGGATTCTCTATCCACTTTATCTAGTTCTGGACTTTTGGATAGGGGCTTATATATTTCTATTCTAAAATCTCTTAGGAAGCTTATTAGCTCCGAAGTAATACCTCTATGTCTAGTACATATCCAGTGAGGGGTTCCGGGGATCTTATTACTCCTACACTCGTTGTGAGGGCAATTTAAAGTCTCATATGATATGTTCCATTTCTTAATAACTGATGGATATAGTGAGGCAAAGTCTACTACCATCACATTGAAGAAGACACCAGGTAGAGGATCTATTACTATAGCTCCTAAGTACTTTTTACCTTTAATTATAGCTTTAGTCTTTGTAGACCCCTTCAAACGTTTTATATCAATTGGTTCGGGTATAAGCCAGTTCATCTTTCTATGTTCGAAGTACAACATGTTCTTTATCCACTGAGAAATTCCAGTACGCACAAGATCGTCTAGAGGCAGTTTTGATATTCTCATTAAGAGTATCATAAGTCTCAATACTATACTATTATCGAACAAAGTGAGCTTCAGTGTAAGCTCGGCATCTCTGTAGCAGTATCGAGCCAGTTCGGCATAACTAAGCTCTGTTACATTTTTAGTGAGCTTTATCTTACCTATTCCAAGAAGTGCTTGAGCTATAGTATCCAGAGTTTTGGTTTCCCTATATCTACTCTTGAATGCATAGACCTGCATTGCATGGTTATTAAAGAAGTGATACAGATCTACATGGACTCCAGGATCTATACGTGCCCTTACTTGACCAATTTGTCCTGTGTATACTATGGATATGGGTATCTCTTTATCGGATAGTCCTAGTAGTCTAGCCCTATGCCATAAATAGTTCATGTCAAAATTATCACCATTAAATGTCAGTATAAGCGGGTACTCATTTATGATTTCGAATACCTTTTTCAACATAGTCCTCTCATCATCGTAGTACTCTAGATCAATACCCTCCGAAAGTCTGGATACTTCTTCACCGGCTTCTGGGCGTCTTAATAACATTACTTTTCTAACACCATCACTTGAGGCAAGAGCTATTGCTATGACTTGATACTTAGCCTCTCGAGGATTAGGTATTCTATCTCTGATTGGAGTGTATACTTCAATATCTATAGCTATTCTCCTGATGTCAGGGATAGGTGCGTGTAGGAGTTTAGCCCAGTGTACCGCTCTCTCCCTAGTCTTAGGATCTCGGTACAATTTTTCTACTAGTTTTGCTATGTTAGATGGTATCTCTACATCCGCTAATCTCAGATTTCCATTAACCAATTTGTACCACATTCCAGGGATGAGACCGGTATCATAGATGTAGCATAGATGGTACTTTATTCTGGATTCCCAGGTCCTAGGTAGAATATCTCTTATAGCATTTCTCCCTCTGCCTATAGATAGCGGGTCTGTAGCAATGACTTTGGTCATGAGGATATTCCGATCTCTCAGTGGATCGTATTTCTCAACTAATTCTAGATGATCAAAACCCCTATGCTGAATTACCTGTGCATAATCACTCACTATAACCTCAGGTGTTATATCTGTCAATAGGTAAGGTCTATGTCCTTTATTATCATACCAAAGCACTATACTACCATTTTTAGGATCGTATAGCTTCGCTACGGCTTTACCATACTCACTAGAGTACTCTACTGATAATAGCAGAAGTTCATTATCCATACGATCACCATAAACTCATACGACGCCACTTATCGAACTTCTTCAATTTCTTTGTATGTCTTTTAAACTGTCTATAGTGCTCTTTACATAGGTAAGCCCTTGTCCTCGAGACATTTAAAGGTAAATTGAACTCAGATTGCCTAATATTAGCCATGTTGACAGATTTATACGCCTGTTTTTCGCATCCAACTACTGAGCACTTTATGCCTTTACTTACTTTACCCACATCCATCCCCATTATTAATTACCTTAGTTGCTTAAAGATGATGCTGTTACAATACTACCCCTTAACTTAGGTGGAGCAGTTTAAGTATCTCTTCGAATATTTTACGAGTTCTATACTTTTTGTAGTCTTTTAGTAGTTTTATAAGCGCGGTTTTATCTACTGTACCCAGTATTTGACTTATTTTAGTACTAATTGTACATGGTTTTATGAATAAAAATGATATAACTTGGGTAAGATTACTCCCTCTAGAAGTTAAGCTTGCCGTTTCAAAATCTAGAATGAATGGTTTTAGATCAGATTTCCTAATTAATATGTGTCTATCTGCTCTTGAGAG
>Ga0180302_10000930_pt1 | contig 13702 bp, 16 predicted proteins | sample GuaBasSediGuay17_FD_121794 | JGI IMG/M metagenome (GOLD analysis project Ga0180302, IMG submission 121794) | Subseafloor sediment microbial communities from Guaymas Basin, Gulf of California, Mexico - Guay17, Core 4571-4, 12-15 cm | ecosystem: Environmental > Aquatic > Marine > Hydrothermal... | reverse complement strand
GACTACTTGAACAATTTCTTCCTCAACATACCTCAAAGCTCTATCAAGATCTGCCAGTGTTCTAGGTTTTATACCGGTAATTAGCTGGGTTAATGGCGCTACCTCTGCTATCTCGGGACCAAGGTCGACCTTGATTTCGTCAAGTTTTTTACCGAGTACGTGTTCGATGTCATGCAACATGTGTCTCGCATGTCCAGCATGAGCAGAAACACCAATTGAACACGCAATCGTTACTATTCTTGCTGTTTGCGCTGCTAAATCGATACCACAGGCCCCCCTCTTGTTTCCCGTTAAATCACATTTCCCCATAGTACATAAGCAGCACATGTCGCAATATGGAGCGTAGAACGGTTTGTATCTCTTGAGTAGGATATAATCCCAATTCCTGAGTGTTGCTATTCCAGGCATAGGTGTAGGACCCATTGGCGCCCATTCTTCTTCCTCTTCAATGACCTCCCCTATTCTAATGCTTACGTTCTTGAGGTCATCAACTACAAATGCTCCTTTGCTAATTTCAAACACCATTTATAAATCACCTCTTGCTTTTCCCAACTTCCCAATTTGAAATAAGGATTTTTCGATTTTGCTCTAGATTTAGATTAAGTAATACGAATGGACTACATTAGCACGAGATGTCCCCCGGGTATAACACCACTCCTCACCGTGGGCTGATGCCCCCTTAGAGTGGTTGACCGCCCGGGATTTGTCCCATGCCCGGGTTGCCTTAGGTTCACAGTAAGGCTTTAGCCTCACTCCCCCAAGGACCTATCGGCATGGTGTATCCCCGAGCTCGCATAGAGGCTTCATAGAAAGCAAAGCTCCCTCCGCCCCTTCCCCGATCGGGGACATATTAGACTTGTCGATTTAGCTATATAAACCTTTAAGAATTTCAAAAATTGTGGAAGTGGACGAAGAATTCCAAAAGATGCTCGGTAAAATTGAGGCGTACATCCAAGAATTTGGACGAGTTGTCGTTGCATTAAGCGGAGGTGTGGATAGCTCCACCCTTGCTTACTTGTGCAGAAAAGTTCTTGGAGAAGAAGTTTTTGCTGCAACAATAAAATCCCAAATCCTACCATCAAGAGAAGTCGCGAACATTAAAAAGATAGTTAAAGAATTGAAAATAAAACATTCATTCATCGATTTGGATATTCTAAAATTTGAATCGTTTAGAAGAAACGACTCAAAACGCTGTTACTATTGCAAAAAGATCTTTTTTAAAAACATCATAGAACACTGTAAAAGATTTGGATTCAATGTTGTATTCGATGGTACTAACGCAAGCGACAGAACGAAATTTAGACCCGGAATAAAAGCCGCTAAAGAACTGGGAATCCGCTCTCCATGGCTTGAATTGGGTATTACGAAAAGGGAAATTAGATCTATAGCAAAATTTTCAGGATTGAGTTTCTACAACAAGCCATCGCTATCCTGCTTAGCGACGAGAATTCCACAAAATGAAGAAATAGATGAGATGAAATTAAAAATGGTAGACGAAGCCGAGAACACATTAATTCGAGTTGCTAATATTCAAAAACTGAAGGTGTGCTATAATCGGAACCAAGCAATAATTATGGTTCCAAAAAACGAATTACACCCAATTTTAAAAAATCTCGACACTATTAAAAATGAACTAAAAAGAATCGGATTTGCAAGTGTACTTGTCAAACCTACTTTATCTCCTTAATTTTCTCAAACAAATCATCCAGTCTATTTTCTTTTTTAAAAAAGACCGCGGGATAGCTTGATTTTTGGATTCTAACTTTCCTTGTTTTAATGTAACTCTGGCCATCCACAACTACGATACCCATACTAGACGATTCCAGTTCAACCATTCTATCTGACCTAATTACAATCGGTTTCCAACCAAATCTAAAAGGTGCTATCGGTACAACGATTAAGGAGTCTAAATAAGGTTCTATTATCGGACCACCGCTCGAGAACGCATACCCAGTTGATCCGATTTGAGTTGCTACGATCATTCCATCACATCTGATCTCATCGGCCAATATTCCATCGATCTTAACCTTAACCGTCATCAATTTTGCTGGTTTCTCGTTCACCAGAACGACCTCATTTAAAGCAAGGAATTCATTTTCCGATGAGATGCACGAAATTCTTGGAAACTGTTCTATCTCAAATGACCTGATTGCTTTTTTCAGCTTTTCCTCAAAGTTTTGGGGGTTTGAGTGGGTTAACAAACCCACTTTTCCAGTATTTACACCAAAGATCGGAGGACAAACTTTTAGGAACTGTAATAAAGCAAGTATGGTCCCATCTCCACCAATACTAACTATGAAATCGTACTTTTCAAGTGAGCTTGATGGAGAATCATACATATCCGGCTCAATTCCCAACTTGTTAAGAACATTTAGAACTTCCCTCGCAACATCTATGTCATTTGTTTTATACACAACCGCAGCCTTCATGAAATCAGCTCCAAAATTCTCTTATGAAGATATTTGTTTGAAGCAACTATTCTTAATCTTTCATCCATGGTGAACCTCTTATTTCTAAGATCCTCCCCATTAATGTCAGTTACTAAACCTCCTGCCCTCTTAATTATATATATACCTGCTGCAACGTCGTAGATCCTCAACAAGCCTCTGCCTCCGTTACCAGGTCTAATATCAATGAAGCAGTCGAACAAACCACTTGCTACTAAGCATAATTCGAATGCGGCGCTACCAAAGACCCGCATTCTTTTGAAAGGATGGCTAACCCGGGGATAATAAACGATGGCATTACAATTTCTGATTTCCCTATTTTCACTCACCCTAACAATTCTGTCATTCCAATACGCCTCTTCTCCAAATGTATAGAATTCATCATGAGTTGCCAAGTTGTATACGTATCCAAAAAAGGCATAACCGAGTTTGGAACTGCTTGAAAAACACAAACTTATCGAATATATTGGAATTCCCCTGGTTGCATTAAATGTACCATCAAGCGGATCCAATGCAACAAAAATATCTCCCTCTCCCACAATTCCAGCTTCTTCGCTAATTATAGTAACATCCTCATTTTTTAGCACTTCTAATGCCGCTTTTTCGGCAACCTCATCAATGAGCTTGGTTGGCGTGCCATCCTTCCCCAACCCTACGGTTTTCCCCCTTATTTCCGGTGGTATCTGGTTAATTGCCTTTAAAACATTCTTTGTAACTCTTTTTGAAATTTCTAGAGCATCTTTTTCATCCATGTGCCTACTGATACGGAAAAAAGATATATTTTACTAAGTAGTAAGTGAAACCTGCAGCAATTGGCACTGTAAGGTTATCGTTTACATAAAACCCCCAAATTTTCTCTATTCTCTCAACAATTGATGCGATAAATACAGCAAAAATTGCTGCTTCTAAACTCGCTAAATTCAATAGAAAAATAAAAATTATCGAACAGATGAACAAGAATACCGTTGCTACATTTTTTGAACATATTTTTTTAATAATTCCCGCAATTCCATCGCCAATTATAGAAGTGGAGAGGGCTACAAAACAAGCGTCCCTGGGTAGAGCTAGCGTAACAATTATAATCGCCAAACCGAAATAAAGGTGTGCTCCAACCGCCTTTCTTTCATGTTCCCTACATAAACCTGCCAAAATACCATACTTGATTCTGAAAAATTCGATTAGACAAACTAAGCAGAATACCGTAATAAGGATCAGGACTAAATCCTCTTTTCCAAAAAGAAAATATGCAGGTATATACCCAAGACCAAGAAAATGAATAAATTTCCGTGCTATCTCTTTTTTAAGATCAATCAACTGATATCCTCTCTAGTTGGCTTGTCAAATTCCAAATCATAGTTCTTACATGCATTGGGAGATTTGGATCCGTTGAAATGTCTTCCAACATTGATATCGCGGATGCTGCCTCCACGGCAATCTGGTCAGTTGATAGCAATCTCTCTTTTATTTCACCTGCTACTCTCCGCACGCTTCTCGGAACGGTGTCATCGGAGATTATCCTATCAAGCATTTCAAGAATGCTTCCAGGAATTTTCTTCGCCATGTCCACCACCTCTCGAGAACTGTAAGGTTTTAATAGATTGGGGGATATTTAGTCTTGTGAGTGATAAAAAAATTTCGGATAACGCTATTTCAGATGCCGCAGAACTTCTTTATAAGGGAGCCAAAATGCTGACTTACCACTGTCCCGACTGCAAATTGCCTCTTTTTGAGAAGGATGGAAAGATTTTTTGTCCAAGCTGTGGTAAGGAGGCGATCTTTGAAAAAGAATTAGAAAAGGAAATCCAAACAGAAGACAAAAAAACTGTGTTAAATTGTTCACTTACAAAGAAAATAGAAATCGCCGCTGAAAAAGTCTGTGACCTAATAATTTCTTCAAATAAAATTGAAGATGTCAAAACGCTAACTGAAACCCTCGAAAGGCTCGTCAACGTCTTAAACAAATTAAAAAAAGATTGATTTTTTACTACAAGAAGTTGCCTCCTCCCCTCTCGGGCCTTCTTAGCGACTGAAGGTAAAATTTTTATTTAAGATGCTAAGCCAACTCCATGGATAAAGTTACCGCCCTCTTCATCCTTGGAATTGTTGTACTAATCTGCATAATCGTTGGGATAGGATACGTGTTTGGAATTGTTTTCTTAATACGCCTAGTTTTTGGAATAGGTTATGGTTTGTTGACCGTCATCTTTGCAGTTCTCTTAGGAATACTTATCTATGCAAAATCAAAATACTCAATCATCTCTGCGGTTGCTTTTCTCCTTTCAGCTTATGCTACTTATCAGTGCTATGTTTGGAATCAACCTATCCACGTAGCATTAATTACAGCTGGATATATCATTGCCGCACTCGTTGGGATCTGGTGGATTTCAGAACCTGATCTAAACTTAATAGAGAGAATTCGCAGTGCTGAATCTTTGGAGAGAGCTGGAAGATTTAAAGCCGCGGCAAGGAAGTATGAAAAAAAGAACGATTACGTTAAAGCTGCAGAGTGTTACATCGAATCAAATCTCCTAGAATCGGCTGCATGGTGCTTTGAAAGAGCGGAGAAATTTGATGATGCTGCTAAGATCTATGAAAAACTTGCTGGCGAAAAAGAGGATTCGTACTACTGGAAAGAGGCTTATGAGATGTACAAAAAGGCAAATGACAAAAGAAATGCTGCAAGATGCCTTGAAGAATATGCAAAGGAGGAACCATGGTATTGGGAGGATGTCGCTAAACTCTATGAAGAAATTGGAGATACAGACAAGTCTAAAGAAGCTTGGAAAAAGTCACTTGATTATTACGTAAGTGAGGCGAAGGAGGAGGGAGTATTCTGGGAAGATGTTTCAAAGATCTATGAGAAACTTGGAGAAACCGAAAAAAGTAAAGAGGCAATGTTGAAGTTTATAGAATACGCCAAAAAAGAGGCTGAAAAGGATGAATCGTGGTGGAAACACGTAGCTGAATCCTACGAAAAATTAGGTATGAAGAGTGAGGCCGAGGAGGCTTGGGGGAGGTACAGGGAATACAGAAACAGACTCAAATCAAAAACATAACTATAAATTATTTCTTTTATTAGGAAAAACTTAAATTTCGAATAAAATCCGTCACCGTGGAGGTGACAAAAAATGACCGAGTATGTCGTCTATGTCGGTGGTAAACCTGTAATGAACTACGTTCTAGCCACCCTAACCCAGCTAAATGAGGGGGCCGATGAGGTGGTAATAAAGGCAAGAGGTAGGGCTATAAGTAGGGCCGTAGACGTCGCAGAAATCGTAAGAAACAGGTTCATGCCAAACGTTGATGTAAAAGGTATAAGGATTGACACGGAAGAACTTGAATCCGAACAAGGGAGGAGGGTGAATGTCTCAACCATAGAAATCGTCCTATCGAAGGCCCAATAACTTTTAAAATTTTTCTAAATGAAAATAGGGTACTTCTGCACGTTCACACCAAGGGAAATTATCAGAGCTGCTGGTTTTAGTCCAATAAGAATTTTTCCAGATCCAAGTAAAGCAAGCTTATCCACAGCTTTTATCCAGAGCTATTCTTGTTCTCAGGCAAGAGGTTGTCTTGACAAAATCCTCAATAAAGAAATAAAACTGGATGCTGCCGTCTTTGTTCGAACATGCGATACTATGATAAAGCTTGCAGATATCTGGGAATTCTGTACGGAGATGAAAACGTATAGCATTGAGTTTCCAACAAAAATTAATAAGAGCACTGAAAGCTTCTATTTTACTGAACTAAAAGATTTCATAAGAGTTCTAGAGAGATGGGGAGGAGAGATCACACTAAAGAGCTTAAAGGAGAGTATAAACTTATACATGAAACTAGAACATAAACTGAGAAAGCTTTTTAGTGATGGGGCAGATTACGAGGCCTTGATGAGGGTTGAAAAGCTAGATGTAGAGAAGGCGGTAGAATATCTAGAGAAAAGAATCGGCAAAATTGATGGGGATGATGGAAAAAGAGTTTTGATCACGGGAAGTGTGTGCCCCTTCCCAGAGCTATTTAAAACTATCGAAAAAGTTGGGTTTAAAATAAAGGACGATACATGCACTGGTACCAGATCGTTTTTATTTAGTTATCCTAGGATGGATATAAGAAGTATCAACGATGGAATCATGTATATTGTGAGAAAATATTACTCCAAAGCCCCCTGCCCAACCAAGCATTACGAGAACGATTTGCGTTTTAGATACTTGCTTGAAATGTCAAAAGACTGCGAAGGGGTTATATTCTTACTCTTAAAATTTTGCGAGTCACACTTTTTCGATTATCCACAATTAAAAGAAATTTTAGAGAAAAATGGGAAAAAAACCTTGCTTATAGAACTCGAATTTCCAATAGCTTCAATCGAACAAATTCGAACTAGAATTGAGGCATTTTATGAGATGTTACAATGACTTTGAGAAAATTGCAAGTTACTAAAAGGATGAAGCAGATCATGGCCGGATACTATCTAATGGGACACCAAGCTGAAGACGTCGCTTGGGTGACGAGTGGTGCTCCGGTTGAGATTTTGTACTCCATGGACGTTTATCCAGCTTATCCAGAAAATCACGGTGCTCTTATAGGTGCGACTAAAATGGGTTCGCACTTCTCGGAATTTGCAGAGAGGAGGGGTTACTCAAGAGACCTATGCTCATATGCACGAAGCGATTTAGGATGTATATTCGCAAATAGGAGTCCAATAGGCGGACTACCCAAACCCAAGTTCCTTTTTGCATGCAATAACATCTGTAACACGGTCGTCAAATGGTATGAAGTCGTCTCAAAGATCTTCAAAGTTCCAGTATTCGTTCTGGACGTACCATTTGTTAGAAAGGATTTAAAAGAGAGTTATATTAACTATGTGGAGGACCAAATTTACGAATTCATCCAATTTACGGAAAAGATTACACAAAAAAAGTTTAGCGATGAAAATTTCCGTAAAACCTTGAAAAAATCTCTAAAGGCCGTTAGACTTTATAGCGAAATCCTAAAAATGGGTAAACACAAGCCGTCCCCGATTACCTGCTTTGATGCTTTCATCAACATGGCTCCAATTGTCTGTCTTCGAGGAACCGATTATGCGATCTCATTTTATAAAGAGATGAGAGATGAAGTTCTAAATCGAATAAAGAATAATGAAGCAGCTGTTGAAGACGAGAAGCTTCGATTACTATGGGACAACATACCAATTTGGTATAGGTTAGGGTGGTTGGCCGATTTCTTTGCAAGTAGAAACGTTTGCCTAGTTGCAGACACTTATACAAATGCTTGGACAAGTTTTTTAACACGAAGAAAAGATGTTAGAGGTCTAGCCGAAATTTACACGGTTATTTACCTCAACATTGGAATTGAAAGAATGGCGGAATTTATCAATAAGCTAAGTGAAGAATACGATGCCGATGGGATAGTTATGCACTCAAACAGGAGTTGCAAGCGTTATTCTTTCGGTCAGTACGAAATCCAAAAAATGATTAAAATTCCCAGCGTGGTGATTGACGCTGATATGACCGATCAAAGATCGTTCAGTGAAGCCCAAGTTGAGACGAGATTGGAAGCTTTTCTCGAGATGTTAACTTGAAATTGGTATGATAGTGGCAGGATTGGACATTGGATCGCTGACAGCTAAATGCGTTCTTTTAGATGACAAAAAAATACTATCATACGATATTATGAAGGTTAAACCAAATTTAGAATTAACAGCTGAAGAAATATTCAATAGGACACTGGAAAAAGCAGGGATTAATTCTTCAGAGGTTTCTAAAATAGTAGCAACAGGGTATGGCAGGAAAAAAGTTGGATTTGCCAATAGAAACATTACAGAAATAAGTTGTCACGCTCGAGGAGCAGTTTTTCTAATTCCCACAACGAGAACTATAATTGATATTGGGGGCCAAGACAGCAAGGTGATAGCAGTAGGTCCTGACGGTTCGGTAAGGGAATTCGTCATGAATGATAAATGTGCCGCGGGAACTGGAAGGTTTCTCGAAGTTATGGCTAATGCACTTAACGTGACCTTACAGGAGCTTCCTACATTATCAAAGAGGGCAAAAAAAGCGATTCAAATTTCTTCAACATGCACGGTTTTTGCAGAATCAGAAGTTATCGGTTACTTAGCAAGCGGTGAGGACGTTGAAAACATAGTGGCGGGAATTCATAACGCAATTGCATCAAGAATTGCAGCAATGGCAAATAGAATAAGAATAGAGGAGGACGTTGTGCTAACGGGAGGAGTTGCGAAAAATGAAGGCGTAAAGATCGCTCTAGAAAATGCCTTGGGTTTAAAAATTAAAGTACCTTTTGAACCCCAAATTGTGGGTGCACTAGGCGCTGCTCTTTTTGCATTCCCGAAGTAAAATCTTTATAAAAATTTGGATAAATAAAGAAGGTGCAAATTCTAGAGAAAAATCTCAGAAATTGCGAAGGAGAAATAAAACTAATTCCGGAAACCCTAGATGATCTGTGGCATTTAAAGAATATTATAGAGAAGGGAGACATCGTTTATGCACTGACCAAGAGAGTCAGCCAATCTAACGATAAACTCAGGAGTGACAAGGAAGTCTTTACAGTTAAACTTGGTATTCAGGTCGAAAAACTCGATTTCCATAGGTTTACAAATAGACTTCGAGTTACCGGGAAGATCGTATCTGGAGTAGAAGAATCGGGATACCATACAATAAATTTAGTGGTTGGAAAAGAAGTTAGTATTATAAAAAAATGGAAAGATGAACAACTGAGAAGAATAGAATACGCTGCTGAACAATCTAAGCGTCCCGAGGTTTTAATTCTAACAATTGAGGAGGGTGAAGCTACTGGCGGATTGCTTAGACAGTGGGGAGTCGAGGAGGTTTTCTGCGTTAGGAGAGGATATTGCAAAGAGAGCGGTGAAAGGTTGAATTTCTTCAATGAAATACTTGACAAATTGAGAAATATCGATTTCAAATACTTGGTCCTAGCTGGTCCAGGATTTACTAAGAGAGATTTCTACGATTTTTTGAAGAGCAAATTGGATCTAAAAAACGTGGTTATCGTTGATACATCATCAATCGGGATTAGGGGATACATAGAGGTGTTAAAGAGAAGAGTCATCGACAAAATTTTGGGTGAGGTTAGACTGGCAGAAGAGGCTGAGTACATCGATAAGCTCCTTGAAGAGATCGCCAAAGATGGAAGAGCAACATACGGAATTGAAGAGGTGAAGAAGGCTAAGATGTATGGAGCGATAGAAGTCCTGCTCATTACGGATGAATACTTGAATTCGGAGAGAGAGAAATGGGACATAGATGGCTTTTTAAGGCAAATTGAACAATCTGGTGGAAAAATATTAATTTTGAGTGCAGAATTTGAACCTGGAAGGAGACTGATGAGCCTAGGAGGTATTGCAGCTTTGCTTCGTTTTAGCATTGGATAACTCTAAAAATTGTTCCCGATCAACATCCTTTGATGAGATTATTTAACACATTAACGAGGAAAATGGAAGATATAAATGAGATTGTTGAAGGAAACGAGGTAAGGATATACGTCTGCGGAATAACTGCATATGATTTTTCACATATAGGCCATGCAAGAAGCGCTGTAGTTTTTGACACACTTTGGCGATATCTTGAGTATAAGGGATTTAATGTAATCTACGTTCAAAATTTCACAGATGTGGACGACAAAATAGTCAGAAGAGCTATAGAGGAAAAAAAGACCCAGAAAGAGATCGCTGAAAGATTCATTAAAGAGTATTTTGAGGATATTTCAAAGCTCAACGTCAGAAAAGCCACATACCATCCGAAAGTTACGGATCATATAAAAGATATAATTAAATTCGTGGATGGACTGATAAACGCTGGATTCGCATACGTTGTGGATGGTGACGTTTACTTCCACGTGCCTGCATTTGAGAAATACGGAGAACTGTCCAAACAACCATTAGAAGAACTAAATAAACATAGAATCGAACCTGACCCAAGAAAAAAAGATGTTAAGGATTTTGCACTGTGGAAGTCGGCAAAGGAGGATGATTTAAAAGCCAAAGCTTTTTTTGACTCGCCATGGGGCAAAGGGAGACCCGGTTGGCATATCGAATGCTCGGTTATGTCCTCAAAGTATCTCGGTGTACCATTCCACATCCACGGTGGTGGTAAGGATCTCATATTCCCCCACCACGAAAACGAGAGAGCTCAGAGCTATGCATTATTCGGTAAAGAGCCAGTCAAATTATGGATGCATAATGACTTCGTAACAATAAGAGGAGAGAAAATGAGCAAGAGTTTGGGGAACATTGTGAGAATAAGGGATGTACTTAAGAAATATCCCGGGGAAGTTTTAAGATGTTTCTTACTAACCGCCCACTACCGAAGTCCGATCGACTACAGCGAGGATTCACTCGAGAGGGCATTAAAGTCTTATAACTCATTAAGAGAGGCGTTGATAAATCTTGACATGGAAATAGCGGCTCTAAAGTCTAAAGGAGAGAATAGAGATAAATTAAATGTGGATCCAACCCCTTACGTAAGGGGGTTCGAGGAAGCGATGGACGATGATCTCAACACACCAAAAGCATTGGCAAGGTTGCATGAGTTTGCAAGGTACATCAACAAGATAATTCCCCATGCCAGCTTACCAGAATTGGAGGAGATCTACGAATGTTATAGGAAATTGTGTGGAATTATGGGATTCTTCGAGAAGTACAACCGAGTACCAATCCTCAAAAACTCTGAAATGAAACTAATTATAGAGAGGGAGTCGTGTAGAATGAAGAGAGATTTCGAGAGAGCCGATAAAATAAGAGAGGAATTTAGGTTGAAAGGTATTCAGCTAATCGATACACCTCGTGGAACGAGGTGGAGGTGGATAGAAAAATGATCTTCACCTTAGATGTTGGTTCAGGGACCCAAGACTTTTTATTATTCACAAATGAAAATATTAGAAACTGCCCAAAAGCAGTTTTACCCTCCCAAACAAGCATCATAGCCAAGAAAATAGTGAACTGCAATACCGATGTGTATCTTTACGGATATACGATGGGAGGGGGTCCAATAAAAAAGGCAGTAGTTGAACACATATCGAAGGGGTTTAAAGTTTATTCAGACAGACGTGCGGCACTAACTTTTGCTGACAATTTGAAGAAAGTTGAGAAAATTGGAATCAAAATATCGGAACCAAAAGACGATGTTCTAAAGATAAAAACTAAAGACGTAGACATCGAATTTTTCAGGTCGTTTCTTGGAAGCATTGGGTACGAGCTTCCAGATACTTTTGCAATAGCCGTTCAGGATCATGGATATTCCCCAAACGAGAGCAACAGGATTTTTAGATTCAAGCTTTTTAGGAGGATGATATCAAGGAATGCACATATATCATCCTTCCTTTTCCATCACAAAAAAATTCCAAAAGAATATAATAGGATGATAGATGCAGCAAATTCAATTCTCGATTTTGTCGATGGAGAAGTTTACGTCATTGATACCGTATTCGCTGCGGTAGCCGGATGCGCTGAAGATGCAAAACTTCCCGCACTTTTAATAAGCTTTGGAAACTCACACACAACCGCAGTTGTCCTTAATAAAGATATGGAGATAGTCGCAATTCTCGAGCATCATACAAGAATATTACGTGAGAGGGGTAGAAAATACGTAGCTGAGCTGTTTAAAAGATTTTTAAATGGTAAAATTGACAACGAGTATATATTAAACGATGGAGGCCACGGATGTTTTATCAGAGAACTTGTTGAAACTAGAGATATCGTTTGTACCGGTCCAAATACCTGGCTATCAAATTACAGGGAAGTGAGGGGGGACCCCATGGTTGTCGGGAACATAGGGATGCTTAGATTGCTACACGAAATAGGAGTTGTGAACTACCGCAAGCTGAAGCTTGGGGCAATCTGGCGCTAGGTCCATGAGAAACTCCAGTATTCTAATTTTAGTTCTTACTTTTAGGTAAATATTTTAAGATTCCAGGGGAAATAGTATCGTGGCTAAACTGGAGAAATTCTATGTAAAAGATGAACCAACTACCAGTGACGAATATGGTTGTTACCCCACAAATAGACCGACCGAGGAGTACATAAAGAAGGGATTCGTTTGCATAGACAAACCAATGGGGCCAAGCAGCCATGAGATAGTGGTTTGGGTCAGGAGAATACTCGAGGTCCAAAAAACCGGCCATGCAGGAACACTTGATCCTAGGGTGACCGGAGTTTTGCCAATCTTCATTGAGTCCGCCACAAAACTCGTTAAATTTTTGCAAGAATCGGAAAAAGAATATGTATGTCTAATGCGTCTTCATGGCAATGTAAGATTAGAAGATCTCGAAAGAACGATGAAAAAATTTGTGGGGAAAATCTACCAACGCCCACCCCTTAAATCAGCGGTGAAGAAAAAATTGAGAATAAGGGAAATATACAACATTGAAATCTTAGAAGTCGATGGAAGAGATGTTTTATTCAAAGTTTCAACCGAATCTGGAACCTATATTAGGAAACTATGCAGAGATATAGGAGAAATTCTGGGTGTAGGAGCGCATATGCAAGAACTTAGAAGAACGCGAACCGGAAAGTTCTCTGAAAATATGTGTTACACACTTCAAGATCTACTTGATGCTTACATATTTTGGAAAGAGGATGGCGACGATGAGCCACTGAGAGAGATAATTAAACCCATGGAAATGGCCGTGTCTGATCTTCCAAAAATTGTAATTAAAGATACCGCAGTTGATGCCATTTGCCACGGAGCAAACTTATCAGTAAGAGGTATAGCATACATTGAAACAGGGATAAAGCCTGGACAGACTGTAGCAATTTTCACACTAAAAAATGAACTAGTGGCTCTTGGTAAATCTTTAATGAGTTCTGAAGACATGTACAAAGCTAATAAAGGATTTGCAGTGGATGTTGACAGAGTACTTATGGAACGTCACGTTTATCCAAGTGCTTGGAAAAGGATTTCTAGATAAGCCTTCTTAAATATTCCTCCTTCGCTCTTAAAGCATCAAAGGCTAGGAAAATGAATAATGAGGAAAACATTAACATTATAACTATCCACATAACCAACGGATCCTTAACAAGTCCGTACGACTGGAAGACAACTAGCTGTATGTATAATAGACATCCAAATGCTAACAAAGAGACCAGAAGTTCTTTCATTTCCTCTTCTCCTCATAAAGTATCTCCAATTGAGACTTATGAATTTTTCCGCTGGAGTCATTGGCAAGAATATGATTCCTTTTGGAATTTTTTAATCTACAATCTGCAATGTACTTTGAACAAATCT
>Ga0180302_10000929_pt1 | contig 13708 bp, 7 predicted proteins | sample GuaBasSediGuay17_FD_121794 | JGI IMG/M metagenome (GOLD analysis project Ga0180302, IMG submission 121794) | Subseafloor sediment microbial communities from Guaymas Basin, Gulf of California, Mexico - Guay17, Core 4571-4, 12-15 cm | ecosystem: Environmental > Aquatic > Marine > Hydrothermal... | reverse complement strand
TTATATAGTCAAAGGTCTATTATCAGTTGATGGAACCAGATTCTAAGAAAACCTTTGTGCTATTTCTTGTTATAGTTTTGAGTATAGTGGTTGCTACGGTGCCTAGAGTAGCTGTTTCTCAGGGAAGTACTATTGACTGGAAGAAGCTTGAAGTGTTTTTAGGGAAGTTTAATTACTCTAGGGTTCTCAAGCATATTGAGTACTTTGGGTCGCTTGACAGCCGCTTGACAGGATATCCTGATGCATGGAAGGCTCTGCACTACGTGTACTCGGAGCTGAAGTCTTATGGCTTTGACTTAGTTTATTTCCAGAACTTCACTACTGTTGTTCCAGTAGTGCGAGAAGCTTACATTGAGGTTAAGTGCGGTGAGTCTGTCAGCAAGTTTAGAGTGTACCCTGTGTGGCCTAATCTTGTTCAGACTTCTCCTACTGGACTTGAAGGTATTTCGGGGAGGCTGCTTTACTTAGGTAAAGGAGACTTAGAGAGTATTAAGGGAGTAGATGTAAAGGATGCTATTGTTCTGCTAGACTATAATAGCGGGGACAACTGGGTGAAGTTAGCTGAGCTGGGAGCAAGAGCTGTAGTTTTCGTAGAGCCTTTATCAACTAACAGATTTGAGTCTTTCAGTAAGTTTGTTTACGTAAATCTTTATTTCCCTAAAGTCTACGTTGACAGAAAGACTGGGCTCGAGTTAAAGAAATTGTGCGAGAAAGGCCGTGTTACAGCTAGACTTATTTTAGACTACTCTATGGAGGAAATTGTCTCAGCAAATGTAATTGCTTTCTTGAAAGGAAGAAGCGGCACTAATGATTCTCTAGTTTTAGCGGCGTATGTTGACGACTGGTCTCCTGTACCTGAGCTCGCTAGCCACTATGATAGTGCTTGCGGCGCAGCGGTTTTACTTGAAGTAGCGCGCCTACTTGCTGAAAGTAAGCCGGAAATCAATGTCATCGTAGTATTCTTTACGGGACACTGGGAAGGCTTATGCGGACCTAGAGCTTTCGTAGAGGAAGTACTTGAAGTATTCGTTGACCGCACGTTGCAGAACCACCCTATATGGAATCAGAGTGCCCCGAAAATGTTTCTCTCATTTGATTTATCTACTGGTAGCAGCAGTGTTGCTTTGCTCCATTCAGGTGGATTTTACCACGTGCTAGGTCCCAGTATTTCTGAAGAATGTTCGGACATGTATAGGGGAATAGATTTGCTTCTAAGAGACTATGGTAGAAGCGATAGATTAGCTGATTTAGTTAAAAAGTATGCTGGCAAAGCTCCTGAAATATACTACCAGCTTTTAGATCAAGCTGGAAACGCTTACGAGGAGCCAGGTGAACCAGAGTACTTTACTCCTGTGCCCTACAAGTATATCGCTGACGTAGAGCCGTGGCTTCAAGCGGGACTTCCAGGTTTCACGCTCTTCACTGCTTTCGACTATAGATTTACGTGGTTTACTCCTCTTAAGGAACGAGTACACTTTAATTCCAATAACCTTAAGCCTCAGGCTTACTATGCTGCAGCACTATCTTACATCTACTCTAGCGTCGTGACAAGCGATTATCCGCCGACGAGAACATGGGGTCCTACTCGCTTCTATTTCCCGAGACCGTACGCGCCATTTGTTCCAGGATTCACTAAGATGAGAGGACAGGTTGTAATATACTCGCCTATTTCGCCTAGACAGTATGAGCCGCTAATGAATGAAACTATAGTAGTCATAGTGGATACAGAAGATCAGTACAATATCTTCAATTACATTTTCTTAAAGACAAAGCCTAACGGAACTTTCGTTGTGTACGGCTTAGGCTTAGATATAGGAGGGTCAGCGAGATCTTACATCGCTAGATTCTACGTAATCGACTACAAGAACAGGGGAAGAATTCTCTACACAAACGACTATGGGAAATACGGCGCTGAAGCAATATACACTACGAGAATGTTTACTGTGAGAGAAGGTGTCTACGGATGGCCTCAGCCTCTGCGCTTTGTCGTATTTAAGTGCGCCAGCATAACTATGTTCAGTGTAACTTTCCCTCAAGGAATGCTCGACCTATACAACTACATGACTATATACAAGACTCTTCAAGTACGGGATGTTTCAGTAATAGTTAGAGAATTTACATCTCACTCAGAGGTATACCACTATGGCTACGAAGTAGACCATATATCTAGAATATTAGTTGTTTACGTTAAGCCTGAAGAAAGAATTGAAGTAGAAGTACATGTTAGGTCTCAGGAAGGGCCAGTCTATTTAACGATCCTACTTTTAAATGCTTCTGAGGAGCACCCTGAGGGAACTGGCTACTGTCTTAATGAGCCAGGAGAATCTCTAGTCTTATTAAAGTCTACTTTACGCTACATAGAGAACTTCTACTGGCTAAGCAAGTATAGAATAGACTTGGCGGCGAAGTTCGGTGTATTTGATGCAGAGTCTCAGAGAAGCCTAAGCAGGCTTGAGGAGTGGTATAATTTAGCTAAAAAGTATTTAGAGGAAAAAGACTATAGTAAAGCCTACTATGTTTCCCTAATTGCTTGGGCTTGGGCACAAAAGCTCTACTACTCGTCAAGAGGGCTTATTCAAGGCTCATCTACAACTACTGTAGTCTATTTCGTTATGTTAATTCCATTTGCTTTCGTGCTAGAGAGGCTCTTATTCGAGTTCTATGAGGGCAGAAGAAGACTCTTTGCAATAGCGAGTATTTTCGCGGCATTTATTGTCGTGATGTGGCTTATTCACCCAGGTTTCCATTTAGTAGCGAGCATGCCTACACTGCTGTTAGGCTTCGTTATACTAACTGTTTCAGTAGTAATAGGTTTCTTACTTTACACAGATTTCCAGGGAGTAATGTGGAGAGTGAGAAAGAAGAGGCTCGGAGCACACTTCGTAGAGGTGAGCAGATGGGATGTCATGGTTTCGTCGCTCTACTACGGTGTAGTGAATATGAAGAGACACAAGGTTACTTCGCTTCTTACTTTGTCAGCAATAGTTATCATAACTTTGTCACTAATATCGCTGACGTCGATTACAACACAGACTGTTCTAAAAACATTAAGTATTACCGCCGAGCCTACTTATACAGGGCTTTTAGCCAGATATGTTACTTATGACGCCTTGCCAGATTCGCTTGTAAAGGCTCTGAAAGCGCTAAGTGAAGGAAAAGTAGCTAAACGTGCTTGGCTTTACGGTCCCATTGAAGGAGCGACTCTATGGGGAGAGATACCTATAGAGTATGAAGGCAGGAAAGAAACTGTAAGAGCTATAGTAGGCTTAGATGAAGCAGATGGAAAGGCCTTAGGCATAGAAGCTACTACTATTTACAGAAGGTGGAGTGAACTTTTCCGCGAAATATCGCCTGACGTAATACCCTGTATAATTAACCGTAAGCTCGCAGAATTCCTTGGCATAAAGTCTGTGCCCGCAAAAGTAAAGATATGGGGTATCGATTTCATAGTAGTAGATATATTTGATCCAGCTGCACTCGGTGAAGTAAAGGATATTGACAATGAGCCTATAGCTCCCCTCGACATATGGTCTGCTGAAGCAGGGCAAGCTGCTCTCGTTATTACTGAGAGGCTTCAGTGGGATACTATTATAATTGTTCCCTACAGCATTTTAGAAAAGTTCCCTGGAACTATAAGAGCGAGCGTAGCTATTGTAGGCGGAGACTACAGAGAGCTAGATAATCTCGCTAGAACTCTTTCAGAAATGACTTACAATATGTACCTCTTTGTCTCCGACGGAAAGAAAGTGAAAGGCTATGTTTCGCTAGTAGGTCTCGCTACTAGAGGATGGTCATTCCTACTACCAGCTATAGTCATAGCTTCGCTCATAATGTTCAATATGATGATTTCTCTAGTACAGCAGAGAACAAATGAAGTTAAAACTCTCTCAGCTTTAGGCCTTGCCCCGCTACATGTTGTTGGTCTCTTCTTCTCAGAAGCCATAGCCTACGCGCTCATAGGAGGCGTAGTAGGATACACCGCTGGAATACTTGTACTCAAGGCTCTGGCACCACTAATGGGCCCCGGCTTCTACCCCAATTACACTTCAGGAGCAGTAGTCTTAGCGATAACTCTTTCATTCGTCACGGTAATAATACCCTCAATTATTCCTGCTTTCAGGATGGGTGCTCTAGTAACACCTTCGCTTGAAAGGAAGTGGAAGATTACTACTAAACCTAGAGGAGATTTATGGGAAATACCTACGCCGTTTAGAGCAACTAAAGTAGAAGCTCCAGGCGTGCTTCTCTACATTAAAGAGTTTCTCGACGCCCATAGAACAGAAAGAGCTCACAGGTGGTTTGCTTCGCTCGAAGAAGCTAAAATAACTTCATTCGAGGTGGAAGGTAAAAGAGGCTATGCGCTCAAAACAATAGTCATGCTTTATCCATGGGAGGCTGGACTGAAGCAAGTAGTTGAAATAGTTGCGCTGTCAGAAGACGGTATTTCTCGCTTCTCTATAGCGCTACGCCTCAAGACAGGGCCAAGAGAAGTCTGGATACGCTCCAATAAAGTGTTCCTGGATATCCTTAGGAAGCAGTTCTTGCTGTGGAGAAGTATTGTTCCCTCCGAGAGGAGGGAGTACATTAAGAAAGCTTTAGATCTTGTGGGCTTGAAGGAGAGTGGGTAGTATGGGGGGGTTTAGGTTATTTAATGAGGAAGAAGGACTTACATGGAGGTCTTTTCTAGCAATAGTGTTTTCAGCTGTAGTAATACTTCCCATACAAATTTACATGACTTTAGCTACTCCAATATCAGTAGCTTGGCCCGCTGTCATATTACTGCTTTTCACTGAACTGGCTTACTTCTTCCATGCTCCTCTATCAAGGCAGGAGGGCTTCATAATATACTTTGTTTCATCAGTAGCTATAGGAGGATCAGTGCTCGTAGAGGGAATGATACCATTTCTCAATTTTCCCTACCGCGTATACATGGTTCAAAGTCCTTACTTCAAAGCTCTGGGCTTCCATAGAGAAGTACCATGGTGGTTTGTTCCACCTCTAACTTCAGAAGCCATAATAAGGAGAACACTGTTGCACTCTGACTGGCTGTTCTATATAGGACTGCTGATTTTAGGTTTCATTATATATCTCGGCACAATACTGCCTATGACTTTCATACTAGCTCAGCTCTACATCGAAATAGAGAAGCTACCATTCCCTATAGGTAGAGTACAAGCTGAAACCATTATTAGCTTAACTGAGAGAGACCCTGAGAGATTCGATAAATTCATACTGTCGGCAGTAATAGGAGTAATCTACTCGCTTATCCTCTACGGCTTTCCGATAATAACGCTGACTTTCTTCGGCAAAGCTTTCTCAGTCACAGGATCCATGATATGGTCATTCCTCGACTTAACTCAAGCACTACAAATAATTATACCAGGAGCTATCTTCGGTATATCGTTAGATCTCCTCAACGTAGCGTCGGCATGGGTTATTCCATCCTACCTAGTGATTACAGCAACTGTAGTATCTATACTAGTCTACGTTGTCGGAAACGCTATTGCACTAAAACTTCCACTAGATATATTCAAGTGGTGGCAGCAAGACTGGTTCCCCGGAGCAGGACTAGTCTGGCTCTACCAGCGCTCGTACTTCGACTTATGGCTTAGCGCCTACATAGGTGTATCCATAGCCGCCGGTATAATGCCATTTATCCTCGAGTACAAGAACTACGCTAGAGCTTTCGCTAATTTGAAGTCCTTACCCGAGAGCGTGAAGAAGGCAGGCTACATTTCATTAACCCCACTTCTCACAGTATACTTCCTCTCTGTAGCCGCTTCAATAGCGCTATTCAAGTACCTTGTACCAAGATTCCCTATAATACTGCTCCTACCTTTCGTTGCCTGGGGTTTCATATGGCCTTTTATTAGCGCCTGGTCTATAGGCATGACAGGATTTGCTCCAGCTCAGCCTCCGATGCTTAGAGAGGCGACTATTCTCTTCAGCGGATACAAGGGTCTAGACGTGTGGTTCGCCGGATGGGTTGCTCAGCCAGGAAATGCTCCAGGAGTAATAGTAAACGCATTCCAGGTAGGCTACTGGTGTGGAGTAACTCCAAAAACATACCTCAAGGCGGCATTTATGGCAATGCCTTTGCTCTTCATATTCTCGCTAATATACGTCGATATGTTCTGGCGCATGGCTCCAATGCCTTCAGCTTTCTACCCATGGATTGAAGTAACGTGGCCTATTTCTGTGCTAAACTGGGTCATCTGGCCTACTTTCGTGAGAAAAGGCTTCCTGCCTACAATAAGCCCAGAGTTCATAATAGGATTCTTCTTAGTATCAGCAATTCTCGCAGTAGTCCTGAAAATACTCAAGCTGCCTCTAGCAGTACTAATAGGTGTTCTCTGGGGAATTACCTCAATGCCGCACCCACTAGTAGGAGCCACGATAGGAGTAATTGTGGGCAAGATACTCGAGAAGAAACTCGGCAAAGAAAAGTGGGATCGCGATAAAGTAGTTATAGTAGCTGGCTTAACTCTAGGAAACGCTGTAGCAATAGCTTTCGCTGCTTCATTACTGCTAATATCGAGATCACTGTGGGCTCTGCCCTACTAAAGCACTTCTCAACTATTTTTCACTTTATTTTAATTCTCAGACTGTGGCGTATTCTTCATCTATCTGTTTTCCGAGCTTCATCATCTTAGTTTCGGGTATCTAACCGTAATCTTTACTATATTCTGTCCTAATAATATATTATTAGTAATGCCTGCTGTAGCAGATTTACCATTACACACAGGCACTGTTCCACCTTGGCTAGCTTCCCGTATGATTAAGCTGACTAAAATAGTTGTAAGACTTCTTGCAGAAGAATATGGTACTGTAGGTGTTCTTGAGAGATTATCTGATCCTATTTGGTTTCAGGCACTAAATAATTTAATTGGAATGGATTGGGATAGCTCTGGATCAACGACAGTTACTTGCGGAATACTTAAACAAGTTCTTCTCAAAGAGGACTACGGCGTTAAAGCAGCTGGAGGAAAAGGAGACAGAGCTAGAGCTACGCCTACTGAACTTCAAGTAATTTGCAGCGAGTACGGCTTAAACTCAGACGACTACATTCAAGTATCTCGTATCGTAGCGAAAGTAGACAATGTTGCTCTACAGTGTGGATATACTCTGTACCACCATATGTTTTTTGTAGACAGAGAAGGTAACTGGGCTGTAATCCAGCAGGGAATGAATGTTTCTACGAAAATGGCTCGAAGATATCACTGGTTTTCAGGGCACTTAAAAGACTTTGTTGTAGAGCCTCATAAGGCAATAAGCGGAACTAAGCACAGCTACGCGTTCAACACTATAGCCCGAAGAATAGACGAGTTCAGAAAAACAGTAGTAGATTTAGCTAAAGAAAGTACATCGAAGCTCGAGAAACAACTTAAATCAGTTCTCGCGCTCGCTAAAGGAAATACTTTACTAGCTTACTACACACCCTACAATCCTGAAGAAGCGAGAAAGAAAGTAAAGAAGTATACAAGCCTAGGGCCAGTAGCGCTAAATAGGAAGGCTTTAATTGAGGCGAGGGAACTCGCGGTATCTGGCTTCAAAGAACTGCTTTTAGTTAAAGGACTCGGCCCAAGCACTCTCAGGGCACTAGCTCTCGTAGCAGAGCTCGTATACGAAACTCCTCCCTCGTGGAAAGATCCTGTAACGCATCCAATAGATCCCTTCAAGTACGCTTACGCTGTAGGAGGAAAAGACGGAGTACCTTTCCCAGTAGATAAGAAGACTTACGATGAGCTTCTTTCTTTCTTAGAAGCACTGCTAGCTAAAGCCAGAGATCATAGAAAACTATTCCTCAAGAACATGGCTAAAATCACTAAAAACTGGTCTCCTCCACCAGAAGACAGAATTCCAACATAATATCTGGCTTGCATAGAACGCGTCCACATGCTTTACTCAAGTACACTTAATAGAGTATATAAGTGCTTGTTCTTGAAACTATTTTCAAGAAGAATTCTTAGTAAATAACAAAATTCGTACTAATATAGACGTATTTCAATATTTCTTGTGCTGCTTAAAGACTGTAAAAATTTACAGTTAGCACAAGGCACTTAGATACTTGGCGTCTTTAATTAAAATGTTCTTCCGCTCTAAAACACTATAACGTCCTAGAGACTCGTCTTCAATAGTCAAGTCTCCATTGTATCCGTGTTTCCTTAAAATACTTACTATGTTTTTTAAATCAATATCACCCTCATAGAGAGGAGACATAGTTACTTCACCTGGCTTTCGCTGAGTCTCTTTGCGCTCAGCGACAGCGTTCTTAACATGAGTGTGCTTAACTCTATCGGCAAATTTCTCGACTATATCATAGACCTTGCTCAGTGAATATCCATACCAGTAAAAGTTGCCTGTATCGAGAGTTAATCCAAGAAAAGTTTCCGGAAACTCTTTAAACAAAGCATCCAAGTACTCTTCTCTATTAGAAACATAGCCATGGTTCTCGACAGCTAGCACTACGTCCTTTACCTTACCTTTAAGTTCTCTAAGCCAGTTAATTGACGCCCGAATATAGTCTTCTAAACTATAGCCTTCTACTTCCTTTACAATAGTATCTACACGAACTACTCCTACTCCAAGCCTACGAGCTATATCAACTGCTTTAACAACGTAATCAGTCTCCCTGAAATCATTAGCAACGAGTATAGAGTTTACTTCAATATTCTGTTCACTTAAATATTTCTTAAAATTATTTAATTCATATCCAAGATTATGACTGCTGAAGACCTTAAGGTCTCTGGGCAAGTAAAGCTCAATACTATTTATTCCAAGTACACTAAGTCCTTCTTCAACAGAACCAAATACATTCTTTAAAATGATGTCTCTACATGCAACGTACACGAAATACTCTCAGTTCAAGCAAATATATTACTAAGCACAGTAGACTGCTAGAATTCTTTATAAGAACTAAATTACAGGTTAACAAGTGTACATAAAGCAGTACGAAGATCTTTTGCTTAAAATCGCTGAGGAATATGGTACACCGGTTTACGTGTACTTTGCTGAGATTCTATTAAATAACTTTAATAAAATAAAAACTACTGCAGAAAAATATTTTAGAAAACCATTAATAGCTTATGCTTATAAAGCAAACTCAAATATACACTTATGCCGAATGCTACATGAGAGGGGAGCTGGAGCAGAAGTAGTTTCACTGGGAGAAATCTTCTTAGCACTAAAGGCAGGCGCCAGCAAAATAGTTTTTAATGGAGTATCTAAATCAGTTAAAGAAATAGAGTACGCAATTAGAAATAAAGTGTGGTTAATTGATATAGAGAATTTAAGTGAACTAAAATATATTAACGATTTCTCTAAAAGAAATAATATTATTCAAAAAGTAGGGATAAGATTCAACCCAGGTATCAAAGTAAGCACACATAGACACATTGTCACTGGAGGCAAATTAAATAAATTTGGTTTGGATTCAAAAGATTTCATCAAAGCAGTCAATATTTCAAAGGAAATGAATAATGTAGACTTGTGTGCCGTACACTTCCATATAGGATCACAAATATTTGAAATAGGATCTTATGTAAAGGCGCTTGAAGAAGTTCTTAACTTAGCTAGAGAAGCGAAAATAGACTTAAAGGTAGTAGACATTGGTGGAGGTTTCGGCTACTCTTATGAAACAGGAGAAATTCTAAATTTAGACAATCTATTTGCAGAAATAGCTCTTGTACTGAAGGACTTTCTTGAAGAAGAGCCTACAGTTGTTTTAGAGCCGGGTAGAGCTATTGCAGCTTCGGCAGGAATCCTATTAACTAAAGTAAATTATGTTAAAGAAGTCTACGGCAGAAAATGGATACTAGTAGATGCCGGTATGAGTGATTTTATTAGACCTGCTCTCTACGGAGCAAAACATAAAATAACAGTATTAGGCAAGAATGAGCCCGTAGAAAAATACTCCATAGGAGGGCCGGTATGTGAGTCAGCCGATGTTTTTGCAGAAAACATAGAGCTCCCTAGAGTAGTGCCGGGAGATATAATAGTTGTACATGATGTAGGAGCATACGGTTACTCCATGGCAAGTAACTACAACGCTAGATCTAGACCCCCGGAAATACTAGTCAAGGCGAATGAAGTAAAGCTTATTAGAAGAGGAGAAAGCTTAGAAGACTTGCTAAGATTAATGATGATTTGAAGCGACTCCAGCCAATGCTCTTAATACATTATTGAATATTAATGAAATCAGTATCAGAATCTCGCACCTTCATCAGCTTTCAGTAAGCCAATCCTTCATCACTCTAATTGAATATAAACTGGGTCTTTATTAAGTTGCTGTCATGATTTAGTGTTTGAAGCAGTAGAAGAGCGGTCTGAAGCGAGGTCCCCATCAATCATTCAAGTAGTCAGCGCCCGTAAGAACTCTTCATCCCATATTTAATTAGAACATTAGGGTTTATTTAGTTTATTCATCAGTGATGGGGCTACCAGTCATCGATCCTGGAGCCCCAAGTTCATCATCTATTACTCTACTTGAGGCCGGACTTAATAATTTATCTTCGTAGTGCGATAGTGCTAAATACTTTAAGCAAGCGTAGCTTTCAGAGAAATGAATGTGTCCTTAACTGAAATTAAGGAGATAGCGGAATCTATTCTTTATCCGCTAGAACAGTACGTTAGAAGAAATATTTGCTGGGATCCTAATAGCCCCTACTACGGCGGACTACTAGAAACTATTCCACATACTCCTCAGCCCACTTGGCCTCATGCCTCCTATGTAACTGCTGACGCCTACTTAAAGCTATATGAAGCTTATAGAAAACCGGAATACTGGGAGGCAGCTAAGGTGGTAGTAAATTATCTTGTAAGAGAGCAGAGCGACGCGGGCTGCTGGTACGGGTATACTGGGTATCCAAAGAGTTTTGGGTGGAATGAAAGAAACGCGCCCCCCGGAAGCAAGCTAAATGTGGTTTTCGACGACGGCATTGTTCTCGACATAATACGTGAGCCGTTCAGTATCTTCGGGACAGCTCTCTACAGCAAAGTAGTAGCGAACGCCTATGAAGTGGCTGTTAAAAATAAATTAGACTTAAATGAAGCTGAGAGGTGGAGAATATCTTTCCTCAAGGCAGCAGAGTTCGTGTACCATATGATCGACAATAACGGTTACTGGGTTGGAAACCGAGCGTGGAATCAGAGAGCGGCAGTAGCGGTATTGCTTTTTACAGCAGGCAAACTTTTGTGCCCAGAACGATACTTAAGGAAAGCCGAAATAGTATTAGACCAGATTCTAGAAGCACAGCTCGAGTCAGGTGAGTATCCCTACTCCGAGACAGGAGGCAGAACTTACCACTATCACGCTTTAACGCTATATTTTCTTAATCAGATAAATAGAGAGTACCCGAGTAAACATGTAGAAGAAGCCGTATTAAAAGGACTTAAGTGGATGTGGAGCATGCAGAAAGAAAACGGTGATTTAGACTGGAGTATTCACTCGCCTGAAGACCATAAAACAAAACTATTTTCAACATTTGGAATAGCTTTAGCTGCAACAGCACCTTACTTAAAGCTATTCAAAGAAAACATTTACAAAACATTAGCTTTCCTAAAGAAACATCAGAAGCCAAACGGAGGCTTCCCGCGGAAAATAGGGCTAGAGAAGACAGATAATGTTACGTCAGGAGAAATTTTACATGGCCTAGCCGAGCTAGCTAAAGTCCTAGAATAGTTACTCGCTTGAGAGTTTTTCTAGTATTTTGCCGTACTCTACTAGCGCTTTAATTGCTCTAACAGCTCTCTCTGGCGTCGGATATGTCGGTATGCCTTCTTCATCGAAAAGTCTTCTATAGTACTTAGCCATATCTGCTTCGCCTATATCACATACTACTACTGGTTTACCGTATTCCTTAATTATCTTGGAGAGTTTCTTGGGAAGATCTGTAGTTACCAATGGTACCTGGTGCATAGGTAAGAGAACTACGCCATCTACATTAGGGTCGCTTAAAACAAGCTTCAGGGACTCTACGAATCCTCTGTCGTCAGCAGAGCCAGTTAAGTCTACTGGATCTGTTGTGACAGCGAAGTCTCTTAGAATTCCCTGCTTCTTGAGTTCCTCGAACTTCTCTAAAGTCTCTTTACTGAATTCAGCTAGCTTCATTCCCTGAAACTCTATTTCATCGGAGGCCATTACGCCACATCCTCCGCCGTCAGTAACTACGGCTATTCTGTCGCCTTTAGCTGGAGGCTGCATCGCGAGAGCTTTAGCCATGTCGCAGAATTCTTCCATATCTCTCGCCCTAATTACTCCACACTGCTTAAAAGCCGCATCATATATCGCGTCTACTCCGGCTAGAGCACCAGTATGAGAAGCTGCGGCTTTAGCGCCCGCCGCAGTTCTACCGGACTTAAGGACTACTATAGGTTTCTTCAAGGCGACTTTCCTAGCTATTTCTATGAATTTTCTGCCTTCCTTTATGTTCTCTACATAAACCATAATAGCTTTCGTCAAGTCGTCTTCAGCTAAATACTCGAGTAGATCTGCTTCATCTACGTCGCATTTATTGCCGTATGAAATGAACTTAGAGAGCCCTAAATCTGTTCCAGCAAAGTAGTCTAGTACAGCTGCGCCGAAAGCACCGCTCTGGCTAATGAAAGCTATATGTCCTCTCTTAGGTCTAGGCATTGAGAGCAGAGGGCCTTTGGGGCTGTCCTTGTAGGTCGGTATGAAGAGGGTGTCTACACCGCTCCAAGGATCATATATGCCTATGCAGTTTGGTCCAATTATTCTAACACCGTACTTTCGTGCTGTCTCAACAAGCTTTTGTTCAAGAGCGTGGTTACCTACTTCGGAAAACCCTGCTGAAATAACTATGACGCATTTAATTCCCTTTACGCCGCAGTCTTCAATGATACGCAGCACTATTTTCGCGGGAACACATACGACACCTAAATCAACGTATCCCGGAATATCTCTGACACTAGGATAGCACTTTATGCCAGCTATCTCGTCTGCCTTAGGGTTAACTGGATAAACTTCGCCTTTAAAAATTCCTTTCTTCTTGTTGTTCAAGAAGTTTTCTAAAATAACTCTTCCTACTGCTCCGGGTTCTCTTGAGGCACCTATTATCGCTACAGCTTTAGGATTGAAGAATCCGTCTAATTCTTTACCCATATAAAGTATAGGGAGTAATGAAATTTAAGTCCTATTACTAAAAACTGCTTAAAATAAACGCTAATAGTAAACTATCTTATGGCTTAAAGTAAAGAAAGTCTTGCCAAACGCTAACCTGGAAACAGTTCAGTAAATATATCTTCCTGTATACTATATTCCCGTGCTTTTAAGCAAGATAAAAAGTATTCTAAAAGAGCTCTTGACCTTCGGAGAAATAACAGCTGGGTCTAGTGAAGAAAAAGAAGTAGTAAGTTTCATTAAAAGCAGATTAGAAGAACATGTATCCGAGGTAAGAATTCAAGAAGTACCAGTAATGAACTGGAGAGAAAAATACTCTATAGTAGAGGGTAGCAACATTAAAGTAAAGTCAACAACTTTACCATATTCTCTCACTTTTGACGAGGAAAGTACATTGATTCATATAACGCATATTAGAGATAAAAAGTGGAGAGAAGCCTGCGAAAAAATAGTGCTAGTCCAAATACCTCCAGAAGACGTGGATTTTGTTGAAGACTATTATGTTAAAGCAGTTGAAGTAGGAGCAGCAGGCTTAATAGCCTATGACTCCTACCCAGGAGTCTACAG
>Ga0180302_10000928_pt1 | contig 13709 bp, 13 predicted proteins | sample GuaBasSediGuay17_FD_121794 | JGI IMG/M metagenome (GOLD analysis project Ga0180302, IMG submission 121794) | Subseafloor sediment microbial communities from Guaymas Basin, Gulf of California, Mexico - Guay17, Core 4571-4, 12-15 cm | ecosystem: Environmental > Aquatic > Marine > Hydrothermal... | reverse complement strand
GACCGCCAGTCCTCAGCTGTATAGGGCCAGTTTCCATCATACCAAAGTACATCTATTTTACCGTACTGCGTGCAGAGTTCTTCCACTTGGCTGTGAACATAGTTTAAAAACTTTTTCCAGCCCTCAGGATCTTCCTTAGGCCCCTTCCAGTAGGCGTCCCATCTCCAGTCAAGTAGCGAGTAATAGAAACCTACCTTGAGTCCCGCTCTCCTGCATGCCTCCGCGTACTCTTCAACAAAGTCTCTTTTAGCTGCTGTTTTCACTGAAGTAAAGTCTGATACTTTGCTATCGAATAGAGAGAAGCCATCGTGATGACGTGTAGTGAAAACCATATACCTAGCGCCAGCTCTTTTAGCTATTTCAGCCCACTCGTCTGCATCAAACTTATCTGGCTTAAACTTGTCTGCAAGCCTAGCATACTCGTTGACAGGAATTCTTTCCAAAAACATTACCCACTCAGCTCTGCCTAGAATAGAGTATAGTCCCCAGTGAATAAATATACCGAATCTAGCGTCTCTAAACCACTTGAGCCTGTCTCCAGTACTCATGGTATTAACGCAGGATCTTTAAATAAATGATTTATTAAGTATCTAGCGAAGAAATTACTTAACAGAGTTACTAAGAGAAGGTTTTTATCTACTTGCGTTGTTTACATAGTATGGTTGAAACATTTTATTTAACTGAGGTACTCCCAGTATTCATAGCAACTTTAGTGTTCTCTACGATCATTTTAATGAAAATAAGTAGAGAATTAGTTAATGCATTAGTATTTATTACAGGTCTCGCTCTCTTTATTTTACGCCCTGCACTACTCTATATTTATGGGGAAAACATTTCAGCAGAAGCACTTATCTTATTAGAGCACGTAGATTTAGGAATAGCTCCAGCCTTAATACTATCCTCACTAATTTCATTTAAAAAAGTTAGAAAAAAGGATACTCACGCGTCTCTTCTTGTTTTACTAGTCCTCATCATAGTTCCTATTCTATATCATTATCTTTATTCCGGAGACCTTATGCCTGTAGCTAAAATCCTCTCATTTAGTTTTGCTAACTGGCTTATATGGCATGGATTAACAGATATCTTGGCTTATATTCATGTAAAAGGGTATTCCGAGAAAGGATACACTATAATTGTTCCCAAAAAACTTAAAGTCTCTTCCAAAGACTTTACAGACTATATTTCAAAAACAGCTACACTAATATTTTATGGTTTCTCACTAATCACATTTGTTTTCTCAATAATTAATATAGATTTCTCAGGACTAGAAATGAGTGTATTACTTGCTAAAGCTTCTTGGATAACACTAGTATTTTCCTCAGTGTTTCTCGTTCCAGTTAAGTGGCTTTTAGATGATGCTAATTTGAGAGCTTACAGCAGAGAAAACTTCTGTTTAGAAGATATTAAGGTCTGGGGCATTATAGAAGAGTTTGCTGGAGCCACTGCTGCAGCATCCTTCATAATACTAATGTACCAGCTAGCAGGAACATTTACTGGAGTAACAAGCGTATGGAGATTTGCCTATACTCTCACACTTATTACTTTAATGGCTGAAATTCCTGTAGTGGCACTACCCATACTTTTATACAGCCTCTTCTCCTTAAATAGACACATAGAATTTATTTACCGCTTAATAAAGCCCCTACCCGTATCTAGTTTAGAAGAATTAGAAAGACTAAATGGTGGTAGTTCATGAAAAATAAAAGCTTATTTTTAATAATACTGATCATAGTGACCACTACATTACCAGTCTACAGCCAGCCCCAAGTACTGCGTGAGGGAACAGTATTTATATACTATGCTAAATACAGGTATGGCTCAGTCGAAGCTACAGCATTCGTTAATTTTACGATAATTTCTGTGAATAATGAAATAGTAGTGAAAGTTGAGTCTACTGCTAAATGGATGCAGTGGCTCACTGGAGTGTACAGGGTCAGAAAAAACGGCACTATAGTCGAGGGGAAGTATAAAGGCGAGAATTTTATCCTATGGATTAAAGAGAAAAAGAAGTACTTAAATACCCTTAAGCGCAAGTATGTTTACTCAGGCAAAGATACCATGGATTCAGAACAAGTATTCGTCTACGCTACTAAAAACAGCATGCTACTTTACAGAAAAAGCGACTTAATCTTATATTCAGCTCTCATACCCTTAAGTGAAAAAGAAGTCACTAAATATAACATAATTATTGCATTATATAGTATAAAGCAACCTGAAATACCCTTAAACGATCTCGTGAAAAAAGCCGTTGGAACCATGGAGACATACGCTCTTCCCATAGCGCTTATCATAGCAGTAGTATCAGTACTAGTAAAGAAAATCCTACTGAAAAGAAGCTAGCTACTGCAGTATTTAACTGGTTAATCGCTACGTTACGCTAGTTTTTTATTTTAAATTTGCATCATACTACCTATGGCTAGAGTACTTGAAGTAGGGAAAGGATTTGAAATAAAAGTACCTTTAGCCTACGAGGAACTGAAAAAGTGGGCTGAAAAAACCATAACAGAAATTGTTTCAAAATACCCTAAAGCTAAGAAAATGTGGGAGCTTTTAAGAAACGATCCAGAAGTAAACGCAGACTGGGATATCGCTGAGTACTTAACCGTAGCTAAAATGAACATAAATGACCACGGTGAAGTACACGCATTAATCACAGCAGCTAATGCCCTCAAAATGCTACAAATACTCCTCAAGCACGGAATACTACCAGATATAATGAAGGAGCGTGCTGGAGACGAAGACGACGCACACTTAATTATCTTAGCAGGAGCACTACTACATGACATAGGAAACCTAGTCCACAGAGATTACCATCACATAACAGGAGTATGTTTAGCAATACCCATACTCAACAGACTCTTACCCCAAATATATGAAGACGAGGAAATAATGTATGAAATAAGAAACCACATATTACACACTATTTTCGCACATGAGTATAAAGTCGAAGACTTTACTCTCGAAGCAGGAATCGTCGGAGTAGCTGATGGAACAGACATGACTAAAGGTAGGGGAAGAATAGCTGTTGAGTGGGGTAAAATAGATATTCACGCAATATCAGCTCTAGCCGTCGAGAAAGTAAAGGTAACTGAAGGAGAATACAGACCCATTAGAATACACATAAAGCTCTCTAACAGCGCGGGACTATTCCAGATAGAAAAACACCTAGCAGTTAAAATAGCCAATAGCCCTTTAAGAGACTTAATTGAAGTAATAGCCGAAGCAGAGCCTCCGGAAGCAGACTCTGACAAAAGAATAATCCATAGAATAATGGTAGTCGATGGAAAAATAAAACCCTTCTAATCACAAACATAGACTACAGCACTCTAATACAGCAATACCCCGCGGCATCCAGCTCTATTTCAAAGACACTACCCTTAGCTACCACACTTGATCTACTAGCTAAAACATCGTAGTTACTTAAATCTCCGCAGTATACTGCTTCTACTCGTGCTTTCTCCCCATGATTCAAGACTACGAGTAAATCGCTCCTAGTAACTGTATCAATTAGTTCATTTAACCCCCTGAGCTCCCACTTAAGCTCCCTGCTTTTATGAGATAAACACAAGTCTACTAGATCTAGGAAAAAGGAAGGAATATCTGATAAAAGAGTTTTAGCAGGTACTCCCGTAAACACAGCTATTCCCTTACCATACTTCTTTAATGTAGCTGCGTAGCCTCCAATATCAACTACACCCTTATATCCCTTAGGCTTCCTTAAAACAGCTAACGGCTCAGCGCCCTCAAGTTTAGGACAGTAAACTAGCCTGTAGCCAAATTCAAGAACCTTCCCCTTGGAGTTCCTCTTAAAGAAGTCTACTGTGATCTCTACTCCACCATACTTCCCCACATTCCTCTCATTTACTCCAAGCAGTGAACGAAGACCTGTAGGAGGATAACCCGTAACAAGTAGTGTTCCTCCTTCCTCAACATATTTCTCAAGAAATCTCGCTTCTTCACTATCTAGCTCAGAAGGATCTGCGAGAACAATTAAAGATACTTCCTCTTCTAGCTCGTAGCCCTTACTGTGTAGAGGAAGCTGTATTAAAGACAAATCTACGCCTACTCTCCTGAGTAGCCTTAAAACATGTTGAGCAAAAGCCCAGTACTCTGGCCTACGCGGCAGAAATAGCCCTATCTCGGGTGGGGTTTTAATAAGCTTCTGTATCTTAATAAAGTCTTTCAAAGCCTCCATGTAAGCAGGCAAACTTCTACCAGTAGGCTCATCTATGAGATAAGTGAAAGTAAACGACGTCATACCCTTTATGCCGTAAACTAGGCTCTCACTTAAAACCTGTAGTCTAACTAACTCTGGTGAAGAATATTCTTCCTCAAGAAACCTCCGCCCAAAAGTCTCTACGTGTCCAAGAAGCGCTTTCCTAGAGCCCAGGGAAGCTTTAGCTAACAGTAAGTGATCTCTACCTTGATAACTAGGATACGGGTAAACGCATACTGATGACTGCGCAATAATTATGTCAAGAGACTCTATTTCCGCTAAAGCATTAAATATTAGCGGCAATCTACCCCCATAGTACTCATCTGATGAAAAAATATACGGCGCTACTGCCGTCAAAAGACTTTTATCAAGACTTTTAACATAGTCAGACGTTCTCCTAAAGTACTCTACAGAATCAAGATCTCCTGGCTCCCAGACAGCATAGTAGCCTTTCAGCGACTTATAACTAGAGTAAAGTCTATACGTCTCATCTATTACCTTAATAGCACTCTCAATCTCTTTCTCCGATGGACAAATCCACATATCTTCTGGGCGATCAGGAACCCAGTGATAACCTATGAAAACAGAAAGCCCTCTACTCTCAGACTCCCTTAACACTGCTTCAAGAGGATCGAAACTTAAGTCCTCTGCTCTATCAAAGACTTCACTATAGTAGTAAACACCTCTCCAGCTCGTAGGATTATGATATACTACTGTATTTCCAACCTTACTGAAAACATCAAGAAATCTCTTGAGCCAGCTCAAACCACGGCGAACTACATGAACTGCAGGAAGCCAGTCTAAAACTATCATATTTTCTTCAGAAGACACTGCTTTCTTACTCATGGTTCCAGTAGTAGTTGAAAACAACTACTTTTTACACTTTCGACTTCCAGCTAATATCAGTTAAACTAATAGTGTTTAAACACACTATAGTATTGTGACTAGAAGCAAAAAGCATTTAGAAGAGCTTTTAGATGAGTGGAGGGAAGAAGATAGGGAGTTTAGGGAAATAAGGAGAAGGAAAGCAGACTGGAACTACATAAACAAACAACCACCTCTAATCAAGCTAGCTTTAATAATCTATATTGAAACAGGAGATATTTACAAGGCTGCTAGAATAGCTGGCATGACTATAGGCGAGTTCAATGAATATAGGTTTAAAGCAAATATACCGAATATCACTTAACAGTAATTTTTACTAACTTAATATAGTTCTCTAAAGAATATCCCCTATCTTCTGCAACATAATGAAAATGCTTTACCTCAAGAGGATCAACGCCTATCTCTCTCGAAGCCACAATATCTACTGCTAAAGTATCTTCACTCACTAGAACAGCCTCAGGTACCTCGACTATATTTAAGGCAGGTTTAATCACCTTAGCTACATCTGCCACCACTTTATCCATACCGAGTGGATGATAGCGCAAATACTTGTATCTAGCTGAAACCAACCCAAAGAGATTTTTGAGAGCAATAGTAACTCTCGTAGAAGGATGAGTACCAGCCACAGCTACATTTACTAAAGGAGCTTCAAAGACTATACGAGAAACAGGTATTTTCCCTAAAGCCCTACTTTTAGGCACATTTACTTTAATTACATCAAAGTCAGTTAAGTCAAGAAACTCTACCTTCGGGTTACTCTCAAAAAGCTTAATGTAGCTCAGCTCCCTAAACCTATTCATCGGCCTATACATAGTGCTCTCGGTCTCCACTAATACTATTTTCTGCGATACTCTACCGAAGTAGTCAACAACAGCCTTCATTAATAAATGTGAAGGAGGATAAAAGCCGCAGACATTAGGCTTAATCAAGATTTTAGTATATGGGCCTCTGAAGCCTTCTTGAAAAAGGATATCTTTAAGTAAAGTTATTTTGCTGAGAGGAATTTTATATACAGTTATTTCCATTGATACTATTTTCTACAAAAGCTTTATAATACTAACTGCACTAGTAACACGAGCCTGCTTTACTATATTAATGAACACTATATGCCACATGTATAGTATATCCATTTATTTTTTTAGTAATAGTTTTCTCTGGAATCTGTTTATCTAGAAGTATTCTCACCTTATATACAGTATCTGATATAGTCACATGCTTTTTACCCCTATATACTTTTAATCCCTGCTCTCTAGCAACTTTCAGTACGGTATCTACATCAGAACACACCAGCTCTAAGTAGCCTGGCAAATAATCTACTCTCAGAGCATCGCCCGCAATAATCGCTTTAGCACAGTAACCCACAATAACACCTCTAGTCACTATAGGCATAAAATACTCAGGTAGCGCTAAGCCTCTAACAAATCTAATCAACTTAGCACCAACAGGATTCGCTTTCCTCATGTTTTCAGCCCTAATCTTTTAATAAGTTTCATATATTCTTTTTCAAGCCCAGCTTGCTTAACTCTACTCATTAAATACTGTTTGTCTAAACTACTCCATTTCTGAACAAGAATCTTCTTAAGATCACTCATATCTTTACGCTCACCCGACATAAGCTTTAAAACCACTAGGTCTTCTAGAGAAGGAACCCTATAGCCACCTATGATCCTAGCTCTTACTTTAAATTCATCGTCAAGAATTAAAGGAGCATAATTAATATCTATGTGAGCCTCGCCCTTCTCGACTAGAAGTCCCCATTTTCTCCACTGAACACTATATCCACTTCTTCTAAGTAAATTAGTCAACTTATCCCTCAACTCAACGGTATACGGCTTATCTATCGTTAAATCCCAGTCCCTTGTTTCACGCCCTAAATCTACCCTATATCAGATAAGGCTTCGAGCCCCTATCACATATACTTCAAGCCCGATCGAGGATAATATTTTAATTAATTCTTTAACTACGCTCTCCTGCTTCACCACCTATAGTGATAGAATACTAGCTATTATGTGTTCGTCTTTAGTGTTTTATACTTCTCTCCGGCGTTTTATTTATGAAACCTAAGAGAGGAATTATTAAAATAAAGCCTGTTTTCATCGGAATATATCACTATGAATACAGTTATGGTAGTGTCTGCTCACCTGACGTCAGAGGCACTCCCCATACTCCGTCTCTTCCTGAGAAAGAGCTTTTGAAGAGAGCAGAGAACATGGTTCAAGAATTTAAGGAAAATATTAGACTGGATTTCGTTAAAGTAGAGGAACCTTTCCTCGTGAGAAAGCAGAGTGACTTAAGGACTTTCTCGAGCAAACTAACTTATGACGTAGACGCTATTCTAGTAGGAACACTAGGCTGTGCACCCCTCGAGCTACGCACTTTAAGGCTCTACGGAATCCCACTCATTGGAAGCCGCGTATCAGAAGAATACTTGCGAGCACTTAGAGTAAAGAAGTATCTGAGGGAGAGCCGCTTCCTCTACATAGGTGAAATACCCTCCTTCTCAGCGCCTAACGGTCCCTGGGACTTTTACGAAATAGAGAAGAAGCTAGGTATTAGAGCCAAACACATTGATATGAGCGAGTTCTTCAGATTTTTCAACAGCATACCTGATAGCCAAGCTAAGAGAACACTTGAGGAATGGAGAAAAGACTTCGCTGGAGTAGTAGAGCCCAGCGAAGAAGAACTACTCGACTCGGCTAAAATATACTTGACTCTACGCTATCTCTGCGAGAAAGAAGACGCTAACGCAGTCACTATTAATTGTGGCAGATTCACAGAGGAATCAGCATTCTACTGTAATAGACCAATAGTACCCTGTATGGCTTTCAATAGGCTGATAGACGAGGGAATAATGTGTGCATGTGAAGGAGATATAACAGCCACGATATCAGCTCTAATACTTCACGCAGTCAGCGAACAACCAGTACTTATGGGCAACTTCGGCTATAGGCCCGGAATGTTCGAGGCAAGAGAAGACGAAGTCACAATAGAACACGACATAATACCTCTCTCAATGGCTACAACAAAATACCGTGTAAGAGACTACCACGGAAGAAAATTCGGTGTAACAGCCTATGCTGACATAAAGAAACAGCAACCCATTACTCTACTTAATGTAGACACTTCCCTAGAAAGAATGACTGTTATAGAAGGATGGACAAAGTACAGCGTAGACGGCGGACACTGCCGCATAATAATACACATAGACGTTAAAGGAGACGTAAATAAAATCCCTGAAATCCTAGTAGGATCACAGCACATATCCATGACTTATGGACACTGGCTCAAAGCCCTAGTAGAAACAGGAAAACTGCTAGGAATAGAAGTACTCCACTTCAAGTAGCCAAAATCATCCACTATGAAAAACACCTCAATCAAAAAGATCATAGTGCTCCAAGGAGGAGAAGACGTAGCTGCAAGAGCTAATAAAACTCTTTTCGAGCAAATACTAGCGTTATCTAAGACAAAAAACATTCTAGTAATACCGTGGACAACTAGCGATTCAAGAAAGGAGAAGAAGTACAGGAAAATAATTTCAAACTACTTTAGGGAAGTAGGCTTCAAGAAAATATTTTTCTTAGAAAAAAGCGACTCTGACCAAAATATTAGAGAAAAATTCAGCAAAGTAGATGTAGTTTATCTTCCTGGAGGAGATCCCAGCATACTTTACGAGGAGATTAAAAAGAGGAGACTCGTTGAAACCAAGCTCAGAGAGTTTGAGGGAATTATTATTGGAAACTCTGCTGGAGCTATTGTTTTATCTAAGGGAACATACTACGATAATAGGTTTCAGCCAGGCTTAGGGCTAGTAGACTTCTTCATCAAAGTCCACTTTAATTTAACTAGCCAAACTATATCAAAGCCCTCACTTTGCATCCCTGAAAACCAGTGGGTGGTTATAGTAATGTAAACTAAGGGAAAATCTTGAATACTTCTCTGCAGATATTTTTTGCATGAAACCAAATATTATTTTGATAATAATGGACGTCCAGAGGGCATCTAACCTCCACTGCTATGGCTACGAGAAAGAAACTACTCCAAACATAGACAGAATGGCAGAAGAGGGCACAGTTTTTCTCAGATGTATATCGCCGGGAGTGTGGACTTTACCTTCTCATGCCTCTCTTTTCACTGGACGCTATGTCTGCGGACATGGTGTAGGTGCTCGCTACAACTATAAGCCAGTCGAAAAATATACGCTTACTGAAATCTTCAAAGCTAAAGGCTACCGGACAGCAGGCTTCTGTAATAGAGGACATTGGTGGGCTAGATACGGCATTAGAGACGACAGAGGGTTCGATGAATTCTACACATTTACTTTCTCTTCACTAAGAGAATGGGTTGAAGTAGGCTCAAGTAAAGAAATATCAGCCGCCATCGAGTGGATTAAAAGAAACAAGAACATCTCCTTCTTTGTTTTCATCAACTGCCTAGAGCCACACTTACCCTACATACCGCCAGAAGAATTTATCAAGAAGTTTGCAGGGGATATGAGCTTAGAGGAAGCTGAGAAAATTCAGCCAAATATATGGAAAGTCAGAATGGGCGTAGAGAAAATAAGCGCAGAGCGCTGGAGGAAGCTGAGAGACCTCTATGATGGAGAAACAGCCTGCCTCGACTATAGATTAGGAAAACTCTTCACATTCCTAGAGGAAGAAAACCTAATAGACAAAACAATATTAATTATCACTAGCGATCATGGAGACGAGCAGGAAGAACACTATCCTCCCCACATAGCACACCAACTACATTTATATCAGCCCGGTATACACGTCCCACTCATAGTAAGACACCCCGAAATCTTTCCACAGGGAGAGAAAGTAGAGTCGCTTGTACAGACACACGACATTTTCCCAACACTACTCGAGGTACTTGGAGTAGAGAGCATTGATGTGTGGAAGCAGTGTCAGGCAGTAAGCCTATTCAATGCTCTTAAGGGACAGGAAAGAGAATACGCGTTAGCAGAATACCAGGAACCACTGCTAGTATTCGATAGAGTACTTAACATAGACCCTGACTACGATTTCAGAAAATGGTACAAGAGTATTAAAGCACTCATAATAGGCGACTACAAGTATATCTGGTACTCTACTGGAGAAGAAGAACTATATAACTTGAAAAAAGACCCCTTAGAACAAGATAATATAGCTGACATAGAGCCGGAGAAGACTAAAGAAATGAGGAGAAAACTTTACAGTATTCTATCAACGCTTGATCAAAGAGACTTAGGAGACCTGGTGCAGGGTTCTGAAGACAACATAAGGAAGCTAGAGAGCCTTGGCTATATTAGACGAATTAGAGCGTATGATAAGGTATCTATAATGAAGGGAATGTCGCCTTAAGCTCAATAGCTATAGTTATTTCTCTGCAACAATAAGCTGTATCGTGAATAATGTTCTCAGAATATATTTTTAGTAAATAATCTTTAAATATTTTTACTTTAATTTGTTACTGAACTAGTATGTCGTTATTTGATAAAATTAAGGCGGGTTTGGGGAAGGCTGCCGAGGAGGCCGCTGAAGCAGCCGAGATAGCTAGAATTAGAGTAGAGATAACTAACTTGAAGAGGAAAATGGATGAGGAGGCCAAGAAAATAGGATACGCTATTTACGAGAAATATAAGAAAGGCGAGTTTTCAGACCCATCTGTTGCCCAGTATCTAGCAAATATGAAAACTATTGAGCAGCAGATCGCAGAAAAGGAGGAGAAGATCAAGCAACTGAAAGAAGAAGAGACTCCTCCTCCGCCTCCACCTCCTCCCCCACCACCGCCTCCTCCCAGCTAGTTAATTCTTTTTCTTTCATGTTTTCTTAGCTAGGCTTTTTGCAACCTCTAATTTAGCTTTAATTTCCTGGTTCTGTGGATTTAGTTGCAGAGCCTTCTCATAGGCTTCTGCTGCTCCCGAGTAGTCTCCTTTACTGAAAGATAGTTCTCCGAGTAGTAGCCATGACTCCCAGTTATTGGGATTTAATTCAATAGCTTTCCTACAGGCTTCTTCAGCTTCGCTATACTTGCCTTCATTGAATAGACTTGAAGCTAGTAGTTGCCAGCCTACACTGTTCTTCGGGTCGAGCTCTACTGTTTTTAAAAGTGCTTTTGATGCCTCACTAAATGCTCCTCTATACATCATTAACCATCCGTACTCGAGCCACAGCTGTGCGCTCCCAGGAATAGAATTTAATGCTACTCTAGCACACTTCTCTGCTCTACTAAATCTCCCTAGGATTTTCAGTAATCGAATCAAGCCAGTCCACGCGTCCTCGTTCTTAGAATCTAGTTGAATAGCTTTTCTAAAAGCTTTTTCAGCTTCAGTAAACTTTAGCTGACTTAAGAGAACTCTCCCGAGTTTTGACCAGAGTCCCGTAGATTCTTTAAGACTTATTGCTCTCCTGTAGGCTTTTTCAGCTCCCTTAAAGTCTCCTAGATACTCGCGTACTTCACCTAAGCGCTCCCATACTTCAGGTATACTCGAATATTTTTGTGCAGCCTCGCTGTAGACCTGCTCCGCCTCAGATAGTCTTCTCTGAAGAAATAGTGCAAAGCCTAGCTTCATGTAAGCCTCAAGCCTAGGGTTTATCTTAATTGCTTGTCTGAAAGCCTCTGCCGCTTCCTTCCACTTTACGCGAAGCATTAGTAGCTGTCCTAGCTTAAACCATACATCGTAGTCTAGTACTCTCTGCTGAACTGCCTTCTCGTAGAGCTTAGCCACGTCAACTAAGGGGTTTTCCTCTGCTATCTGCAGTACCTGCCGCCAGACCCCAGGATCTACATCTAGTGCTCTAAGTAGCACTTCTACTGCTTCCCCTACCTTTACTTGATTTAACAAACATTCAGCTAAATCTAAGTAAGCGCTTATGTTCTTAGGATTCTTTCCGATTATCTCTCTATATATTTTCTCTGCTTCAGCATTCCTGAAGCACTTCATGTAGACAAATGCTAAAAAACTTAAGTTTTCTTCACTAGGATCTTCTTTCACTCTCTTTTCTAAAAGCCTTAGTGCTTTGTCACAGATCTCTATTGATTCACTTATCTTATTTTGATCTCTTAGAGTAACGCAGAGGTTAGCGACAATAACGGGGTCTTCTGGGCTTAGTTCATATGCTCTTCTAAAACATTTTTCAGCTTCGCTTAAGTCACCTTTACTGTAGAATAAGGTTCCGAGAGAGTTCCATGTGTAAGAGTCTTCCGACTCGAACTCAAGGTACTTTTTATAGTAGTCTATGGCTTCGTCTACTCTTCCCTCTCTTTTGCATAGAGCTCCTAGATTGTACCACACGTCTGGATCTCTCGGATTATGCTCAAGAGACTTCTTGAAGCATTCTTCAGCTCTCTTTAAGTCTCCTATAGAGTAGAAAGCTACTCCAAGAATATTCCATGCTTCAGCGTCTCCGGGCTTTTTAGATAAATAGTCTTCAAGTAGCTGAATAGCTTTAGTGTATTCTTTGGCGTTAATAAGCTTCTCTGCTGCTTTTTTAACATCGCTGTCTTTATCCATAATTAAGTATCACAGTAGACGAATATTTTCATTACTCGGGCAAGCCACTAACCTCGCGACATATCCACAGCAGTAAGAGCAATCACTGAATTCACTGCTAGATTGTATTTATGATATTATATGATATTAAGTAGTCTTCATATAACTATTTATACTTCAGCCACCTTTTCTTCTCGTGGAGAAAGGTATAGTTAAGGATATTGATTACGGTTATGTTTTCTACTATCCTCGTGACTGGAGACTTTTGCCTATAGATACTCCTAATACAGTTATAGCTGAAAATCCGAGTCGAGATGCCTGCATAGTATTCGCCTATTTTTCTAGCGAACCACAAGATATTCTCAGACTTATTTTAAGAATATTTGAGTCTTGGAGAAAGACTAAGGTAGATAAGACTCAAGTGACAGGAGCCGGTGACTTTGCTAGAGTTCAAGTGAAGGCGGGAGGAGAGCATTGGAGGATTTACTTAAAGAAGTCACTTTATACCGAGAACATAGATCCCGGTAGAGAGGAGACGAAAGTGCTGTCTACAGGAGACATTATACAGCTCAGTTACTCGCTTTTATACAGGAACTACAAGACTGCTTTACATACATTGACTCCAAGACACATGGCAGTGTCCCCTAGCTTTTCTGAAAAAGTGTTTAGTGAGCTACTTCAGCCCTTCAGCAAGACGTGGACTCTAGTCTACGCAGTTATAGTTAAGGACAGTATTTCAGAAGAAGAGGCTTTAGCTCTACTAGACTTAGTCTCAGAGTCTAGAAAGACTTTCAGCGGTATCGGTGGAGACGCTCCAGTGAGGCAAATATATAACCCTAACTTCTACTTCCTCGGACTTAGGTGGACTGCGAAAATACCTACTACATGGGATATAGGGTTTGCTCACGACGACATGTTCTATGTACGATCATACAATAAGAGAATCCAGTTAATGATAGTGCCTATGGAGCTCACAGAAGACTTCAGCAGCTTCGTGCGAAGACAAATACAAGAGTTTTTAAAGCAAGGCAATATTTTGCTAAAACAGTCTATTGAAGACAATAAAGCACATGTGTTTCTCCGCTCACCAAATACTGCTTATACTATTGTAGCTATATGGCAAGTTTTCCGAAT
>Ga0180302_10000927_pt1 | contig 13718 bp, 7 predicted proteins | sample GuaBasSediGuay17_FD_121794 | JGI IMG/M metagenome (GOLD analysis project Ga0180302, IMG submission 121794) | Subseafloor sediment microbial communities from Guaymas Basin, Gulf of California, Mexico - Guay17, Core 4571-4, 12-15 cm | ecosystem: Environmental > Aquatic > Marine > Hydrothermal... | reverse complement strand
TAGTAGAGGCTAGAGAGAGAGTACTTAAGGAGTTTGTAGTAGACCCAGAATCCCTTAAGCCTTCTAGAGGAAGGCGCGGTATAAGACTAATAGAGTTAGCTAGAAGATATATCAGAGACCACTTAGATCTAGCAGTATCTACAGCTCGTAAAGAAGTGATTGCTAGACATGGACTAAGTAGTGAACTCAAGAAATTCAAGTACGAGGCTACCGGTCCGAGGAAGAGGTATAATCTAGCATATACTCCAAGTAGAGTCGATTTAGGTCCAGGAGAGATAGCTTCTGTAGTAGAACAAGGACAACCTATAGGTCCCCTTGATAGGGAAGCAGGTAGGACTACTAAAGAACTCTACGATCTCGTCAATATCTCCCCTGAGGGGGCATACATACTACCGAATACAGCCTGCGCGGAGGGACAGAAGACACTAGAAAATGCCTCTAGAGACGATAACTATGCGTTCGCTAATATATTAGCATTAACAGCTGAAGCTATGGGTGCAAATGCCTACTCTATGATCTCCTACATAAACATGAGACCAACACATCTTATACTATGGCCGGGTAGAGGATATGGAGGATTCTGTATACCCAAAGATGGCCTCTTCGTTAATTATGTACTCAGTCTGAAGGAGAGGGACATACTATCAAAGCTAGGTATTCCAGAGCACCTTCATGACAGTATATTAAAACTAGTCAATGAACTACTCGAGATGAGACCCCTATATGAGGATGCCCTAGAGTGGAGGGAGGCTGTGGTAGAGAGGTTAAGAGAATACTTAAGTCGAGTACCTAGCCTAAGTATGTATCCAGTAGATCTAGAGCATGTAGTAGATATAGTGAATTTACTTAGAGGAGGGTATGATCAATGGAGTAGTTATCTAAGAGAAGTAGCTAGAGAGCTATACGAACAGAGATATATTCCATCTAGAATAGTCAATACCTTTATGCCCTACTTTACAGCAGCACATATATATCATGCACTCGAACTCGCTAGGAAAAGAAATCCAAAGGTCCATAAAGACTCCGAGGCCAGAGTAGGACTACAGGCATCATACAAACCGGGAGTTCAGGATAGTAGAATGAGCACAGAATTCGAACTATTCCTAGCTCTTACAAAGTCAGATGATAGACTAAGGAGATTGAGATGGAATGTTGTGAAAAGACTAGTCTCTTTAGGCCTCGATCATCATGATGTGCCCTTTGAAATAAGAGTCATAGACCCTCTAATAGACGCTAAGCAATGGCTCTTCGATAGTGAGATAACATTGAGGAAAAGAGCTGAAGCCCTCATAGAAATTCTCCTCGAAGAGGGAATGAGTGAGGATGATATAAGAAGTAATATCGAACTCTACGGAAGTCGTATTGAAGACTGGATAGTAGACTATGATCAAGAAGGCAGAGCAATTAGAGCTATAGATAGGCCTAGGATCCTGGTCAGAATAATAGAAGATGTACTAAAGGACTATGGTGTAGAGATAGATAGACTAGAGGATAGAGTGAATACCTACGGACTGAACTTCGAGAAGTGGCCAGAACTTAGAGGTATAGATGGAATATCAAGAGTACTGTGGAATAAGATCAGAGGAAGAGTTCACTGGCTTATAGTTTACTTGAGAGGTATAGAGAGGGATCCTGAAAAAGGAGTGGAAGGATTAGATGTACTAAGCCTAGGTATACCACATCCAGAACTACTGGAACTAGTATACGATTTACCTAGATTGAACTTCCTAATGAGAAGAGGAAATCCCAATAGTGCACTAGCACTAGTAGACGGTACAGCTGGTGCTAGAGGATTGGTACTAGATAAGGATCTAGTGAAGGAGTGGCTAGCACTCGGAGGAACTTACGTAGCCATAGGTATCTCTGATGAGATCATCGAAATGTGGAAACAGGAGATGGAGGAGGAGAGAGATAGAGCGGAGAAACTACTCCAAAGTCTTCTAGAGAGGAACTATCACAGAGCTCAGGAAATTCTAGATGCTATAACTAAGAATATCGATGAGGAAACTCTAGATGAGGTTAGAAGACTTAGAGAGAGGCAGGAACTGGGTATCGATATGAGTCTACTGGAGGATATAAGCAAAAGGTATGAGATCATGGAGAGAGTACTCGATAGAGTATGTGGTGGTCTAAGTCTAAAAGACTTGGACTTTGGGACATTCCTAATCCTCGGAGGAAGGTTTGTACTAGAGTCTAAAGTACGTGAATTTGAAGAGTATAGTGAGTTTGTGGATTATGTGAATAGAATTAGAGAGGAGTTTGATGATGCCATAGCAAGTATACCTGAAAGTGTACAGAACACTAATTCGAAGTCTAGAGGAAATCCTCATGGAGAAGATGTAGATCGGATAGTAGAACTATTCCTACTGAGAAGAAGAGCTAGACGTGAAGCTGAGATAATACTAGGAGGTGCTCTGAAGGGAGAGTTGAGAGAAGAGTGGGAGGCGGTTCAGAGGAGACTTATAAGGAGTAGACAGAGAAGAGCGCTGATCATGAGTAAGTATTCCCGGAAGGTCGAGATGAAGAAATTTACTGAGATGTACAATGAGGCTATGAACATATTGGGTAGTCCAAGACCCCGTGTGGACGATGAGACTATAGCTAAGTACCTCGTTCACACATGCTACACCATAGTAGAGCTCACACGGGAAATCAAAGATGAGACAGCTGCCAACAATGTAGCAAACTTCCTAGAGGAGAATATTCTAAAGCTGGGAGGTATTACTCTAGTATCACATAGTAGGATTATGGATATTCTATCAGATCTAGCTCGTGAAGTAAGTGGTGATAAGGATAGACTGGAGCTCATAGCTATGGCCGCTGAATTAGTGGATATAGCACTTGCCCTAGAACTGACCTCTACAGCTGGAACCTGGAGGGAGGTGTGGGCCGCTGTCGCTAGATTCTTCGATAGAACATTAAACTGCCATATATTTGATTACATGCCCTACCTATACACTAGAGCCAGCTTTTCAAAGGATAGAGAGTATCGTGATGTATTTACCAGGAGAGAGCTTTTCGAGCTTATGGCTAGGAGACATAAATGGCTCTATAGCTTTATCAGAGAAGTATTGACTAAGAGGACAGAGCTAAAGCTCTTAGATCCCGAGGATGTTGAAAAGCTACTTACCATAGGAATAGATAGAGATCCTTTAGCTGCTAGAGATGGATACCTAGAAGCATCTAAACTCGTACTGGGTTATGCTAGATTACGAGATCTAGCTACACTATATCACGATGGCTTCTTTATACCGGAAGTACTAGACGAGGTAGATCCAAGTGCTATAGAGCATGAGAGAAGAGTAAATGTAGTAATACTGTACAACTTGGGGAACACTACAGCAATGACCTTCCTTAAACGTGCTCCATATCATCATAGAGGAAAGGGTCCCGATAAGAACATCATAATGACGAACTATATGAGGATAGGTAAGGATCCAGTTAGTGGTAAAAGAGTTGCATATGTAGATTATGGATTGATGTACTTAACAGAGGAGGAATATAGAAAGGCTGGAGGAAAGAATAAGATACTTAAGGCTATAGTGGATCCACGGCTACGTAAGGAGTATGAGAAGATAGGAGAGGAAGGTAGACTCGTATTCATTAGGTTTAAAACACCTATACTAGCAAGTGTAGTATTCCCACACTTTACACATCCATGGTTCCTAGACCAAACACTTGAAAAATTAGGAGTTCCACTAAATCAATCTAGGATTATTGATAGATTGACTTACAAGAAGACAGAACTTCCGCATATGATAGAGTACTATAATAAACTCGTACCTCCTAAGGATAGGATTCCGTTTATAGACCAAGTCAATATACTTAGAGTTGATATTAGAGAGATACCCTTAGAGAAGAGGAGAGAATTCGTAGAGAAAGTACTGGTAGACTTTTCTAAAAGACATCCTAAAGTCATCATAAAGACCAGTACAGAATCCGGTGGTAGGGGTACAATTACAGCACTACTACGTAAGCCCAATGGTAGTCTAAATAGGGAGAATGTATTGGATGAGTTTGGAAATATAGCATTCTATGGTTTCGATTATGCTGTAGACTTTATCTTAAATGAGATATTACCGAGAGATGATGTTGTAGTTCAGGAGTTTATAGAATCCAAACCTAGGGATCTTCTTACAGAAAAGGCACTTGAGATGATCAAACAGAGATTTAACTCACTGGGAATAGTAGTGAAGGATAGTACTCCACTCTACTGGAATTTCAGAAACTACGTTACCCAACTACCCTATGGAGAACCTCAGATAACAGGATGGATCATGTTAATACATGTAAAGGCTATAGCAAACTATGGTCAAGGAGGTCAACTATTCCTCTTCGAAAGAGAGATGTTGAAGCCAGAGTTCCAGTACATATTCGATGAAATGGAGAGAATCTCGAAGGCTACCATGAAGATGATGGAACTATATGCTCCTATCTTCGCTAAGAAGGAGGGGATACCCATAAGGAGTAGTCTAGCTGGCTATCCGTACTATATTCCAATGATCAATCTATCAGATTTAATGCTAAAACCAGTTTATGATGAAAAAGGTAGTATAGTTAAGTGGCAAGTCGTCCCTATAGAGGAGAATATAGGTATGGGTCTCTTCTATCAATATGAAAGAGAGTTAGAAAAAAGAGGTAGAGCTGGGGAATCCGTAGATCCAATACTCATAAACCTGGCCATAGTAGGTGAGAGATATCTTAGGGCTCTCGGAAGAAAATAGATCTTATCCCATTACCTAACAAGATAGGAAATACACTCAGTTTACTCGAACTACGATCAGAGTACTTAGAATGTATGTTTAGTCACAATATCTAAGATGTCGGGGTTACAGTTAAGATTTAACTTAATAAATGAAGAATATTCAAGATTTTCTAAAGGTTAAAAGAGATAAATTAATCACACACTTCAAATATGAAATGAAGGAGAGCACTATAGAGAGCCCGAATATCCGAATCTCAGTGAGAACTATGGAAACAATGCCCCTGAGTAGTATATCTCGCATCTGTAGAATGGAGAACACAGTAGATAAGATAGTAGACCTGTACTTTAGCTGGAGAAGGAAACTGGATAATCCTATACTAGACTATCTCAATCATGTAGAGGCTGGATGGAGAGTATATGAAAGAGTAGTATTTTCTGCAGATGATGTACCCATAAAATTAATGCTGGAATCGAGAGTAAAACATCTTAATAGAGAAATTCGAGAAATAGTAAAGAGCATACTACATGGATACAATTTCGCTTCAATTATAGACTTAGTATATAGGTATTATATAGGCTTAAGAGATTTGGATATAGTGAGATTACTCCTTCTAGGACGTGGAACTTGCAGAGATCTCCTTAACATACTGAAATCTATCAGTATATCCGATGCTGTGAGATATGCACCTACATGCTTCTCAATGATGATAATCCAAAATATCTCAATAGACAGTGTATTAGATGAAGTACTAGAAATTCTAAAACTCCATATCGATAGTATAGATACTGCGATCCTCGGAGGCTTTAGTGAACTAATACACGAGCTTAAGTCGAGATTTAGTGATATCACTGGAGAGGAGATTCAAGTACGTGAGAGATACTTTCTCTACACTTTCTCTGAATATATCCTAAGAGAGATTAAGGATTACTTAAGTGTACGGACATTGGAAAACTTAGCCCGTAAAAAGAGACTAGCATTCTATCTCAGAACAGTTCACTACTATAGGGACTGCGATTTACTAGTACCAATACTCTTCTCATCAAAGTTCCCGAGATTAATAGCTCTAATGGTACTAAGTAAGTATAGTAGGGTAGTACTACCAACTACATACCTAGGACCCTGTTGTTCATCTATATCCTCTGAGGAGCTACAGAAAGAGCTGGATGGTACTATAAATCTCGCTATCCTATTCTCTGATCTAAACGAATCCTTTCTCAATAGCCTATGGGACATGTATCACGATGTCTATGAATATAATATTGCCTCCAACCCTACAAAGATAAATTTCATAGCTGTTAAATTGGGCTGGCTCTTCACTATCGGAGATAGACTGGCTACTAATAGGCTCATTACTATGAATACTCATGGTGAAATAAGGGAGATTACTCTCAGAGCTCCTATTGAAGTAGATTCATGCCTAGTTCTCGGCCTGAATCCTATGTGTGAACGCAGTACTCATCGAGAGCTTTCAAAATACCTCAGAGGCCTAAGAGTACTTCGATTAAACCCCTACGAGGCTACTAGTAGAGTAGAAAGTAAGCTATCGACTCATAGACTCATAGAGAGGTATTGTAAGGACATCACTATGCCAGAGTATGTAGCGATACTTAAGGGAACCGATATGAGAGGTATAGTTGAATGCTTGAAGCCTCTTGTGAACATGAGCGAGACAATAGTTGTCAAACCCGATCACAGTACAGAGGGTATAGGAGTTAGAGTGTTCAAAACTAGTCCGAGCTCTATACGAGAGGGAAGTCCTATAGTACAGTACATACAACTACTCACGGAGTATGATGACGTGATAGTTGAGAAATTTAGAGGAAATGTGAAGTATAAGGATGAGTATCTAAGCTTGAGATTGATAAGTTCGTGGAATGGTAGGAATTTCTGCATGGAATCCGGATTTGCACTAGTATCCAAACACCCTATAACCTCTATGATCCATGGGGGCAGGCCAATACCACTTCATGTAGCTCTAGATAACCTATACTACGATCAAACTTTGAGAAGAGTAAAGTTATCACATAAGAGGTCCGATATAGCCAGCATACTATCGGATGTATGCAGTAAGGTTGGAAGAGCTATTAACTATGGTCTAAGTGAGAGAAGTATGCTCAAGTTCATGGGAATTGATATAGTGCTGGAATATCAAAGTGGAGAGATTGTTCCAATTCTACTCGAAGTCAATCCTAGACCCAGTGGTCTTAATTATCTCTACACAGTAGAGGGGGAAGCTAATGTATTCAAAAGCCTATTACACTATGTAACTCAGGAACTCATGTATTGCTTCTCTACAGGTTAGTTTTCCGGATGTATTCTCTTTAGAAGCTCTAATAACCCCTATAAAAGAGTATAGCATCTGGTTAGGGAATAGCCATCTGAGTGACAACATGATGGATGGAGATAGAAGTAGAAATTGTTTTCCCTACTCATATTAATGAAGAAGAGAGTGAGACCTAAGAAAGCTTAAATTCCTATTCCATGCATATCGATAGATGAAGAATCTGGCTCAACATAGAAGTGGAGGACTCTACAGGCATCGAATAGTTGTGAGAAAGAGGATATATCTACTAATGAGTATAGTACTTATCTCTACAATAACAGCCTTACTCCTCTTACTTGAAGAGTCACATTCATCAGGTCTAATGCTATGGCTAATTGATCTAGTAGTAGAGTCCATAGCGTTCGGAGGATATCTAGCTATAACTCTCCTCATGATCCTAGATGGTGCGTGTATCCCTATTCCTAGTGAGATAATCCTAGCCTTTTCAGGCTTTCTTATATGGTCCGGTAGGCTTGATGTGTGGACAACGGTATTATCTGGAAGCCTAGGAAGCCTTCTTGGATCCCTTATTGCATACGTAATTGGCTTAAAATTTGGGCGAGAGTTTATAGAGAGATATGGATGCTATCTCATGTTGAGTAGGAAGACTCTCGATACTATCGAAAACTGGTTTAAAAGATATGGAAAAGTCATCATATTAGTGAGTAGGTTCATACCGGGATTGAGAACTGCAGTATCTATACCTGCAGGTATTGGTAGAATGCCTATTTATTCGTTCGTAATCTTTACAGTACTAGGCTCAACCTTGTGGAACTGCTTGTTAATATATCTTGGAGTAAAGCTCAGAGAGAATTGGATTGTAATTGGAGCTCTTATAGGTAAACTCGAAATACCCATAGTATTAACATTATTACTAGCTCTAGGATATGTCCTACTGTTTCACAAAGAGAGTTAGTGTCAATATATTGTTGGGGGAATGAATTAGAGGATTAAGAGAACTGCTAACTCTTATCTGATGTCAACTAATACTAATCCTGATCTATAAGGCAAGCTCTTGTTGGGTGTCTTCTAAATTATGCAAGGTTTAAATCTCAGCCCCGAACTCAAAAAAGGAGAACCAAATGCGGCTTCGTGATATTGAAAGAGAGGCGCTGGAGCATAGAGCAGATGATATGATGGAACTTCTGAGGTATTTCGAGAAAGCTCTTGAGAAGAAAAACCTTGTTCATATAGAGCATGCGGGTTACATAGTAGTTGTAGGTGATATACATGGCGATTTCACCACACTAATGGAAATACTCAACAGAGAGCTGGGTAAAGTTGTAGATAAAGGTATGATGGTGTTCCTTGGTGACTATGTCGATAGGGGAGATAGATCCTTAGAGTGCCTATATCTACTCATGAAGTTAAAGATAGAGTATCCTCATAATATACTACTCTTAAGGGGTAATCACGAACCTCCTTACAACCTCATACCACACCCGCACGATCTTCCACATCAAGCACTTAGTAAGTATGGATATAGAGGCTACCTCGTATATAAGAGATTGATGGAGATGTTTCAGAGACTTCCCTTAACTGTTATCACAGACTCTGGATTATTCCTAGTACATGGAGGAATTCCAGTGAGAATCCCTAAACTCGAGGATCTGGAGACGCCGGATTTCTCAATTCTAGAGGAACTACTATGGAATGATCCTTCGGATGAGATCGATGAGTATATTCCCTCTCCGCGTGGAGCTGGATATCTCTTTGGTATCAATATTACAAGAAGGTTCTTCGAGGCTAATGGACTGAAATTAGTCATTAGAGGGCATGAACCCTGTGAGGGATTTAAGATTAATCATGAAGGAGGAGTTATCACGGTGTTCTCCAGAAAGGGATTTCCTTACTTCAATAGAGTTGCTGGTTATGCAAAGATTTCTCCTGACTTCGATATTGAGAGGATAGAGGATCTAATAGTGCTGATCTAAGCCGTTAGTGTATGTCTCTTAATAAATCTACTGATTCTATCAAATGCTTCATTAAGCTCTCTCTCAGGAGGGAGTGTTACTATTCTAATGTGTCTCTTTCCTATCATACCGAATCCAGATCCATGCACTACCAGTACCTTCTCCTCTTTTAGTAACTTCTCAGTAAACTCTCTATCATCACTGAACTCTAGTCCACCTATGATACGGGGGAATATATAGAACGCTCCTCTAGGTTTAGATACGGTAAATGATCCCATCTCCTCAAGTCTCTTTAGAGCTAAATCCCTTCTCCTTCTAAGCTTCTCTATCACACTCTTTAGGTGGTCTCTACCTCCTTTAAGGGCTTCTATAGCGGCTATTTGTACTGGTGTACTCGCTGAAAGTCTACATCTAGCTAGCTTAATTACTAGATCTAGGAATTTATCCTTAAACTCCCCTGAGTCATCCTTTACATATAGGTAACCTATTCTCCACCCGGTCATAAGGTAAGTCTTTGAAAATCCGTTTAATCCTATCACTACTGTATCCTTAGCTAGAGCAGCCATACTCTTAAACTCTCCTTCGAGTACTATACCATCATAGATCTCATCAGATACTACTGGTATATTCATTTCAGCAGCTATATCTAAGATCTCTCTTAGGTATTTCTCATCGTATAGAGCTCCAGTAGGATTATTAGGATTTATCACTACGATGAACTTTGTACTATCCGAGATCTTCCTACGTATATCATCAACATCGGGTATCCATCCCTCATCCTCTAGACAGTTATAAGCTATTGTTCTAGCATCATAGAGCCTAGGATATAGTAGGTACTGAGGATAGCATGGATCCGGCACTAGTACTTCATCTCCTGGATTGAGTAGTGTAGCCGAGATGAAGCGTATACCCTCGGATACACCCTGTGTAACTATCACGTCGTCACTCACAATATCCACATTATTGATCTTCTTCTCCTTTTCAGCTATAGCTTCTCTAAGTTCTCTAATACCTTCTGATGGAGAGTAGTAGTTATATCCCTCTCTTACAGCTCTACAGAGAGCTCTCTTAATGTACTCTGGTGTATCGAAGTCATACTTTAGAGGGTCTCCAACGTTCAAGTATATTACCTTCTCCCCTCTATACTCAAACATCCTTGCTAGTGTCATAAATTCCCTGATAGCATACTCCATCTCACTAACTTTTCTACTCATCTGAAATCTCGTTCTCATCAAGCATTTTTAATACATGTGATTATTTATACTATCTGTACTACCGGTATTTTGTAAACCGAATCTGAACTCCCAGGTTAGTGAATACAATATTATTAAACTTCACCTTCTAATATTGTCATGATGAGCTTAGAAATACTGATATTGGTGACACTACTAATAGTCACTATATGGAATATCTGGCAGTTTTTTAATATACTGAGACGTAAAGCACCGCATCTCTTCCATCTCGGTGATATAGAGAGTGTAGTAGTACTCTCCGATATTCATATACTAGATTCTATTGATGAACGTCCTAACCTCATTAGGTTACTATCTAAAATAAAGCCCTCTATAATGATAATAGCTGGAGATCTCTTCGAGCGCGAACATAGGAGAATGGATAGAAACTCTCTGAGAGGTATATTACTCAGGACTCTAAAGAGTATATCGTGGATAAGAGAAATCATCTACATAACGAGTCTTACCTCTCACGATCCCATACTCCATACTGATGTAATATGCATGGAGATGCCTGGGGATGTTACTACGAGGATAACAGTGTTAAAGGGAGGTCTAGTTCACTTCAGATCCAATAATACAGATTTCTATGTACTCCATGGTGATTTCCTATGTAGAAATGGTGCTTATGCTGGTTTGATAAATCTACTAGCTACCACTCTCTTCAGGAGGAAATTGTTCTTAGAGAGTTTAGGGAAGAAATTTCTAAAGCTAGAGGAGAATTCATGGCTCATAATGGGACATACTCACATGGTTGGAATAGATGCCAAGAGGAGGCTCATTAACTGTGGATGTTGGAAGAGCTACTGGAGAGCTAAAGCTACAGGTACACTTGTACACATATACAAAGGGACCCCTAACCTGATTCACGTTAGTATTTAGGTTTACAGGTTATCGTTTTCCGTAGATGTAGATCCTGTACACCTTAAGCTGTTCTACTATGTCTCCCAAGAGTGGACGAAGAAGACTCAGTTGTCTCTCATCGTAAGCGGAGAGAATAGTAGTCGGTTTAAGTCCAGGTATTTTATAGGTCAGTGATATTATCCTTGCTCCCTTTTTCAGAATCCCCCTAAAGTATCTCCTTAGACTTCTCATAGTATTTTCATCTAAGAATGTGTATACGACATCGACATGGATCAGTGGATTATAGAGTATGTCTCCTAGTATCAGATCTATATTCTCACGGTGATTCCATACGGCCTCCTTCGCTTTTTTGATAAGTCCCTTATCTATCTCTATCCCTACTGCATATGCTCCTCTACTTGCTGCAGCTACGAGCATTCTACCATCTCCAGAACCTAGATCGCAGAATATCTCATTCTTTCTTAAATTAGCCAGATCCATAATTCTATCCATGAGAAGAGCTGGTGTGGGTAAGAACTTAGGCCTATTCCTCTTCTTGAGGAATAACCTCAGTTTCATCATAGGCTAGCACCTATCCGTGTTCTATATTTAGAGTTTTCCTTACTTATAACCTTAGTGAGAGCACGTATTAGCTCAATAGCACCCTCTATATTCTTATCTCCTCTACGAATAGAGGTGAATTTTCTCCTCTTGAAATCTTAGCCTTGGAAAGATTCACATATTGAGAGAGGAGGAAAACTCATTGAAGTGTCTACGGGGACTAATCTTTTAGTCTGTAGTTGTAGTGGAGTTGCTAACTAAGTTCGCATGAGAATGAATAGAAAATGCCATACATAGTAGCTTTCAGCATATATGTACAGCCTAAGAGCAGTAATAGAGAAGGAAAAGCTGGAGTAGTGGTATATACTCAGTACTTCACAATTACCTCAAAGTCTTCTCTACAGATATTGAATGAAAATTTACATGACAATAGTAACTTGTCCTCTATCTCATAGGACTCTTATTCTACAATCGTCCATTAAATAGCTCTACCTCGTGTAGAATATATTCAGTGTACACTTCAATTAAATTGATTCCCAATAGTGAATTTTGACTTTTAAACTCGACTATGTAGTGATTAAGTTTATTTTCCATGAGTATAAATGGAAAAGAGATAGGTGGTATAGCTGAGCATTAGCAAAGTGCTTCGTGGAGGTGTATGGCTGTATGCCTCTAGTATGATAAACAATCTCACTGGCTATTTCTACTGGTTAATCATATCCTCTATAACAGGCCCTGAAACTATAGGTATAGTAAGTGCTATTGCTGGACTTTCAATACTAGTGACAGGTATTCTAAGTTTAGGGACAAACATGGGTGTTCAGAGGTTTCTGGGTAAAGCTATAGGTAAGAATAGGAGAGATGAATTGAGTACATACTTCTGGAGCTCGCTCATACTGACCACTATAGTCTTCGGTATAGCTAGTTCTGTACTCTTAGTACTAGGCCTGTATGGCTGTAGTATCATCAATCTATCTCCCTCTATGCTAATATTTAGTGCAGTTCTAACTTTAGCGGCTATTAATCTAATCCCCATATCCCTCCTTCAGTCCCTTCTAAGAACAGATCTAATGTTCATAATGTCTCTTATAGGTGGTACTCTGAGGATTGCTACAGGACTGACACTAGTCTTCATGGGATGGGGATGGATTGGAGCTGCGATAGGCTACCTATGTCCTGCTCTTGTGAATTTGATAGTAGGTATGTTATTCTCCCTTAAGAATGTGATACCAAAACCCACGATATCACTGTCTGCTATTCAAGATATTCTAAAGGCTGGTGTTGCCAGATGGCTACCTACTACCATAACTCTGATAGGATATAGACTCGGTGTCCTAATGGTTTTTGCCTATATCGGTGCTACAGAGACTGGTCTATACTATATTGCATCTGCAATAGCAGGAGCTATTACCATGGTTTCGATGAGTACTATTGCCCTTCTCCTTCCATTTCTTTCGAGTCTCCAAAATGGAAGAAAGCGTGCGTGTTTTAGAGTACTTAAATTATGTCTAGCTCTAATATTACCTCCTTCGGTATTTGTAATAGTATATCCCCAGTTCATACTCTCATTACTAGGTAGTGAATATGTAGTCGCTTCTCCCATACTCTTTACACTCCTACTAGCAATAGTTCCTGATATCGTAGTGGGTGCTGTGGGAAACCTGGTTTACGCCTATGGCTACTATATCTTAGTGCTTCTGATAGGTCTGGCTGCCAATATTCCTAGAGTTGTACTCTACTACCCACTAGTAATGAAGTATGGGGGATGGGGGACAGCCCTAAGCTCGGTTACAGGGAGTTTCATAGGCTTGATCATAGCTCTAGTAGTAGCTAGAAGGATAGGATTCAAACTAGAATGGAGGCTTCTGGGGAAGATCCTAATCCTACCAATAACTACTGGTACTCTATTATGGTTATTGAGATTAGATTGGTGGATTGGTATATTCATACTCTTAGCTAATTACCTACTATACCTCAAGCTTAGGATATTAACTAAAAGTGACATAATAGAAATTGCTAGTGTTCTGAAATTAGAACCTCTACTCAAAAGTGTATACGATAAGTATGGGGGTATAGTCGATAAGTTAGTAGGATAGAGACCAATAGCTTGCAAACAGCCTCCTGAGATAACTAACTTTTG
>Ga0180302_10000926_pt1 | contig 13736 bp, 14 predicted proteins | sample GuaBasSediGuay17_FD_121794 | JGI IMG/M metagenome (GOLD analysis project Ga0180302, IMG submission 121794) | Subseafloor sediment microbial communities from Guaymas Basin, Gulf of California, Mexico - Guay17, Core 4571-4, 12-15 cm | ecosystem: Environmental > Aquatic > Marine > Hydrothermal... | reverse complement strand
CAGTATTACATCACGAGCTATATCCGCTAGTTCATCCACTGGGTATAATTCTGGGTCTGGAAATCCTCCACCAAAGCTTATGATCTTCTTCTTTTCTTGCCACTTTAGAAGTTCTCTTACCTCTGATGCCCTGATTTTATGAGCTAGTTGAGAGAAGAATACATCCAGTTTCAACTTCAGACCTCGATTAAAACATTAACCTAGTCTTTATAAACGTTTCTAAAAAGCATTACCATCTACTAAGATACTATTAGATTCCAATGTATAATTAATATGCTAGAACTTGGAGTATCTTCCTCTATTAAATCATCCATGAGGTATACCTAAAGCTCTACTCAATATCTCGAATTAGTAATTCTCTTATCAAAACGAAGCGTGAAGTAACTAGTGGCATTGTACTATAAGCAGTGTAGAAAAGGCACTCTTTCATCTTTTACAAGAGTCCTCGTATTGTACTGAACTTTAATTTTGAGAGTCAAGAAGTAACGTTTATATTCCATTAGACAGATCTCTCTTATGTACTGCAAGGGCCCGTAGCTCAGCCTGGAAGAGCAACGGGCTTTTAACCCGGAGGTCGCGGGTTCAAATCCCGCCGGGCCCGCCATAAACTTGAGTATCTTGCCGATAGCTCACAAGACTCTTTTTGTAATACTAGATAACCATACAGTAGAATTTAAAGTCCGAAAACTATATTCTCCGGGTGGATATATGAAGGCTTTCATATCAGTCGATATGGAGGGAATGCCCTACATAGTCTCACCTGAACATCTCTCACTAAAGAAGGCTCTTTACAATGAGGCTAGGAAGATAATGACTAGAATTACAAAGTGTGTATGTGAAGAGCTACATAACAACGGTTTTACTGAGGTGCTAATAGCGGATAGCCATGGACCTATGGTAAACCTTCTAATAGAAGAACTTCCAGATTATGCTCAAGTAGTAAGGGGTTTTCCTAGGACTACTAGTATGGTTTCATTAATCGAAGAGTGCAACGTCGCAATATTCCTAGGATATCATGCGAAGTTTGGTACCCGAAGAGCAGTAATGGACCATACGTATAGTGGTGCTAGCATAAGATACATCAAAGTAAATGGAATTGAAGTAAGCGAGCTTCTACTGAACTCCTACGTAGCTGGTCATTATGGAATCCCAGTCATACTAGTAGCTGGAGATGAGAAGCTCATAGAGGATGATGTTAAAAAGTACTTGCCATGGGTTGAGTATGTAGTATTAAAGAGGAGTATCGGAAGATATTCAGCAGTATCCCGATCAATAAGGGCTATAGAAAATGAGCTTAGGAGTAAAGTTAGGACTGCCTGCAGAAATCTAAAGGATACCAAGGTACTAAGAACAGAATACCCAATCGACCTGGAGATACGGCTTCTAAATTCTGCCTATGCCGACACTGCTGAACTTATACCTGGGATAGTAAGAGTAGATGGTCTGACAATAAGATATCGAGCAAAGGACATAATCGAAGCATATAAGATAATGGAACTTATAGCACTATCAGCAGCAGGTACTAGAGCTGTAATCTCAGGTATCATCTTTCCATAAGAGACTTTAAGTAAATACAAATAACATTAGTTTTTAGAATATTTGAAATTACAGATAATACCTGTAATTGATTAATATAATTCCATACAATTGATAGATTCTTAGGAATAATAGTAAAGTTTAATAGCATAAATGAAATAGTTCGATAGAGAGGCTTTAGTCTATGATATACCATTTATAATATGAATTTAGGTAAAGTGCGGCCTATTCAAGTAGAGTTAGTAAGATATATAAGCAGAGAGACAATAGAAAAAATAGAGCGCCAATATGAGGGTCTCTAACTGAATTAACATAGAGCCGGGGTAGCTCAGCCTGGGAGAGCATCCGGCTGAAGACCGGAGGGTCGAGGGTTCAAATCCCTCCCCCGGCACTAGTTTTAATAAAAACAGGATGGGAATAGTAACCAAATATAGTAGGATAATAGAGATTTATTGGTCCCTTTTATAATTCTCTCACCAAGTTCATACAATCTTCTTGAGACTATTTCTTAAGGGAGAAATTACCAAAAGAGGATGTAGGAATCACTTTACACAGTTTTATAAGGAAGTTATCTTTTGCATTAACATGTTGAGAAGGAGAAAAAATGAAGAAATATTGTCAGTAATAGAGTCAATGTTACTGCTACCATTAGCACTGCAACTTTTTGAATGCAGATATTACCACAGCACCTACGATGGTCTACACTATAAGTATTACAGTGAACCTCATGTAGAAGATGAGAGAATATGCTACTTAGAAAGAGATCCCCGTACAATAATAGAGAATAATGAGGAAATTCTAAAACACTATACGAGAAGCCTTGGAAGTATTCTTTTACAGAGGAGTGCTCAAATTATGCTGACATTACTTACCCTTTTTGATCTTATGAAACTTTTGATAAGAATAATTCCCCGTAAAAGATACGAAGAAAGAGCAATCCTATATGAGGAAAAAACAGTCAATCTTACAGTAATGCAATCCACGGCTATGCCAACTTTATCGAAAAGGTTTAGGGAGGGGAAGATGAATTGCTAGAATTACTCGAGTTTTTAAGTTTCTTCGTCTGGTCAGTTTTCACAATACTAGTTTTAATGGGTATTATTGCACAGATATACAGACCGAAAAAGTCTACAATTAAGGCGAAGAACGTTGTATTTGTTGTCGTGTCAATAGCAAAAGAGACTGTAAGGAATGCTCTGTTTGAGACCTTGAATCACGTAGTTACAAATTTTCCGAACTACAGAGTCTGGGTGGTAGTCGATGAAGGAGCTGAACTTATACCAGAATTAAAATTAAGGGGTTATGATCTCATTATTGTACCAAAGGAATATCGTAGGGATCTAATTGGAAAAGGTAGAGCTATTAATTACTTTATCGAATCAGTTGTAGAGGATGATAAATGGTACGCATTCATCGACGATGATAATCTTATTCTTGATGATTCCTTTCTCTATGAGATACCATACTATGAAAAACTAGGATATGTTGCTATGAATCCAATATTAGTTCCAAGAAGAGGTAAGTCTACTGTAACCTACATAATGGACTTTATAAGATATTTCGAAGATGTATCAGTATTCAGATTTTTCATGGGATTACTCAAGAAGCCGTTAGTAGGATTTCATGGAGAGTTACTAACAGTTAAAGGTTCAATATTACAAGAAATTAAATATGATAAGCCAAGCATTACGGAAGACTTCAGATTTGCTTGTGAAGTAGTGAGAAAGGGTTATAAAGTCTGGCAGTCTACTACTATAGTATCAATTAAATCACCAAATAGTATACTGGATTTACTTAAGCAAAGGGGCAGATGGTTCAAAGGAGTAGTATGTGATGTGAGAAATGCACCAACAATTATGAAAATCATTGTTTTACTTAGACTAGCAGTTTGGATTGTAGGAGTTTTCGGCTCCTGGGCTCTTGTTCCACTCTGGATCTTTTACAAACCATTTTTCTATGCACTACCAGGAGGTATCGCATACTGGTTAATATACCTGTACGGTGTTTCTAAAGCTCATTCACCATCTATTGTTGCTATAATTCCGGTATTTGGCATAATTGAAAGCATGTCATGGCTATTCGGTTTGAGACAGAAAAGTTTCGTTGTAATAGATAAAAATTAAGAAAGGAAAGACAGCAGCCTAAGTGGAAGGCATCTTTCTTATAACCTTCCTATAAACTCACCATTCTACCAGCTATCACTCACGAGCCTTCTCAAGCTCTAATCTCTATATGTAAGCTCTGTCGGGATTAAGAAAGCTCTCTCGATCTTATAGGGATTATGTGAATTTTCATTTTTACAGCCAGAAGTCAATCTATAATTAGATCAATTATAGTCGGATTAAAATCACGGGAAACTATTAAATTTCTGATTATAATTTGTACAGAGGAAACATACGATCGGGAGATTACTCTAAGAACTTCTTGGAACTTTGCAAATTCTTCTGGATACTTATAATAGTTTCAGTATAATACTCTCTTCAGATTCTGCTAGCTTAAGAGCCTCTAATACTGTTACACCCATTGAAGTAATAGTATATAATGTCCGTTTTCCAAATTTAATAGACCTTATTAGTCCACTCTCTAGTAGTAGGTTTAAATGTCTTTGAACTGCCCACCAGCTGAGTCCAAGGTTCTTTGCTATACTATTACATGATAACCTTTTACCTAACAGAGTCTCTAGTATACTTACCCTAGTTTTAGCTCCCGGACTCTCAATAAGTAGTATTCTTAGCTTATCCGAAATCCTTACCTCCTCCTTCATGTAGAGGTCATCTCTATTCGCCATGGCTTTTTTAATTAGTCTAACTGATATAGGTACAGTAGTTCCAGCAAGAATGAATACTCTATCTTCACCTAATACTTCTGATAGAAATGTAGCTACTCTAACTACCTCACTTCTTCTGGGGGGTATTGCTGTAGCGTAGGGTGATGGAGGTATCTCTAAATGTACTTGATCGGGATCAAGTTCCTCTAGAGTTTTTAAAAGCCTATGCAAGTGCTTGTTTTCCATATTTGTATATCCAATTGGAGTTCTGATCAATGTTGTTGAGATTATAAGTTTCGAATTTCTATCTACAAGCTCTCTTCTCAGTACAAAAAGTCCACGAATAATTTCAGCTAACGATGCTATATCTTTATGAGGTCTATTGATAATAGCTCTTAATTCCTCAGTTACAGCGTCTAATTTAGCTACTACGTAATCAGCTTCAGCTAGTCCTCGGATGACATTAATATTGCTTACTAATGATGAATTCGTAAATACAGCTAAATTCATTTCAGGAGAGAGGAGATCTATTGTCTTACGAAGTCCATGCATTATTTCATCAAATTTGGGATGAAGTGTAGGCTCACCATTACCTATCACTACTATAGAATCTAGCGGAATCTTATCCAATATCTCCAATGTTTTCATTAGATTTTCTAAAATTACATTGGTTGAGCTCCAATTATATTTAATGAAGTCCTTCCATGAGGAAATACAAGTGAGTGTTGATACTAAGGGGCAATATATACACCTAAAGGTACAGACCACTTTACCTAAGGGTAGGATGTTAATTCCCAGCACTCTGTTAAGTCTTCTTGATATATTAGGACCGAATACTATAGAGTTTATGACCTGCGAGGTATCCAGTAGAGGGTTATATGCTATATCTCTGAGTGAGTCTCTAACCATCAACTTATGGAATTGTTCGCGGTTATTAACCTTTTCAATTTGAGTCCAAATTGAAGATGCATTTATCTAATGTGGGGAATTATAAAAAAGACCTATATGGGCTCTATGAGAGAATTCAATCCAAAGATTACTATTAAGATGGGTATACTTGTGGTCTCAATATCACTAGTCTGTATTGCCACGATGGCCCTTACAGTCTACGTACCTGCAACAAGAGGGTACTTCAATCTTGGAGAAACCATGGTCTATACTGTAGCAATATTATTCGGGCCTTATATAGGTGCTTTAGCTGGTGGTATAGGTTCAGCACTTGCAGATCTGTTACTAGGCTATGCACATTATGCACCAGCAACTCTAGTGATAAAGGCAGTAGAAGGGCTAGTCGTAGGATATCTTGCTAGAAGAGTACTTAAGGCTAGTACTACTATCTGGAAATACTTAGCTACAGTAATGGCAATTGTATCCGGCTTTCTTCTATGCCTGATAGGAGTTCACTACTATAGCGGTCACGTAGATTTAACTCTAGGAGTGACCGAGAATGTTAGTTTAGTTCTCCCATTATATGTCCCGATGTGGTTCTGGGTGACTATTGGTATACTGTTTGCTCTCATGATAATTCTACTCAGTCATACAATAGATCCGAGAGTAGGATGGACTATAGTATCGCTCATGGCTGGGGGATCTCTAATGGTACTAGGCTACTTCATGTATGAAACACTTATATTCGGCATGTGGGCAGCTCTTGTTGAAGTACCGGTTAATATAGGTCAAGTAACTGTAGGACTTGCTGTAGCAATTCCTTTGACGAAAGCTCTTGAAAATAGAGTTAAGACATTACTAATGATGAAGTGAGTTTTAATAACTTCTCGCCTATGGTTAATATATTAATTTTTTGATCTATTAGAGATTAAGGTGTAGTGAATGATAGTAGTAACTGGTGGTGCGGGATTCATAGGGTATCATACTGTTAAGCGATTAATTAAAGAAGGGCTAGATGTAAGTGTTATAGATAATCTTCACAGTGCTATTGCTCTAGAGGAATTGAAAAAGTATGAGATTAAGCTGAATGTTGTAGATATTAGAGATTTAGATAAATTAAAGACCCTTATGAAAGATACTGAAGCGGTATTACACCTAGCCGCACTAATAGATGTTGAGGAATCTCTCAGGAATCCGTATCTATATCACCAGGTAAATGTCTGTGGTACAGTAAATATCTTAGAGATAGCTAGAACTTACGATATAGATAAAATAATCCTAGCATCTAGTGCTGCTGTATATGGAGAACCTAGCAAGATCCCTATAAGTGAGAATAGTCCACTAAGACCTATTTCCCCATATGGTTTGAGTAAAGTAATAGCTGAAAGGTACTGTAAAATGTACCATGAACTCTATGGACTGAATGTGCTCATATTAAGATACTTTAACGTGTACGGTGAATATCAGTCTTCAGAGTATGCTGGTGTAATCACTAAGTTCATAGAGAGAATATTAGAACGTAAGCCTCCAGTGATATATGGAGATGGTAGACAAACTAGAGATTTCGTTTACGTAAATGATGTGGTAAGTGCGAATCTTCTAGCTCTGAAGAGTACAATAGACTTCGGAATTTTTAATATAGGTACTGGTAGAGCTATATCAATAAATGAATTGGCATCTATGCTGATAGAGATGATGGGTTTAAAGTTAAAACCCGTATATTTACCACCTAGACCTGGAGATATACCTCATAGTGTAGCTGATATAAGCCATGCTAGAGAAGTACTGAAGTATCACCCTAGGACAAGTCTGAGGGATGGGTTAAGAAGGGTTCTAGAGTGGTATAGAACTAGACGTGTATAAGCACTAGGGGAGCTCTACATTACTATGCCTTCTTCTTAAAGTCTCCTCATCTACTTCAAGTCTCTTCATCAGCTCTACTATTACTCCGTCTAGAAAGGCCATTGTCGTATTTTCGAATAATGTACCTAGGGGAGCTAGTGGCTCGTGTATTCCTAAGATTTGCCTTGCTATATAATTACTCTCCTCTGCTATTTTAGTTCTACCGGGGACTCTAACAGTCAGTTTTGCTAATCTACCCAGCGGAGAATCTGGATATGAGGTTATAGCTATGATCTTAGCTCCCAATTTCTGAGCTATTCTAGCCACAGTAACTGTAAGCTCTGTAACTCCTGAACCAGAAATGGCTATCAAAATGTCTCCTCTATCAACGGGTGGGGTTATAGTCTCCCCGATGACATATACTCTAAAACCAAGATGCATTAGTCTCATAGCAAAGGCTTTTCCTACAAGACCAGATCTACCTGTTCCAACTATTAGAATCTTAGAATCAAGATTATATGCATCCATAAGAGTATTCACAAAGGTCTCAACTTCATGTGGGGATATTTTGGAGGCAGCTAATTCCACATATTTAGAGATTTCCTTCATAGCCTCAAGTGCACCACTCACGTATATCCCTATTACTTTGATACTAGACATTAGAAAAAGGTATTCATGGAAATTAGTGGGTAAGCTTATTAGACCCTATTCCAGGTAAAAAACTGATGCACTATTTCTCTAGAAAACCGGAAGGAGAACTCAGGATCTATAAATTTAGTATACATATAAGAGGAATTTCATTGAAATTAGTAAGTGCTAGTGGAGTATTCTCAGCTAGAAGAGTAGACCTAGGTACTAAAGTACTCCTAGAGAATATGATAGTGAAGGACTACTGGCACATTCTCGATCTAGGTTGTGGGTATGGAGTTATAGGTTTAGTAGCGGCTAAACTAGCCCCTCATGGTTTTGTAGTAATGACCGATATAAATAAGAGAGCTATAAAGTTAGCTAGAATTAATGCAAAGTTGAACAAAATCAAGAATGTAGAGATTAGACATGGAGATCTGTACGAACCAGTGAAGGGAGAAATTTTTGATACCATAATCAGTAATCCTCCTCAGGCTGCTGGCATGAGAATTATTAAGAGATTGATAGAAGAGTCTGTAAACTATCTAAAAGAAGGAGGATTACTACAGCTAGTAGCTAGACATAATAAGGGCGGGAAGAGGATGTTCAATTTAATGGAACAAGTATTTGAAGACACCTATATCCTTGGGGGGAGAGGAGGTTATAGAGTGTATATAGCTCGTAAGTGACTTTATTCTCTTCGCCTAAGTAAAGAGAGCTTGTTAACTTTTACTCACTCTCGACTCTCTAAGAGTTCCTTACAGGAAAAATTCACAGATAATTAGATCTAATACTGCTATAGATTATTGAACAAGTATGGATGTTTTAGTAAATTTTAGTACTTTCCTTAATATGTCTCCAGTACCACTTAGCTTCCTCTCTAGTTACCAGATGTATTTCAACAGGACTGTGGAGGGTAATCCTGCTTTTCCTCTATGAGATCCTTTAACTCAGCTCGATCCTTGCTACTCCTAAGGAGTTGATCACAAATCACTAGTACATCTAGATCACCCCCACTTGTCCACTCACGCTCGGCTATACTTCCAAATACATAGACCTCACAGGATCCTAGGATGCTTTTCAACGCTTCTACCACTTTATGCGTCCAGTATTTCCAATTCTCCGAGAAGTCTCTCATCTTCAGATTAAACTCGTATATTTGATACAAAATGTATCACCTTCTCACTAAACTCTACAAGTTCCCTGGTCTCTTCCTTCTTGTATTTTCTAAACAGGTACCTTGATGCTATATAGGCTTCTTCGAAGTCCTATGAAGATAAATCGCTTCTTTTTAATATTAGTCACCTATAATGCTAGCCTTACTTTCCACAAGCTCTTTCAGAATTCCAAATAGATGTCGAATTGTGTGGGTTCTGGGCATTTCTCCCGTAAGCTCTAGAATTTTGTATTTGATGAATAACTGTACCGCTTGTTTAGTCATGATGACGGCTAGATCACAATGTCCCTCTTCAGATGGAATTTAGCTGCTTCTAGCATATGTAGTACTCTAGATTTTATGAGCTTAATATCCTCTTTCCTGACCATGTGACCACTTTCAATGCTGTATCTATTAATGCACTATTCCTGATAATAAAATTGCTGAAAGAAAGCTAAATTAATGTATCTTCTTTTGATAGAGTACTTGCTCACTTCCCCTTAGAGTACTTAAAGTACTCTACAAACATTCTAAGAGTTTCATACCAGAGGATTACCGCTGAGAATATACCTATCATAAGTCCCATAATATAATGAAGGTCCACTATGAAAGGAGGGTTTAATATGTATTCTACAACTAATATACTTATGAAGACTGAGTAAAAGAGGTATCTAGGTATCGATATTCTACCTATGGTTATGAAGTACTTGAGAATATCTACCTTTACATACCTCTTCACTACATACTTCCTCTCGGGAGTTTTATCTACTAGATCCATATTTTCGAGTTTGTTTAAGTGATACAGTATTAGGCTAGGTGTAGATACCTTAAGCTTTCTTTGAAGCTCCCTAACACCCCAGGGCTTGTTTGAAATCGCTAGTATTTTGTAGATCTCTAGAGTAAGACCTCCTAACTCTCTGGCCTCCATACACCACAACCTCTATCTAGACTTTGCGTCTAGCTATTAGGTAGATTACAAGGCTTATAATTGCAGGGATAACTATCAGAGATAGCAGTTTCAATAACTCCTTAATAGGGCCTTCGGGCTTATATATTGAAACTTTGGATACAGGTCTACCTATTTCGGATCCTTTTATTGGAGTCCTTGGGACATATTCTTCCATACTCTTAATTGTAGGATGAAGCACTCTACTGGTACCCTTAGGAAGTATTTTAACTATTATAACAGAGGTCTTAGGCACTTTGATGAATATGTATTCTGTTGTTGTATGAATATATTGTACATGTTCTCCAAAGGGATCTATCTCCCTTATCTCCAATACTTCAGAAGGTTTTGGTATGTGTACCCGATATACTATACTTCCTTTATAAATATCTATGTTAACGAGTTCTATGAATAATTCAGTAGACTTGTAGATACTTACTTTTTTAATACCCAAGAGCTTATCTACAGGAGAGTACACAAGTAATATGTATTCTCCTCTCTCTATCATCAATTTCACAGTAGGTGTGCTAGTCACTATCCTCTTAACCTCACCAGTCTCTATATCTACGAGAGTAATCATAGCAATACCATGTAGTTTGGATATTCTGAGGACTAATTCATGTTGAGGTTCAGTTCTTAACATTGGAATATATGCTAGACCCAGTAGTATGAGCATTATAATTATTAGCACAACCCTACTGTTCACATAAACTCTCTCATATTATCTCTAAAAAAGTTTATCGTGTTCTAGAGTTTGAACATTTGGGAATCTGAGTTATTGTTTGATATGTAGGGTTGATTCTAAAGTGTCCCTATAGGCATGACGTAGGTGGGTAATATATCTACATCAATTATACTTTTAACCCTATCATCGTAGAATGCACCTATGGCTACTGTCCCCAGGTCAAGAGAGGCTGCAAGGAGGTACACATTTTGTCCTATAGCTCCTGTCTCCACATGAGCCAGGAACGGATCAGCCCCTTCTCTCATTGTAAATACTAGATCACATTGAGCATCCCTTACGTAGTCCTGGTAGAGGCACGCTCCGTATAAATTATCAAGATAGTACCCCCTTCTGATGAGTTCTAATTCATTTTTATGAGAGTTATAGCGATAAAGACCTTTCTCCAGTCCCTCAACATTACCTACGAGGACTATACAATTTACTAGGTAACTATCATTCAGCCTTGGATATGATCTCCTATTTTTGTCGATAAAACCTATACTGTACTTCAGAATAAGCATTAATTGCTCCAATGATAGTGGTCTTTTGGAGTAGCTCCTTATGGACCTCCTATTTATAATTGCCTTCTCGAGTGGAGTTAATTGCCTTCCTTCACCTATCCCTAAGCTTTTCGATGATTTAATCGGCACTCCCACCCGTAATACAGCCAGAGGATCTCCCTCAGTTCTAAGTGCAGTCCTTATACTCTCTCGTTCACCTTCATTACGAATTACCTTAACATCACAGGAAATACCTAGCAGTGCAGATTCCAATATGATATTTTGTATACAATGTCCTACTTCATTGTAGACATACCTATAACCTCTACGTCCATAGGTTCTAGTAGTTCTTTCATAGTGAGCTACTATTACTACGTCTAGTGCCCTAGGGATGTCGATCTGTAATTTAGAATCTATAGGGGCCACGTGTTCAAGCTCTCCCTCAAGAGGTCTTTGTGAACTATATGCATAGATTGCTGGCTTTACATTCTCTACATTATGACATATAGCATAAACTTCAAGAGGGAAAGTAGCTCCAGCTGATGGTACTGTCTTAAAACACAATCCCCATCTCCTCCTCGTACATCCTTGAGCTACGAATAGAAGTTTAGTTAATTCGTCAATGGTAATGCTCTCCCTAGGATAAAGCTCACTCTTAACATACCTCGTAACAGCATCTATAAGAGTGTATTCACTTGTGGCTTTAAATTCTGGTAGTGTTATTGTACTTCGCATATATATTAAAAGCTACCAGTATCTAAATAGTCTGTGGTAGGCATTCCAACTAAGTACATTGACGCGCACTGCTATCTCTATGAGTTTCCAGATGATTATATAGAGAAGGTAGTTAGAGAATTAATAATACTAGCGGTATCAGATGATAGATCTTCCTCACAAAGAACTACAGTATTGAGTACTGAATACAGTACCGTCTATGCGTGCATAGGAGTTCATCCATGGGAAGTAGGAGAGCAGGAGGTTGACATAGAATTTTTCAAGAAACTCGTAGAAAAGTGCGAAAAAGTAGTCTGCATAGGAGAGATAGGTCTCGATAGACTTTTTGTTCCACACACTTATAACCTACAATTGGAAGTATTTGTGAAATTTTTAGAACTAGCTCATGAATATGATCTAGCGGTGAACTTACATGCTGCGGGAGCATGGAGAGACGTCTTTGATTTAGTTATAAAGTACGATATTAACAGAGCTATCTTCCACTGGTATACTGGTCCTCTGAATTTACTAGAAGAACTAATTGAAACAGGTTATAAGATCTCCATAAATCCGTCTTTATACTTTCAGAAAAAGCATAGAAGAGTATTAGAGGCGTGTCCGTTAAAAGCAATACTTACTGAAAGCGATGGTCCTTATAAATACAGGGGATTGTATTTAAGACCCGATCTAATACCCGAACTTGTAGAAACTATAGCTCTAATAAAGAATGTGGATGTGAACTCACTAATCAAAGTAATTAATCAAAACCTTAAGGATATAGTCAAATAATGTCTCTGAAAAGCTTTGAGAATAGTCCCTATAGTTATTTCATGGTCATCTCATAGTTATGAACCTGACCTTGTAGATAAAGGAATATAAGTTGAATTTCCAAATAATCAACATGATAATAGTAGGTGGTCCAGCATCAAATAATATCGACTTAGAGATCGCTAGGATTATGAACATCCCGCAAATAACCCTAGAGTATAAGACGTTCCCCGATGGAGAATCCTATATAAGGTACCCCGTAGAGAAGGTAAAGCTATCAAAGGAGACCGTAGTAATAGTACAATCACTATATCCACCCCAGGATAAGCATTTCCTAGAACTATTACTAGCTATATCAACGGCTAAGGATCTAGGAGCAGAGGAGGTCGTAGCAGTAGTACCCTACCTAGCCTATGCTAGACAGGATAAAAGATTCCGAGCAGGCGAGGCGATAAGTGTAAATGTCATCTTAAAATCTATTGAATTTGCAGGAGCGGATAGATTTATAACTATAGATATACACAAAGAGGAGAGTCTTAAGGTACTATCTATACCGTACAAGAATCTAACTGCTATGAAGGAGCTAGCAAAGTATTTAGCTGAAAGAAATTATGAAAATCCTGTAATACTGGCTCCAGATAGAGGGGCTATTAGTCTTGCAAAGGATATAGCCAACATACTCAATACAGAGTACGACTACATAATTAAGGTGAGGGATAAGATAACCGGCGAGGTACGAGCTGAGGCTAAAACTCTAGATATCAAGGATAAGACTGTGATAATAGTGGATGATATCATAAGTACTGGTGGTACTATGGCGCTAGCAGCTAGGTGCTCGCTAGCTTCAGGAGCTAAGACTGTAGTAGCAGTATGTACTCATGCACTACTAGTAGGTAATGCTCTCGATAGGCTTAGAGAGAGCGGAGTCTCAGATATTATAGCTACCAATAGTGTTCCTTCTCCAGTTTCAAAAGTTAGTGTGGCTAGTGTAGTAGCCGAGTATCTACAGAGTATAATATAGTAAGCACGTCTTGTTAATCCAGTACTGGTAGTTAATTGGATGTCTCATAGCTCATATGATCTACTATTATAGTTTCCAGTATAGAGTTTAAATGATCCACTATCGACATAATAGACTTCCTGTAAGTATTAGAGAGTACATTGAGTACTCTTATGACTGAGTCTACAAAGCCACTTTCTAAGAGTTTTACAAGAGGAACTACGTTTATTGAGGGTAATTCTTCCTCGGTACCTGGAGCTATTCTTCT
>Ga0180302_10000925_pt1 | contig 13737 bp, 13 predicted proteins | sample GuaBasSediGuay17_FD_121794 | JGI IMG/M metagenome (GOLD analysis project Ga0180302, IMG submission 121794) | Subseafloor sediment microbial communities from Guaymas Basin, Gulf of California, Mexico - Guay17, Core 4571-4, 12-15 cm | ecosystem: Environmental > Aquatic > Marine > Hydrothermal... | reverse complement strand
CTATATAAGAGCGTTTTAACTCTTTAGAGTATTAGAGAATTATGATACTGAAGAATTATTCGTTTGTTAAATTGCTCAACACACCGGATATTACTTGTCTCAATTTGGTAGCATTATTTTCAGGCAATCCATCATAAGTGAAGGTTCCTGCCCCCCACTCTATTCCTGCAGCATACTTGAGCTTTCCTTTGTCACGAAGTATAGGATAGAACTCTACATGGAAGTGATAAAAGTTATAATCTTTACCATCTGTTGGAGACTGATGAAATACCATGATGTAAGGCATATCTTGTTCGAATACTTTATTATAAGCATAGGTTACAACCTTTAGACATTTTGCTAAGTCTATTTTCTCTGATTGATTTAATTGAGATATTGTTTGCATATGCCTTTTAGGATATATGTGAACTTCAAGGGGCCACATTGCAAAGAATGGAACGAAGGCTACAAATGAATTATTCTCATAGACTACTCTTCTTTTTTCTTCTATTTCATTTTTTAAAATTTGACAGAATAGACAAATACCTTTTCTCTTTTTAAATAATTTAGCAGACCTTAGTTCTCTCTTAATTCTAGTAGGTATGAATGGGAGGGCATAAATCTGAGAATGAGGGTGAGGAAGAGAGACTCCTATAGCCTCTCCCTTATTGCGAAATTCCATTACGCACTTAACTCTTGGATCTCTTCCAAGGGTTTCATATTCTTCAGCAAACTTATCGAGGACCTTTACTAACTGACTAATACTCAAATCACAGAGGTCTCCTTTATGTTGAGGAGTCTCTACTAAAACTTTACAATAACCATAACCTGGCTTGACTCTATAAATACCTTTTGACTTTCTACTAACTCTTGCATTTTGAGTTAGTGCTGGAAATCTATTATCAAGTACTAAAACATCCCAATTAGTTCCAGTTTCTTCTGTTCCTGGACAAAAAGGACAGTAACCTTTTGGTCTCCAGGGTCTTTTCTCTCTTCTAGAGGATACTATTATCCACTCTCTTAGAAGGGGATTCCATCTTATTTCATTGATACTCATAAGAAACCCTCTTGATTTTTATCAAGTTGAAATAGATCAGTGATCATTTTAATATTTTTAATAGGAACTCTAAAATTATGGGTGTTGTTGATGAGTTTGGAGATAACCTCACTTAAACCAGAAGAGTACAATGAAATGATGAAGTTCTTAGAGAGGTGCTATAGACATTCACGAGAGTATTTTCAAACTCGATATCCTCATGTCTGGAGACGAGATACTGTAAGGTATGAAGATAAGATAGTGTTAAAGCTTAATGGTAGGATAGTGTCTCATGTTGGTATCTTTCCTCTTACTATGGTTGTTGAAGAAGCTAAGGTAGCTATGGGAGGAATAGGCGCAGTGGCTACTTTACAAGAGTATAGAGGTAAGGGTTTCATGACAAAGTTAATGAATTTTGCTATAAAGAGGATGATAGCAAACAGGTACTCATTATCAATTTTATGGGGAGACCGTCAGAGATATGGACACTTTGGTTATGAGACTGTAGGTAAATTAGCTATTTTCAAACTTTCTTTAAGGTCCATTAAGACAGAAGTCAATGTAAATGAAATTTCATTCAGAAGATTTTATGGAGAAAGTGAATTATTGAATAAGATAATTACTGCACATGAGAAAGAGCCTATTAAAACCTCCAGGGATAGAAAGACCTATGAACTCCTATTTAATATCCCCCAATTAATGACATATATCAGCAGTACAAATGCCTATATCTCTTACATGAAAGAGGGCCCTCCTAAGAGGATAATCGAATATGGAGGTAATGGAAAAGAAGTAATTTCATTAATTTATAGCTTATTGAAGACTTTCAACCGAGAATTCGGAATCTTTAGCGTCGAGGTACTAGCCCCTTACTATCCCTATGACACTTTCTTTAATCTTAGGAAAGCATGTTATTCATGGTCTATAGTACCAGAAGCTATGGTTAAGATATTGAACATGACAAAATTATTCGAAGAATATTCTCCATACCTAGAGAAAATATGTGAGGACTTAAAACTTGAAGCTTCTTTTGAAATTAAGGAAACTTCAGATAGAGTAAGGGTATCTCTTGACCATGGTCAAGTTTCTGTAGAGAAGGGAGGCAAGGCAGATCTAGATCTGTCACTTAATGAGAGGGAAATGGTTAGATTACTATTTAATGGACCTAATGAAATTCCTTTACCAAGTAAAAAGCGAGCACTTCTTGAATGCTTCTTGCCCTTACCGCTACATGTCTGGTTATTAGACCACATTTAATGAGACCTGAATACTTAACAAGAGATTTTTCTTATTAATTATTAAAATGTATTAGGATAAATGTTGATAAAACTCTAATGGCTTTAGTTCTTTAAATTCTTTAATTAATGAAACTATATATTTGCGTATGTCTAAACATAGATGACATTTAGAGATATAACCATCTTTTTTCTCCTTATAACCAAACTCTTTAGTTGCAAAATTGAAGAGTTCACCTAAGTTCTTAGCTAAAGCTTTTAATATTGGTCTATCGTCAAGCTCTACACCTTGTATTATGTCCTCCATTTTCTTAGCATCTCCTAAACTGAGTCCAGCACAATAACCAGGTATGTAGTTGTTGTAACAATCTATGTGAATATGCCATGATCTAGTTAAATCATAAATACAAGATTCTTTAAAGAAATATTTTGCTGGATATTTTCGATAAATATAAGCTAGTCTATACACAGCTCTCCCCATAGGAAGCACTACCATTGGACTTAAGGCTAATCTTAACGAGAAACGGGATACTTTGGACAAGTACTCTTCAAACTTAAGCGTACCTTTCACTCCTAACTCCACCAATTGCTTGTAGAATATTGGGTGATATACCATTACATTTTCTTCTCCAAAGACCTTCTTAGAATACTTTATACCTCTCTTAATTCTTTCAAAGGGAATACACTCAACAAGAAAGGGATTAGCACTGATTAGTATTCCATCTAAACCGTTTTCTTTTAATTTAGCTAGCTTTTGCTCAGTACTATTATCATCTATACACCAAAAACAATTAGTCTCAACAAATAATGAAGGTATTTTATACTTCTTTGCCAATTTAATTGACTTAACAAGTAGCTTGAAATTTAAAAAGGGTTCGCCTCCTGTTAAGTGGAGTCCATAGTTTATCCCAAGAACTCCTTTTATTCCTGTTGGGTACTTCTTTGAAAAATAATTTGCTAACTTTCTAAGAATTAAGTCTAAGTCATTAATATCCATCCAATGATTCTCCCATTTTGGTGAACTAGCATACATACAATGTTTACATTCACAAATACATTTGTAAGTTAAAAGTATTCCTGCGGATATAGGTTCTTCAACTTGTAATAGGCTCATTAATTTATCAGTAGTACTAGAAGTTAAAAATTTTAAGTTAGTATTCTTAAATTATAACTAGACATTTAAGTTTAACAAGTTCTAAGGTTTATTACTTCGATTGATCATAAATATGTGAAACCTTAGATCAAGGTGTAAACATGGAGTCGGCATACATATGCTCCTACTGCGGTGCTCCTCTTGATGTAACTCCGGAGACTATAGTTGCGATATGTAGTTATTGTGGTAAACCAACTGTCATTAATGGTTTAGTCTCTGTAGAGGATATTCATATTGTGCCAGCTCTTAGTAGGGATTCTATTGAAAAAGTCTTTAAAGATACTATAGAGCGAGATTTTGACCTTAGGAGAATTAAAAATGATATAGAAATTCATAACATTATCGGAACTTATGTTCCAATTTGGGTTAGTAAGGTTCACTTAAAAGGTAAAGTCTCATTTTATCGTTACAAGAGTAGTGATAAGGGAAGAAAGAAAGTGTATAAAGTTGAGGTAATAGATGAAGTAAGGAATGTTCCCATAGTCGCTAGGAGACAAGTTTCTCCTTTAGGAACTAGTGAGCTTCTAGAACTTCTATCAAAGAAAGGAGTTGACTCTAAGAGGTTAATTAATATAGGTATTGATGAGTGGAAAAGAATAAGATTAGAGGTATTAAATACTGAGTACGATAAGAAGAGTGCACTAGAAAGAATTCAAGAGGATTCTCTTGACTATTTAAGAGAGGAATTCAAAGAGAAGAGTGATGGAATTGATGGTTTTCATGTTAATGTATTAGAAGTAAGCGAACCTAAACTGTTACTAGTTCCACTCTGGAGAGTTTATTACAGTTATAAGGACTCTATATACCAAGTAATTTATGCTGGCTGGAACGGTGAATTACTAGTAAAGACTGAACCTGTGACTATTTTAAGAAGGGTTGCATGTGTCCTAGGCACCATAACTATGATATTTGTGACAGGGCTCGCTACAGTACTCATCCTAAATCAGAAGGAAATTAAGCTAGGATCATTACTCTTCCCTATTTTCTTAATGAGCATGACATACTATCTAGGAAGAAATATAGTAAAAGGCATTAGGCTTGAACGCTAAGGTATGAAATACTTTTGAAAAATTATGAAAGTTTTAAAATAATACTATCAGTTTATATTGAGTACAATTTCAAAAGTAGAGCAAGACCTATAAACATGCTCCTCTACTGGGAAAATTAAGACAAGAGAGCTAGAGGTGTTAAGTGAGTTGAAGAGACAGAATTTAAGTGAAGTCGTAGTCGAATGCCCTACCTGTGGTGCAAAATTTTCAGTTCCAGAGACTGTAACAACTACAGAATGTCCCTACTGTGGTACTGTTTTTAACGTAAAGCTTAAAGAGGAAGTAGGTATAAATCACTTTTACTTTCCCTTGAGTAAGAGAGATCCGTATGACTCACTTTTAAGATTCATTGAGTGTCAATATGGAGTTCCAGCAGACATTAGAAGAAATTCTACAATAGTTAGAGGTACATTGTATATGGTTCCAGTTTACTTTTATCATATACACGGAAAAGCTAGAGTATTAGTAAAATCAAGAAAACTCAAGACTTTTAGTACTACAGTAGAGGAAGTCGATGATATTGGAATTGTAGCAATTAAAGGACGATTAAGTGAACTCCTCGAAGATTATCCATTTCCAATAAGAGGTAAAAAATTCTTCGAAGAGAGAGTTAAGGAAATGGGAGTTTACTATAGTCCGGAAATAGGAAGGGAAGAAGCTGAAAGAATAGCTAGTACTAAGTTAAGTGAAAGATTAAGGAAAGAAGCTAGGGAATTAGGAGAAAAAGTAGAGAGTTTTAAGGAAGAAACCTTTAAAGTAGAATTCAAGGGTTTAGTTCATTATCCAATATGGGAAATAGAATATGAATACGATGGCGAAAGATACAGAGCTTATGTTGATGGTGCTACCAATGTTGTAATAAGAGCTGAACACCCTCTTTCACTTAAAGGTAGAATAACTCAGACAGGATTAGGAGCATTACTAATAGTAACGGGTATTATAGCAGCACTTTTAATCATTAAGTTAGGAGTCAAGGATATTGCAAAACTATTTGGTGCATTAGCATCTTTCATCGCTGGAGTAGTTGGCTCCCTTCCTCTCTTTACTAGAAGTGTTAGACGAAAAATTATTGCATCTGAAATAGAAATAACAAGAGAAAAAGAGGAAAAACTTACAAAGTGGTTTAAAACACGTTAGTATAATTATTAGCTACATTTAATAAAAGCTTATAAGTAATTCATCAGTCACTATAGCTGTGGAATAATGTCAGCAACGGAGAGTATATCGATCGGAGCAAATACAGCCTTCAAAAATCCACTGATATTTGTGCCCCAACTAATACCCTTAGTTATTGAGTTAATATTTAGTTACCTTGCCTACTACGTCTTTCCAACAGAGTATGTAATTCCAACATGGGTAGGACCAGTAGTTCATAAAGTTCCTAACTATACGATAATGATGGTCGGAGGTTTTATAGCCTCAATTATAGGTTTCATAACAGCGTGCATGGTTGTTGATATGGCTAATGATGCACTAATTGGTGGCCGGGTAAACATGAGTAAAAGTTTGAATATAGTACTAGGAAGAATAGGCACTTTAATAGTAGCAGCCATTATAGCTGCTATCCTAGCCATTACCATAATATTACTACCAATTGCTATATTCATCCCTATAATAGCTATCATTGAAAGATTAGATGCCATAGAGTCTACAAAGAGAGCTTTTAGCTTCGTTTCTCGTAACCTAGGAGAAGTTATAATCTTCATTATAATAGTGATAGTAGTGAGCATAATACTAGCTTTTATTCCAATAATAGGCAGAGCTCTTATATGGTTAGCTAATGTGATTTTTACAGTAGCGGCTGTTGATCTCTATCTAAAGAGAAGTAGAGCTTAGCATTCATTAATCAAAACAGATATCATTTTCTTTTTCTTAACATTCTAGTTTTTATACTTTCTTAAGATCTACTTTGATTTTCTAATTTAAAGGGAAATATAAAATACTTATATAGGAGACATTAAATAGAGTACAAAGAAGTGGTGGGGTCTATGGTTAAATATAAAGGTGTAGCAGCAGACCCTCATCTAACTGCAGAGAGATTTGCAGAGGCAATAAAACAGATGGGTTATAAGACAAAGATAATTAAGACCGTAGCCTCGAGCAGAGTTGAATTTAAAAAGGGATTCTTAGGTAGACAGGGATACCTAATTTTCAGACGTATTGGCGATGACTTATTAGTTGAGGGAAGTTTCTCAAAAGATATAATCCAAGCTTTAGACGATGCTGTTCTTTCTTGTGCTTCAAACCCAGCAGCATTCAAACCCTTCCACGAAGCTATGCAAGAAGAAGCTGCTGCAGCATTAAATCGTTTAGGACAAATCTTTGGTAGAGTAATTCCAACACCAACTAGACCAACTCCGCCTCCTCCACCCCCTCCACCTACTCAACCTGCTCCAAGACCCAAATTGGAAGCTTGTCCAAATTGTGGCGCTCCATTGAGGTATGATCCAGAGGAGATCATTGTCACATGCTCCTACTGTGGATATACAATAAATGTGACTGGAGAAGAAATAAGAAGGCACAGCATGTTACCACTATTAATCTCAGGCGCAGATGCTATAAAAATAGCTAAGGATTATGCAGCAAAGTCGATATTCGTAACTAGTAAAGCAGCTGAAGAAGCCGAGTGGGGAGACGTAAGGCTCTATTGGGTTCCCTTATGGCTTTATACGGTAAATGTAAAGGGATACGTAGTAGGTAGGAAGGCATTAATAGCCACTAGGGATACAAAGAAACAGGTATTTCAAGAAGTTGGTGTTGGACTTTTAGGAGCTGCTCTTAGTTCAGCTTTTGGAGGCTTTGGAAGGGCCATAAGTAAGGGTCTTCAAGCTAGAGAGGAGAGAGCAGAGATTTCTGAGACATTAGACGTTCCAGTTATTGCTAGAAAATCAGCAATGTTTCAACTTGAAGCTGGAAAATGGAGAGTCCCTGTTGAGAAGAAAGAACCTTATCGTAAAGCAGTTCAAGGTGAAGTATTAGGAGCTGAGTTAACAGAGAAAGAGGCTAGAGAAAAGGCTATATCTGAAGCTTTAGCTACAATAAGGTCTCGATATACAGTTTTACTTAGATTTGATGTAGATGCACAAGTACTAGGAGAAGGCGAGTTAGTTCATGCACCCTTCTGGTTCATAAAGTATATTATGAAGGGAAGAGAGTACGCTGTCGTGGTAGATGGTTGTTCTGGTCAGGTAGTTTCTGGAAAGAGACCTTGGTTACCACCATTAAGAAAGGGTGGAAAGTAACGTGAAAAGAGAGATATTTGTAGCTGGCGTTGTAGCCTTTATAGGCGTATTAATAATACTAGCAGCTCTCGGAATTGCTCCACCTGATCCCTTATTAATAGGAGGTTATGCGTTCTCTGGAGTAGGAGTGGCTCTGTTACTCTATGCTCTCCTTAGTAAAGACATTAAGTTTTACTTAGCTTGGGGTTTTGGATTCCTAATGATAGGCTTAGCCTTAGTATTTAGGAAAGAGATAAATCCCTTAATATTTTTAGGTGCTCTATTAGTAATCTTAGCAATCGTTGGAGCAGTACCGATAAAGAGAAAGAGTTAACAATTATGTAATATATTTATTTTCTTTTTACCTTTACCAGTTTATCACTACACTTATTAACCTTCTCTAATAATTTTTTTTGAACATTCAAAAGGGGTAATGGTAATGAGTGAGAAACTAGAGAAAGTTAAGAAGGAAATGGGGTTAATGGAGAGAATACTAAGCTATATTCCAGGATATAGAGGATACAAGGAAAAGGAACTCAGGAGGGAGACAGATAGACGAGTAAGAATGGAGGCTGCTAATAGACTTAAAAGAGCAAAGTTTGAGATAAGAGCACAACTTTCAAATCCAGCGGTTATATCTTCATTAAAGTCTGATGATATGTGGTTATTTGACCAGTTGATGAGTAAGCTTGATAGAATAACTCAAAGGATAGAGAAAGCAGTCGCAGGCTATGCTGGCTTCTTTGATGCAGTTAAGGTTAGAGAAAATAGACTTGACAAAGTTTTAGAGCATGATGTGATGTTAATAGAGAAAGCTGAGGCTATAAAGGAGAAGGCTATTAAATTAAGAAAGTTAAAACCTGGAAGTGATGAATGGAGAAATGCTATGTTTAATTTAACTTCCATGATAGAGGAATTTGACACCTTAATAGATGAGAGGACAGAAATATTAAGGTCGATAGAGAAATGATAGTAGGGGTGTTTTGAATGCCTAAGGTAATTCAGTGGAAGAACTACAGAGAGGGAGACATAGTCTGGAGATATCCAATTGACGAAATATCTTGGGGCGATGTGGTAATAGTAGAGGAGCACCAAGCAGCAGTCTTCTTCCGAGATGGAAAAGCATACGACGTTTTAAGAGCTGGTAGACATGTATTAACTACTGCTAACTTACCATTAATAACTAAGGTCTTATCTAAGATAGCCGGATACGACAAAGTTCCATTTAGAGCAATCATAATATTCGTCTCATTAAAACAATTCCAAGGAAAGTTTGGAGCTAGAGGACAGACTTCAGAGTTAGCTCCAATAAAGTTCTTTGGAAGCTTCTGGTTTAGAATTGAAGACCCCAACCTCTTCGTTCAAGAGGTAGTAGGAGGTCAAGGAGCTTACACTACTGCACAACTTCAAGAGTTCTTAAGAGGATATTTTAATGAGAGATTAATCGATACACTAAGTCAATACAGTCTAGCCCAAGTTTACGGTAAACTTGATGAGACAAGCTTCTTAGCTAAAAACGCATTACAAGACGCCTTTAGAAGAATAGGCTTAGAACTAATAGACGTTAAGTTTGAAGGAATAGATACTGAACCTGAATGGAGGGATAGAATATTCTACCTCAGAACTGGTGTTAGTGCAGCTGACTTGCTTAGATTAGAGACTGTTAGAAAGAGTACTGAAGCCTTGTCAAAAGCTCCTGGAGCAGCCGCTGGAGCAGGCGTAGGAGTAGGAATGCTACTACCAATGATGTATCAGCAACCAATGCAACCAACACAGCCTGCTCAACCTCCGACACAACCTGGAATTAAGTGTCCTAAATGTGGCTTTGTCAATCCATCTGGTGCTAAATTCTGTGCCAATTGTGGTTCTCCTCTAGCTCAACCAACAGGAGGAGTAACATGTCCTAAGTGTGGTTTTGTGAACCCACCCGGTGCTAAGTTCTGTGCTAATTGTGGTGCACCCTTACAACAATCTCCATCAAAATGTCCTAAGTGTGGTGCGCAGGTACCACCAGGCGTTAAGTTCTGCCCCAACTGTGGGGCTAAATTGGCTCCATGAAGAGCAAGTTTTTAATTTAATCTTAAGATTATTTTTATCCTCCTAAATAATAAGAGGACTTTTAATATCATTCTTTCCACTCGTAACCACAGTCTTCACATCTATAATAGACTTCCTTAAATGGGATTTTACAAAGGTAGTAGACTAGTCCAAGAGAAAATGCGAGGGAAATGAATGCAGGATTTATTATTGAAAGAGGAAGTCCAGCAGCAAATCCAAGTATGAAGTTTAATATACTTGAACTTTCTTCTCTCCCAATGTTAGTACTAGCACATTTTGGACACTTCATGTGTTAAATGCCCTAGAATGCACTTAAAGGTTTTACTTATAGACAAACATCATTACTATAGGTATAAAGAAAGAGTATGGTGGAAGACATTAAAAGGTTATGGTTTTATTAGTGAATACTCCCCTTTCAATAGTATGAGACGAGATACTGATGAACTAGAAAGTAGAATTACTATATTAGAGACTGCGATTTCGAGGGTTGAGAGTAACTTAAAAGAGCTACTTAGCAGGACCAATGCTTTAGAGGGAAAAGTTAACACTCTTAGTGAGCGAATAAGTAAGCTAGAGGGAGAATTAAAGAATGTTAAAACTGGCTTAAGCAAAACAGAGACAGATATAATTGGATTTAAGGAGGAAACTAAAAAGGCTATTAATGAACTCAAGCAGGAGATAGTCAAGTTAAGAGGGGAACTATTAGGGGAAGTCAGAAAGCTTGAGAGCAGGATTAGGTGGATGTTTGGAGTCTTTGTGATGACTTAACTGTGAAGAAATGAATATTTCATGAGGGAATATTCCCCTCAAGTCTAGTGGGAAAGTTCTGACCTAAAATTGTAGGTAAAATAGATCGCCCAATCTAAATGCTCTCACTAAGTCTATACATGTACGTGTTCTCTTTTTCATAATGACCCCTCCTATTCTTAGAGGGCAAGGTGTAGTTGATCGTCTCCCATGGAATTGGTATATTTATAAATAAGTTCTTCATTAGAAGAAAAGAGTTAGACTAATCATTACTGGTGAAATATTCATTTTCCGAGTTTGAAAAGTATGACCTTTACAGACATAAGTATGTGCGTATAGGGTTTAGATAGTAAAATTTATCATGGAGAGAAGTCAGTCTGGGTCACCTTCTTCATGCCTCAGTTGAAACCTTCCTTCATCACTCACTGTTATGTATCTTAAAGTCATATTTAAGCTTGGTCATTATTGCCATTTAAGCTGAAAGGAACAGATTTATATCAACTCATATAAATCAACCGTTCTACATCTTCAATATACTTCTTAACTTTATCAAGCTCAACTTTTATGTCTTCAATATCTACAATGCCATCGTAAAAGACTAGCTCACGGAGATTCCTTTCCCTAGCAGAATACCTGTCTCTAAACCCAAACTCGCTTACTTAGGGTATATCTGTTCCATTTCCCTTAAAAGCCTCCTCCTTTTCCAATGACTTGAAGGGACCTTATTCATATACCTTAATATAAGTGTATTAGAGGCTTGAATAACTGCGTTCCGAGCGTTGAAAACGCTATCATTAATATTTTGTTAATCTGACGCTCAGATGTCTTATAAGGCTATCAATGTCTGAAGCACTCCCATAACTCAAGTTCATGTCCGTACTGTGCTATACTTAGGATAAAAAGTTATTGTTATTGAACTATTGATTGTAAAGAACTTAAGATCAACTCTCTGAACTCTCTTCACTTCTGCTACTCAATGTCTTAGATATCCTCTCTAAGGGTCTAATTAAACCAAATAACTCCATAGGAAGCACGATCTTCGTAGAGGGAGCAGCTGCTATGTCCTTCAAAGCCTCTAAGTATTGTAAGAGAACAGTTCTCGAGTCTAACTTCTCCGCTACCTTATTGATCATATCCAAAGCCATAGAGATTCCTTCGGCTCTCAAAATAGCAGCCTGTCTCTCACCTTCAGCCTTAAGTATCATTGACTGCTTTTCACCTTCAGCCTTTAAAATGGCTGACTGTTTCTCTCCCTCAGCGACTTTAATTAAAGATTCTCTCTTACCCTCAGCTTCAGTAACCATAGCTCTCCTATTCCTCTCAGCACTCATCTGTCTTATCATAGCATCTTGAACAGCCCTTGGTGGCAATATTTCCCTTATTTCAACAGCAGTAACTTTAACTCCCCATCTCATAGTGACTTCATCTAGCTTAGTCCTCAAAACTTGATTTATGTATTCCCTCTTCGCTAGCACTTCGTCTAAATCTATGTCACCAACTACCGCTCTTAGAGTAGTCGTAGCGATACCAATCGCAGCTCCTCTAAAATCACTAACCTCTAACACACTTTTTGATGGATCTATGACCTTAAAGTATATTAAAAGGTCGATATCAACTGGAGCGTTATCTTTAGTTATACACGTCTGTCTCTCAACTTCTATATAATTTTCTCTTAAATCGATAACCACTCCTCTATCTATCAAAGGAATTAAGAAGACTAAGCCAGGTCCTTTAACTCCAATAGCTCTTCCTAGCCTGAAAACTAATAATCTTTGATATTCTGGCACTATCTTTATACTGGTAACTAATATTGATATAATGAACACTACAATGAATATCAAGAGTATTAACTCTATCGAGATAATCATGTAATGTCACCGAGATACTAATTAGTACCCACATATTTAAGTGGTCACTTATGTGTTATGTTTAGTTATTCGGAAATTATAACAATATATGTCCTTAATGCCTTCTTATTAATCAAAGAGTCATTAGAGGCTTATTGGTTCTAAACAAGCTTTAACATTGTTATTTTATTCATTTATTGAATCTCTTTTACAAAGAGTATGCCATCTTTATACTCAATTATTTTTACTTTACTACCAGGTCTAATCTCACCCTCTAAAGAGAAAGCAGTCCAATCCTCTCCTTCAACAAATACTACTCCAGGTTTTTCGGTTGAAAGTTTTGTCTTAGCCATACCAATTTTTCCCACTAACTTCTCCTTCAAAGTTACTCTCTTTAGCCTTATAGCTTGACTAGCTTTTATCATGATGAATAGTAGAAATCCTGAAATAACTCCAATAAATACTCCTGAGGGAAGTATATAACGCCATGTCTCAATGAAAGGTTGTTGCATATAACTTATAACAACAGCTAACACTAACAGTGCAATTCCTCCAACTCCAAAGACTTGTATACCTGGCTTCTTTAACTCAATAATTATAGCCGTAATTCCCAAAATGATAAAGGTCAAGGCTAAGATGTTAACTCCTATAATTCCAAAAGAGTACAAACTCAAAGCTATGAACATCCCTCCAACAATCCCCCAACCTTGGAAACCTGTTACCTTAACCTCCAAGAGAACAAGAAGAATTCCAAGGATCAACATAATCATGGCAATTCCTGGATCTAAAACTAATCCTATAACTTCACATAATAAGTCCCTTCTTAACTCAACTATGGTAGTCTCTTCAGGTTTAAGATTCAACTTATTGAGTAGATCATGAAGACTATTCGCAAAATCCTTAGCTAAACCAAGTCTAACTAACTCCGATCCAGTAAATCCCCTATTTCTAGTAACCATCTCCTCTAATAACTTAATACTAGACTCATCAGTAACATTAGCCTTAGCTAGTAAAGCTCTAATCCTAGTCTTTACATAACTAATTATCTTTTCATCATAGGGTCTTGGTTGACAGACTCCAAAAACAGAGTCCTTTCCAACGTACATCTCATCACACGCTAAGGCAATTAAAGCACCAGCGGAGACAGCTTTTGAACTAGGAGGTACCCATGCTATCCTCTTACATGGAGACCTGGCTAATGACTCAATAACCTTATCCATTGAATAAAGATACCCACCATAAGTGTTAAAAGCTAAGATTAAGTAAGTAGCCTTTCGTTCAACACAGGCTGACACCCCCCTTCTAATCAACAGAACAGTTCCCTCATCTATTTTCTCATCAATGTAAACTATCACTACTGTCTCATTACTTGAGAAGTTAATTGTTCCTACTGGTACAGTTAAGACTATAAT
>Ga0180302_10000924_pt1 | contig 13738 bp, 14 predicted proteins | sample GuaBasSediGuay17_FD_121794 | JGI IMG/M metagenome (GOLD analysis project Ga0180302, IMG submission 121794) | Subseafloor sediment microbial communities from Guaymas Basin, Gulf of California, Mexico - Guay17, Core 4571-4, 12-15 cm | ecosystem: Environmental > Aquatic > Marine > Hydrothermal... | reverse complement strand
TGGAAGAGAAACCTGACGACGTGTTAACAGAGTTACAAGTGCGATGCGAAGGCCTCGAAGCTTTTCTAACACCCTTTCAATCACAGCCTAATTACATCTTAAAATACATTGACGCGCCAAAGCTTCAAGGAGAGCTACGCAAGATATGTGAAATGGTTGAAAAAGAAGGGTTTAAAGCCAAACCACCAGTATATGAAAAGCTTTCTCGAAGAGGGGTTCCAAAGAAGGATTTCATTGAGACAGTGTCGTATGTCTTATCTACATTGTTAGATGGAAGGCAAGCGTTAAGACGAAACAATCAGCTGCCACAAGACTTAGACAACTTAATTTGGAAGACCGTTGAGAAATGCGTAAACTGGTTTAGCGAATACCACATAGAAGGAGGGGGGTGGTCAGGGCTAGCTTATAAGACAACGACGCACGTCTATGCCACATGGTGCGCTGTTGAAGCGTTAAGAGACTTTAAGGATCACTTAAAAACAATGGACGTGACAGAGTATCCTCAGAAGATCCTAGAGCTTTCCTCAAAAGTTGACGACATGTTAGATGATGTTAGAAGCTGGTTGATGGCTTTTGCGGAGAAATTTAAGGATGGCTATTGGGGCGAAGACGATTCTCCGCGATTCTTTTCAACGCACTTAGCGTATAACATATATGGCCTGCATCTTTTATTAAGGCTTTACGAAGAAGGCGATAGTACAGGTGAAATCTTAAAGAAGTATGCGATTCGAGAAGTTCAGAAAATTGTTGAGATTTGGCGTGAAAGGAAAGTTCTCTTTACCAGGATGGTAGTTCATGGCTTAAAGTACAAGACCAATCATAAAGTAGAGGTGTTCCTCTACGAAGACAAATCATTACCTTACATGACAATAAAGGCTTTATCTAGAGCCGTAAAACAATTCAAGAATGCGCTATCCGAGCTTACTATCGAGATAAGTACTAATGGTTCTGTTGAGAGACAAAACTTACTTAATGCTGTACAAGCTACATTGGAAGGCATGTTAAATGACCCTCAAGGACAAATAACCCTTAAACTAGATGATCTCAGCGATAAGTTATGGAGAGAAGGTAAGAAGTCTCTCTCAATACATCATGTCCAAAGAGCAATAGATGCTCTACAGGAGTATTTGGAATGCGTCAAGCCATCTGAGGAGAAAGAACACGAGACCGAAGTTTCACAATCTCAACAACAACTTCTGACATGTGTCAGGGATGTCATACAAAAAAGCTATTTACAGCCTACTGAAAGCAGGTTAGAAGCTATAGAAGCCTCTTTAAAGAGCCTCCAAGAGCGTGTCGAATCACTACAAGAGCAAATAAAGGAATTGGCTTCAGTCAATAATAATTCAATTAAGAGCGTTATACAAGAGCTTATGGAGGTTCAAAGAGCTCAAAGCTTCACATTACCTGAAGATGTTGTTAGGGAATTATCAGATACCGTGGCTTCAGCTATTACCGAAATGCTTACTCACTCACTTAAAGACACCGTTAGGGAGTCAATAGAAGAGCGTATGAACCTATTGCGTGAAGGTATAAAAGAGCTATCGCAGCTGAGTGATTCGCTGCTTAAAAGTGTTGTACAAGAACTTATGAAGATAAATAACCCATTACTGTCAGATAACTTTGCTAAACAGCTATCTAAGTCGATATCAGAACAAGTTTCAGAATCTTTAACAAGAACCGTGAAGGATGCTGTAAAAGAGGCCTTTGAAGAACGTGGTAGAAGAGCCGAAGGCATTTGGTATAGAAAATAAGATTAATGCCTTTTCACTAAAGTAATACTTCAACATCCAAAGGTTTCTTTGTTACCTCCACAGTATGATTACCCATTTGTTTCATACTCTCACCTCCATGCCCTAAAACGATTAGGATCAGGGGCGAAATTACTAATAGCTTCTTTCCAAGCCTTAACTCTCTCATTTTATGCATAAGGTATATAGGTTGAAAAGTCCTTTTCATAGATTACGGTGAGCGTTTTGTCCGAAAGCCCCTTAAAGAGAATATTGTCAGATCTCGCCAAAATTGATGGTGTTAAGGCCGTTGCCGTAGTTTCTCACGACGGTTTCCCGATAGAGTCTGTAATTTCAAGTGAAGGAGTTGATGCAGAAGCGTTAGCCGCCCTTGTGGTGGCTATACATGGCGCTGCACAAAAGTTTGGTGAAGGCTTCGCATTTGGATCAAGTGAAATAGTCACGGCCGAGTTCTCTAATGGGATGCTCTTTTTACAAGATGTGGACAATGCTTTACTTGCTGTAATAACGGACAAAACAGCCGTTATAGGTAGAGTTAGGCTTGAAATGAAGAGGCAAAGAGAGCGTATTAAGGCATCAATATAATTCCCTCCTTAGGATCTGGTTGGTGAGCACATGAGGTGAGCGACAGAGTAGATGTTAATCTAGTAGAACAAGCTGTACAAATAGCCTTAAAGAGGCTAAAGGAGCTTGAAATATCCAGCCTCCTATATAAGGTAAGTGGCATAAAGTGGTTTGTTGTAAGTTTTGAAGGCCTACCATTAAGATTTTACCACATATCTGCGGAGAAAGCTGAAGATATTGCAGCTTTACTTGAAAACTTCTCCAGAAGGCTAGATGAACACCTACTACGCTTAGAAGGTTTTCAAACGCAGACACTATTGATGGGGTCAGGCGACGTTGAACTTTTAGCGTTTAAGGAGCATGAAATGCTATATTTGCTCAGCATGGAAAAGTGGATAGCCGCATCCCTTGAAAAGCTACTAGACCAACTTTCTAAGGATAAGGAGATCAAATGCCCACGGTGCAACGCAAACTTAACATATAGGGTATTTGAATGCAAGACGTGTAAGTCTACTATACCCTTCTTTGAGCTAATATGCCCTAAATGCAAAACACCGCATTTAACTAAGAGGTGTCCTATCTGCAATAATGTTATCAAGCATGAAGAATCAAAACTTATTAGAAAAGCTAAGAAGTTCTATCCTAAATGAACTTTATCACGCATAAACCTTGCTTACGACTTTCCCTCCACAAACCTCAATTATATACTCAACAGCTTTCCTCTCAGCTTCATTTAACTTCTCAAGCGAAATCCCTGGAACACCACAAACAATTAACAGCACTTTTCTCGTATCAAGCGTTACCTTCGTCTCATCAGAGTCTCTATAGGGGTAAATAGCTATAACTTTCTCAGCATCAGCTAAGATAAGCTCATTGCCACTAAGCTCCTTTTCACTTGGCATGCCAATCCCCCTAAACTTTTCACCACGCTTAGCCCATCTCAGTACAATTCCCCCGACGATTTTATCCAAGTCGAAAACAGCTAACGCAATACCAGTCTCAATAGAAGCTAGGTTGTATGCATCGACAAGCGTGTTCACTGACGGTATTTCTTTACCCTGCAAAATCCTCCTAACCAAAGCCTCACTAGCAGGCCTAATCTTCGTAGGGTCGATGCCGAGCTCCCAGAAAAAGTCGCGATAAGCTCTAAACACTTCATAGTCTTTAAGCTCCTCAAGCTTAAACGTCATTCTAACCCTGTTGTAAACTTCACTAGCAAGCTTTCGCACCTTTTCATTGCTTTGACTAACCCTTACCCCCACAATCTCAACAGCTATCACGTGTAAGTCAGGATACGTCTTAGCAACGTCATCATCTATCTTGAACACCCTCTATCTTCCTCCAAGCTTCTTCAAGCCACTTAGCGATCTTAAACTCCTTAACATGCTTATCAGGAGTATACGGCTTAACGTCTAGCACTGGCGTACCATCAAACGCGTCTAAGCCAGAAACTTTAAGGACGTTTCCCTTTACCTCTAATAGCTTAACAACGCTAATGCCAATTAAATTCGGTCTACTAGGAGAATCACAAGCAAATACGCCTACTTCAGGAAGCTCTTCAAGTTTATAGCCAAACCTAACTAGCCTACGGGGCTTAACAACAAGCACTTTACGATCTTCCTCAGTAAGCTTATGGAAGAAGTAAGTGACTATTATATGCGAGTACTCTTCAATGCCTTTAAGGCCGGCAATATACTCATCGTAGACCACTATATCTGCTTCAACACCCCTCCACCTTAACTTTACCTCGTCGTCAGGCACGTTTGTCTTAACGTATCCAATAGGCTTAAATTCGATGCGTTCAACCATGCATAGACCTCCTACAGTTATTGGCTGGGTATTGACAAGATTAATCCAGCATATCCGTCTAGATAGTAGCTGTTATACTCTTCAACCAATAGGTTTCTAATGACAGATCCGCTGCAGTGAAGTGGGCAAATTTTCTCAACGCCTAGAGAAACCATGTTATCGACGATTTCCTTAACGAAGCTTTTGCTTTCACCAGCTAAGTGGAAACCCCCTATAACCAATTTAACCTTTAGCTTTAAATCTTCTACAGCCTTGGCAACAAAGTTATCTACGCCTGGATGACTACAGCCAACAAAAAGCCAAAGCCCATCATCAACCTTTACTGCTAAAGCCTGTTCATATGGAGGTCCATAAAGTTGTCCTATAATAAAGACGTTGTCAGCAACCTTTAAGGTCTTATCCACCTCAACAACCTTTAACCCCATCTTCAAAATTTCATTCTTAGCTCCCCAGCTCATGCCAGAAGGCACATAAACAACACAACCAGGCTTAACTTCAGCTAAAGCCTTCAACCCCCCTATGTGATCCCAATGTTCATGAGAAACTACAGCAAAATCGATTTCAGATAAGTTAAACCCTAAAGCTTTGGCATTCCACTTTAATATAGCTGGGTTGGGACCAGCATCAAACAACACAGTCGTGTTTTTTAGCTTAATTACAATACTTAATCCCCAAGCACTCTTAAGCCCTACTTTAGCTCTATTGTCCACCAAGACCATAGCGTAGGATGGCGTCTCTTTTGAAGCTTCCTCAGACACTTTTTCAACAACACCTTCTTTCTTAATTGTTAGGCTAGTCGCAGCCCAAATAGCTAAGCCTATGACTATGATAGCTAACAAGACATAAACCTTACTGTGCATCTGCACAAAACTTTATAGAGTAAAACTACCATATAAGATATTGCCTCTTTGAGGTGTAGTTGCTTGGCTTATGGCCGTGGAGCTGGCATGGGCAGAGGCGGTGGAGGAGGACCTGGAGGTCCAAGCGGTGCTCCAGGTAGAGGCGCTGGATTTCGAGGACCAGGAGGCGAATGCATATGTCCACGCTGCGGACATAGAGAACCGCATTACCCAGGAGTACCTTGTAGAGCTAGAGTTTGTCCTAAATGTGGCATTCCCTTGGTTAGGGCTTAGGCACTCTCCGCTTGCTCACCTTCCTCTCCTACTAGTGGCTTAAACGTCCACTCATCAATTTCTTGATGTATTTTCTTTAGGAGCTTTACCGCTGTTTGCTGGGGCATTGTTGTAAAGAGCCTTGCCAAATGTTTACAGAACTGCTTCGCTGTCGACACTCTTGAAAAATCGGCGCAGTCATGTAGTATAACTTTAGAATCGCCATCTACTACCACGACGTAGTCTTTTACCTTAGCTTTAACATAGTTATCTGTGAGTTCTTCAATCAAAACCTCGCTTGTTGGTATTTCCTGAGACCTCTTTATCCTCTTTTCATCTGTAAACAACATTATGAGGTCTGATGGGTTATTACTTTGAGCTAGCATGTAAGCTTGTAATCCCTTAAGCTTAGCTGAAGCTGGCGGTGGTATGAAGAGTTTTCCAGCTTTAAAGTGTTCACTTAACCTCTTCTTAGCTTCAGCTTGTTCAAGCGTAAGAATGCCAAGCATTTCGAGCACGGTTAACGCGTTATCGCATGCATAGCCGTGAAAATGGTTATTAAAATATCCATAGAGTTCGCTAACTTGCGCCTCGACCTCCTTGACTTTCGGTATCCAAGCTTCAAGCTCTTCACGTTTATAATGATAGTTATACCAAGGCTTTTGTCCCCTACCATGCCATCTAATGTAAGCAAAATTTGCTGTGACAATACACTCAGGAGGTAAAAGTGGCTCATCAACTATCGTATAAGCTACTTCATACTTTTCAAGCACGCTATAAGTCTCCTCTCTAAGCCAACTTGGATCACGAAACTCGACTGCAAACTTATACTTCGTAGGCAAATTTGCTAGAAGAGCCTCAAGCCTATCCAAGTCATATTTAAGCCCAGGTGGAAGCTGGAAAAGCAACGGCCCCATCTTACCAGCTTCAGCAAGCGGCTTCATTAAGTTTAGAAACAACTCCAAATCCTTCGCTATATCTAACCTCGGATTAATCATCTTCTTATGAGTTACAGTTCTAGGAACTTTAGCTGCAAACACAAAACTTCTCGGAGTTCTCTTAACCCAAGATTCAACAACTCTTGGTATTGGGTAATCGTAGAATGTCGAGTCTATCTCAGCAGTGTTAAAGACTTTTGAGTAGTATTCTAACTTCCCCTTATCTTTTAAGTAAAATACCCCAACCCAGTCTACGTAATCCCACCCTGATGTGCCTATAAAGATCTTAGCCATGCCTCTTCCCCACTCTTAAGCTTATTGTTACAGCTTAGCTTTAAAGCAAGCAATTCCTCTCTTTAATAGAGCTACCGCAAACGCTTGGTGATTCGTCGTGAACATAATTGTCATAAGCCTCTTCTTCGTCGCGATATCCTTCGTCTTCTCCATGTTAGGGCTTGGAGGAGGCTTAGTCTATGTCCCACTACTAGTTATCATAGGGTTTAGTATGAAGGAAGCTAGCATGTTAAGCTTATTTGCTATCTTTATGACTACCTTAATGGCATCGATAAACTTCATAAGGTCTAAGCGTGTCGATTGGTCGCTCTTCGCTATAATGGAGCCGACAACAGCCATTACAGCCTTTATTGGCGGTTTCTTCGCTATAAAATTTGGCGAGCATGTTCTTAGGCTTCTGCTCGTCTGTGCTCTAGTAGTTGCTGGGGTTATAACGCTTTTTTCAGGCAAGAAGGCTAAGGCGGTTAAGCTAACACAGCTATGTATTAGGAGGAAAGTTGGCGGAGCTGAATACCTAGTAGATCTTCCAATAGTTGCTGGCTTATCCGGTCTTGTAGGCTTCATAGCTGGAATGATAGGTATAGCTGGTGGGGTTTTCAAAGTGCCCATAATGGTAGCTATCTGCGCTGTCCCAATGGATGTGGCTGTCGCCACATCAGCAGCTATGGTTGCTACAACAGCTGCTTTTGGCTTATCAGGACACTTAGCTTCAACACCTCATGTCAACTTGCTTTTCATCTTAATCTTTGGAGTTGCATGTCTAATTGGAGGCTTTCTAGGATCTAAGTGTGCTTTAAAGGTGAAAAGAGAACTTTTAAGAAAATTTTACTTCCTCTTGATGATCTCCTTAGCTTTATGGGTAAGCTTAACATCATACATTCTTTAGCTAACCAGTCAAGGTGGAGTAATTGTCTAAGGTATTAATAGGAGCTGGAGGATGGTCATATTTCAGAGTTCCAGGCATGGACTCGTTAAGAGCTTACTCAATGGCGTTTGACTTTGTAGAAGTAAACTCAACTTTCTACACATGGCCTAGTCTAAGCCTCGTACATTCCTGGCGTTCAAGAGTCCCTGAGGATTTTGAATTTACGCTTCGTTGTCATAAATCTATAACGCATAGTCATATGCTCGCTACTAACGACTATGTGGTCAAAGCTTTAAACAAGACTGCTGAAATATACAAGATCTTGAAAGCTTCGCTACTCGTCATAGAGACGCCGCAAACTCTATCATTGCAAACATTACCTATTGAACGCTTAGAATCCTTCTTTAAGCTATGCTTAAGCCTCGATATGAAGCTCGCATGGGAAGCTCGCGGCTTAATCTCATTACCACAGCCTTATAAAGACTTAATGAAGGAATTTGACGTAGCGCATTGCGTGGATTTATCCTTAAAAGAGCCAGAAGTAGAGACTTCAACTATTTATTCGCGCATATTCGGTAAGGGAGAGCATAACATCTATCAGTTCACTGATGAAGAGTTACTTGAAATTAATGAAAAAGCAGAAAGACATGGCAAGACGATGATATGTTTCCACGGTGTGAGAATGTACACTGACGCAGCTAGACTTAAGGCCTATAGGAAAACAGGTATTTTCCCAAAAGCTACGAAATCTGTTGGAATAGAGTCCGTAAGAGAGGTTATCCTTGAAGAAAACGTTAGGTTTCCAATATCAAGAGATGAGCTAAACAGATGTTGTGGATGGAGAGTTTTTGACTTAACTGAAGATAAGAGAATCAGGTTATCTACAATACTGTCAAAACTACCAGCAACTAAGTATCAAAGCCTTTCACATCTGCTAAACGACTTATCAAAAGTCATTAAAGATATTACTTAAACCTATAAGAAACGCTCAATGTTTTACCAGCTTTTACATCTAATGGCGTTAAAATCCTAAAGTATCCTTCTCCTATAGGCTCTATAACACCTTCGACTTCCTCCCCATTTACATGTATTCTGCATGTATCGGCGCATCCAATGCTCTTGAAACCTACATTCAAGTTCAACTCTCCCTCTTTAACATACAATTTAGCCTTAACCTCTCCATCGCTTATCCTCTGGATACGAAAATCTAAGGAACAAGATCCTACCTTAAGTTCTTCAAGCAAAATTTCACTTAGCCTACTTGATAAAAACGGGCATATGGTGGCTTGTTTGACGTATGCTTTAGGCTCAACTCCTGCCAATCCTTTAATTAAAGCGTAAATATATATGCCAGCTGACCACGCTTGAATAAAGCACCCTAAAGGATGTTCGTGCTCCGTCAAGACCTCCTTAATAGGTCCGTCTCCAGGCAGCACCTCCTTAAAGTATGCTGTAACAAGCCTCTGCGCTTCTGCCATCCTTAATATGGTGTCAAGCCCCTTATCAAGCCTGCCATATTGAAACTGCGAGAAAGCAACCCAGCCCGTACAGAAGGGCCATACTCCTCCTTTCTGATAGCTACGGCTATCATACTCAGGATCACTCTTAGCCCTACTTCTCACACCCCAAGGTGCCATGAAATCTGAGCTTTCAAGCTTTGCCAGCACCTTAGTAGCTTTCTCATAATCAACTAAGTTGAAGAATAACGGCACTACAGCGTTTATCGTCAAACTGGCATCCGGAAGACCGTCTGGCTTAATGGTATCGTAGAAAAATCCTCTCTCGTCATCCCAATACTTCTCCACAAGCAGCTTTTTAAGTTCTTCAAACCTTCTAATAGCCTCCTTCTCGGTCTCATAATCTTCGACGATCTTAGCAAGCTCAGCTCCACACCTAAAGGCATAGGTAAAAATTGCTTGGACATCAACAGCAGATTTCCCTCTAAACAGTGAGTCCATCCACGTAACGTCAGGCAAAAAGCCTTCTGGGCCATGATCTATTAAGCCATTTCCATCCCTATCTGACTTAAAACACCACCTTAAAGCCTTGTAGACATTATCGTAGATATACCTTATGAAAACGTCGTCACCAGTCCATAAGTAGTAGTCGTAAACCCCTATGACGAAGAGAGGGGTCGCATCTATGCTATAGTATATTATTGTGCCATCTGTTCTCACTTCATGCGGTATCTCTCCTTTGTAGTATGGGACCATTAGCTGATCTTCTCCATCATCTTTTGCCTGAAACCTAGCTAGCATGCTAAGAGCAGCTTTTGAAGTTTCGAAATCTCCAATAGCATTTACTCCCAGCAATGTCCATATGGTGTCTCTCCCAAAGTATATGGGGAAGTTCGGAAGACCAGCCATATAGCCGAGCCCATAGCCTCTCTTATAGTGTTTCAGGACGTAAAGGTTGACTTTAGACCATGTAAATGCCTTATCAATAGACTTAACGGTAGTCGATAAGTCTGCTGTTTCAGCAAGATATCTTAACACATCTTGTCTATTTTGCTCAAAAAACAGCTTAGCTTTGTTTAAAAGCTCATCATATTCTTTTAAGAAGAAGGTTAAAGTCCCTATGCCGCCAACTAAGACAAAGGTAAGTTCAAAGCTTTCACCTCTAGGTACTTTAACATCATATATGAGGAGGGCATCTCCATATACATGTTCTCTAGGTCTAGGTATCTTGCTTTGAAGAGGAAGCTTTGAATTACCGGGATGTTCAGCATATACGATGTTGGGCACTTTATTAGCGCCGAAAAGAGCGATCCACTCAGACCTCATGTGATGTCTATACAGTAAAGCCCCACGTACATGATCATATATTACTAACATTCTCCTCTCACGCCAGGGTTCGCCAGCTTGCTTAACTTCCCACATCAAGTTAACTACTGGATTAGCTATGAACTTCAACTGGACATCTTCATTACCTCGATTTTCAATTGTGAAAATCCAGCAAACAGCTCTATAAGAACTAGGCATGAAAAGCTTCTCCTTAATCACGAGTTGCCTAGGCAAACGATACGTTCGCTCAGCGTGTGAAACGTGGGCTTCAAATTTGGCACAATGGTCGTAAAGCCATAGAACTTCTTCGCCATCTAAGCTAATCGCGTAGTTTATGGAATCTGCCACCTTTATAGGAAGGTTCCAAACACCATTCCATCGTCCTTCAAACTTTCCGTTTTCAAGCTGTATTAAATATGTCCTTAAGCCTGAGAGAACATATTGTCCTCTAAAGTCCTTTTCCTTAACCCACACATACCTTTCGCGATATCCAGCATGTGGAACACTCTTCATTGCTTAAGTGGACCTCTTACTAAAGCCTTCAGCCTCTAGCACACTGAAATATAAGCTTAAGTGTCAAGGATGCTTAGCAGCAATTTCAAAAGCTAATCGAGTCTTCATCTATCTCTTAACATTTTCAAAACATAAACTTTTAAGTAGTGTACGAGTAAACATTATCCGGTTTAGTAAATTTAGTAAAGTTAATAATTATGCTTTAAAACACTATAACCAATGACCAGAAGAACAATATATGGGCCTGTTCCTTCATGGCGTTTTGGGCGTTCTCTTGGCATAGACGTTATCGTAGCACCAAAAACCTGTAGTTTTGACTGCATTTATTGTCAGCTTGGCAAAACAATCAATAAAATTGCTGAGCCAAGTCCTAACCTATGTATCGATGAAAACGACGTACTACGTGACCTAGAGGATTACTTGCTGCAAATCGATCTGAAAAGCATTGATGTTATAACATTTAGTGGATGCGGCGAACCTACTTTAAACCTCAATTTAAAAGCAATAGCCAAAGCCATAAGAAAAGAGCTACCTGATTTCCCATTTGTAATACTTACTAACTCCTCCACTTTAAACATCGATTCAGTTAGAGACGCTCTACAAGAATTTGACATAGTATGTGTTAAACTTGATGCTGCCTCTGATGAGCTCTTTAGAAGAATTAATCGTCCAGCTAACGACGTGCCTTCAATAAATGGAGTATTGGAAGGGATAAAGCGTTTCAAAGAGGAGTTTTCAGGTGAACTAAGGGTTCAATCAATGTTCTTAAAAACCACCTATAACTTTAGCAATATGAATGAAGAGGAGTTGTCAAAGCTAATCGAAGCTGTAGCTGATATAGATCCAGACGTGGTACAGCTATGTACCCCATATAGGCCTGCTTCAGAAAACTTTGTTATGCAAGCTTCTCCAGGAGAGCTAATAGCTATATGCAAGAAGTTCAGGAACTACTTTGCTAGAAGCAGGATATGGGTCTTCGGCCTACATGATAAGCGCGACGTTATAGTAAAATGGCGTGACAAAAGCGCTCTTGAGCAAAAAGCCTTAAGCTTGCTTAGGAGAAGACCCTGTAGAATCGTAGATATTTCAAATGCGCTAGGCATAAACTATAGTAAAGCTAAGTTCATAGCTGACCTATTAGTAGAAAAAGGTTTTGCCGAGATGAAGTTCTCAAATGGAGAAATGTTTCTAAGAGTAAAATTGCCTATATGCTAGTTACGAGGGTGAAGCTTTAAAGCCCTTTTAAAAATTAATTCATTATTGCCCCACCACCCAAGCTCTTCAGAGAAACCCTCTTTAAAAGGAGGGTTTGATGAAGAGGAGTGTGGTCAGGTTGGGGCACATGGCGATGATGAGGGTTTTCGCGCTCTGAATAAAAAGGTGTAGAACGCGCCCTTATCTGAGCTAAATTAATACTTCTTAGCCTCTTTATCAAGTGATATGACCAAATTCGTCAAATACCTAACAGTGATATTCTCAAGCTTAGATCGTATAGCGCTAGCCTCCATTGAAAGCCTCTCATACCCCTCAGCTTTACCTAACAACTCCAGGTCCTTTACAGCCTTTAAACACCTCATTAACGTATCCCTAACTAGTAAACACCTAAAACACTCGTGCTTGCGCATTAAGTTTTCAACACTTTCAGCTAACTTAGCAATTCTCTCTAGATACCTTAGGTAATCTTCCTGAATAGCTCTTTTAACAGATGCGCAATCTACGCAAACGTGCCAAACACTATCAGTGCAATTTTCGCAGATAAGCCTATAACACCTAGGACAGACCCTTATGGCGTCATTCTCACCACATACTTCGCACTTAACCACTTCCCAGTGCACCTCATGAGATTAACATAAAGTAGTTTTTCTTAAAGTTTCGCAGAAGACCTACTTGCTTCTTAAAGCTAGCTAACTACTTCCTATTGGGCATTGAGTTTCTTCTAAAGCTTCTAAAACTTGAACATCAGCTTCGCTAACGTTGCCTAGCTCCTTAAACACTATAATAGCTGATGTTAGCTCAGCCAGCGCACAGACATAGAATAGAGCATTTAACCCAAAGTTCCATGCGATAGCGCCTGCTAAGAGAAACGTCGTTGTTGTAGCAATATCATATATTGACTCATAAAAACCAAAGTACTTACCTCTGGTCACATTATCAGTTATATCAGCTAAGGCAGCTTTCCAAGCAGGCTTTTGCATAGCTGTGGCAAAGCCTCCAATAACTTCAATTATGTATAGTAGGTGAAGTGCGTTAACAATGGTATACGAGAGCGTTACAGCAGCATTTAGTATTCCACCGTAGAAGACAAGCTCTCTCCTACCAATTCTATCAGAAAGCTTACCCATCGGTGTCTCTAAGATAGCTAATACATATCCAAAAACTGCTGAAAGCACTAAAGCATCCATGAACGTGCCATTTACAACTTCTTCCACATAAATGACGTAGATAGGGCCAAGTACCGCAGTCGCTATTGATCCTAATGCTCCTGCTATAGTTAGCATTGCAAATCTCCTCGCCACGAACATGGTTGATCACCACCGCCCACCACGATGAATCGTCCATCACCCTCTCCCTCCAGCTGAAATTATCTTCTCAACATACGGCATTCCATGTTCTTCAAGCAATTGTCTCGCTTTGGCTGTGAGCTTGTAGATCTTACGAGCTTTGCCGGTTGCCGTTACTTCAGTAAGCTTGATGTACTTCATTCGCTCAAGCTCATCTAAATGCCTGTATATGTTGCCCATGTCTTCAAAGTCCTTGAACATGTTGAAGCTCTTTCTTAATACCCTCCATATCGCATAGCCATAGGCATCCTTGCCTTCCTTTTCGCAACAGTATATAGCTGCCAATACCTTAAGCTTCGTATCGCTAAGCCTAGTCTCCGCTACTTCGCTCTCTCTAACTCCGATTTCGTCCATTGCGATGACCCTAATGCCCAATTTATCAGCCACCTCCCTAACCTTTTGCGTCACCGTAGGCAATAGCAACATACACGTCACGTCGCCTAGCTCTGCTTTTGCCGCTAGCAACACTTGCATGCCTTGCCTATACTCTTCAGCATCGCCTAGCACTTGAACTGCTAGTTTTTCACCATCCTTGACAGCGTATATGT
>Ga0180302_10000923_pt1 | contig 13739 bp, 14 predicted proteins | sample GuaBasSediGuay17_FD_121794 | JGI IMG/M metagenome (GOLD analysis project Ga0180302, IMG submission 121794) | Subseafloor sediment microbial communities from Guaymas Basin, Gulf of California, Mexico - Guay17, Core 4571-4, 12-15 cm | ecosystem: Environmental > Aquatic > Marine > Hydrothermal... | reverse complement strand
TAGTAGTACTATTCTAGAACTAACTACCTCATCTATAATTTTATATCCAGTTAATTCAGCTAACTTAATGCCAAACTCTTTTACTTCAAAGAACTTTGGCATGTTAGATACACTTAGTCTATGCTTGAAATAACCAACACTCATCGCTGCTTTTGGCTCTACATATGTCGGTTGAGCTAACTCGACAAGCTTTGCATACTTCTCGACATCCTTCATGTTGTAGCCTTTAACTAAAGTTATCCTCATAACCGTGGGAATACTGAAGCTTTGTAATAACTCTAATGTTTTTAATAAGTTGTTCCATGCCACTTTAGCTGGAATTATTGGTCTAGTAACAATTTTAAAGGTCTCTAGATCGGGTGCTACTACACTTACATAGAGTTGGGAGGGCTCTCTTTCCAATTTCTCTAACACATCAGGTCTAGTTCCATTAGTTACGAGGAATACTGTTTTAAAACCATATCTGAAGTATGCATCTATGAGCTCTCCGATGTAGGGATACATTGTCGGCTCTCCTACTAAACTTATAGCTGCATGTATGGGTCTTAAGGCCTCTTCAAGCATTCTCCTATCAACTTTTGGATTTCCCTTGTAACCAATGAGCATCCTTCTCCATTCTATTAGACTGTTTTCTACTATACTCACTGGATCATCGTATTGAAATGGTCCTAGCTCGTCTATTCTAGCTCCCACATCTTCAGGATGTGCACGCCAACAGAATATACATCTTTCATTGCAGAAGATTGTAGGTGACATTTGGAGACACCTATGAGAGGGGATACCATAAAATCTTTGCTTATAACAGTACTCCTTTCCTTTAGTTAATAGTGATTTTCTTGTCCAGTGACATGGTTTTACCACTGCATATTTGCCTACAAAGTGATACTTCTGTTTAGTATAAGCTTTTCTTAACTTCTCATATTCTGATTTAATTCGTTCGTCGAATGTTATAGTGACCATATAGTTCACTACTGTTAAATATGACAAAGAGTAATATAAACTTGAAGAATTATTCGAAAAGCCAGGGATATAGTTCTCTAAGCTTTTTCTTGCCTTCCTCAGTTGCCATATCTAGAGACCAAGGCGGATCCCATACTAGCCTCACTTCAACATCTTTTACGCCAGATATTTTCTTTACTGCATCCTTAACTAGAGATACTATGTAAAACGCCAAAGGACAGCCAGGAGCAGTCAGAGTCATGTCTATGTGAACTACATCTCTCATTATATCAACCTTATAAACTAGCCCCAAGTCTACAATGTTAATTGGTATTTCAGGATCATATACCTTCTTTAACGCTTCTATTACCTCTTCACGAGTTACCAAGTTAACCCCTCTAGACTATTTAATAAATTATTAAAATCTTTTTCTATCTATTTTAAAGCAAAATAACACACGAACTAGCTTACCCTGAGTACTTAAGAGTAGTTAACTTTATGCTTATAGATGGTTAATATCAATTGTTATGAAGATATTAATAATAGGGCTACTTAGACACAATTCTGGGAAAACCACATTAGCCCTTGCTCTTTCTCGATACTTGAAGGAATTAGGTTATAAAGTTGGGGTATTTAAGCCATTAAGTTTTCATAATTGGTATTACCAGTATAGTACTAGCATAGAAAATATCAAGAAAAAGCTCCTTTTTTCTGAAGATGTAATGAAGCTAGCTGAGGCTGTTCAAACTAAGTTGCCCTATGAACTATTAAATCCCATTCATGGAGTCATTTTCCCTCCAAATCCTCTATTACTAAGGTATAAGCTAGTTGCTCGGTATTACTTATACCTTGAGAATCAGCTCATGGCAATGCCAATAGTTAGATTCACCTTGTATAGCAATGTAAAATTCAATATCTACGTTATTAATAGAGGTACGCTTTACAGGGATCATTTATATTATGATTTAGACTATATAGATAGCATTCTAAAGAGTGCTGATATAGTAATTGATGTTTACACAACAGATCAGATATATAAAGCTATGCAAATCTATGGTCCGATTTCAATAAGGTCATGTTATTCATGTATAAAGAAACTATCAAAAGTTGTGATAATAGAAAGCTTAAGTAATACTGCTGCTCCTTCTGTTCATGTACTTGATACAGACCTTGTCTTAGCAGTAGGTCCTGGTGTAGTAATGGTTTATGATGGAAAGTCTTACAGTAAGGCTGTACTAGTTTACTCTAGCTTAAGAAGTGTAGTAGAGGTATCAACACAAGATATTATCAACTTAATTTCACCAATAAAAGTGTTCAGTATACCACCTCTTTTAGAGGACGAGTTGTTAAACCCCTATATACTTAGAGCGAAATTCAAAGACATCTTATTGTTTATTGAGAGAAAGATCAAAGAGGAACGGTAATATTTTGTTAAAATGATTATATTTGTGATGCACTCTAAGGAAATAATTGAGTTATTGAAAGAACTCATAAACATTCCAAGCCCTCTTTATGAGGAAGAGGAGATAGCTAATTATGTAGGTAATTGGCTTGAGAAATCTGGTTTAGAAGTTGAGTATCAGTATATTGAAAAGAGAAGACCTAATGTTATTGCTTGGCTTAAAGGAAAGCGTGATAAAGTAAGAATTATGTTAGTAGGTCACCTGGATACATTCTCAGTGGAGGAGGAGACTACTAAAGCAAAAGTGGCTGATGGATTTGTGTGGGGTAGAGGTGCTGTAGATATGAAAGGTGCGATAGCTGCTATGATGACTGCTTTCTCACAGATCTCTAAATGTGACTTAAAGTACACTGGAGTACTTGGCTTAGTGGTTGATGAAGAAGGAAGGGGTAAGGGTAGTGAGCTGTTAGTTACTAAGATTCGTTCTGAAAAAGCTATAGTGGGAGAACCAACTAACTTTACTATATCCCCATTACAGTCAGGGCTACTTGAGTTGAAGATTTCCGTAAAGGGTGTTAGAACCCATGTTACATTACCAGAGTATGGCGTTAGTGCATACGATGAAGTATTAAAAGTTCTAAATTACCTCAAAGAGTTATATGTATTCAAAGAGAAAGGACCCTTGTCATACATGAATCCCACTTTAGTCGTTAGCAGAGTTATGTGTGGAGAAGACCCCTGGGCTATTCCCAAGAGCTGTTATGTTCACGTTGTCATGAGCTTACTTCCTTGGCAGGACCCAGACGTAATATTTGATGAAGTAAGTAAAGCTAGTATGAGATTGGTAAGTGACAATTGTGAATTCTTAATATCAATGATTGACGATGACCTTGGATTCTGGCTAGTCAACTGGGAGAAAACCTTCTCATCATTAGTTGACGTTGTGAGGTCAACAGTAGGAGAAATTCGTATTTCATACATGAGGAGTTGGTGTGATGCAAATAACCTTTATCATAAAGGTGGAATACCAACTGTAGTATTTGGACCAGGAGATCTTAAACTAGCCCATAGTGATCATGAGAGGATAAGTGTCTCTGATGTTATGAAAGCTTATGAAATTTACTATAAAGTTTTAACTAAGGAGTTAGAGGCTAAATGAGAAAATCGAAAAAGGTCTTGGTTTTCTTAAAACCTCCTTCTTTAAAGTTAAGTGTACTAAAGCCCTACTATCTTCATAATCAACTTTAAAGTCTTCAGCTATCTTTGAAAAACACCCACAAATGAAACCAACTGTAAATGGGTCTTTGCTCTCTACAATCAAAACTTCACCATTATGGCTAGCTTTTATACCAACAGTAGACCACTTCTTGACCACTCTTAATATCTCCTTAACCTTTAAAACACCTTTGGGTAACTCTCTATTGATTACTAGTTTACCATAGTTATATCCTATTGAAAAGATTAATACAAAACCTCCAGTCCCAGCAAATTCTATAAACTTCGCCATAGCTTCCTTTAGAAAATAAACGTCTATTCTTACCTCAGGTTTCATACTAACTTTCACTTCCATAATCTCACCTTAACTTTATTTAGTATGTTATCAGGAGAACGTCCACCTTCAATTCTCTTGATAAACCTATCTACAACCCAACCGTTCGGTCTAAGTGCATATTTCCATGGGAGTATCTTCCTATGGAATATCGATACAACGAACACTCCATAATCCTCAATTTCCTTCACAAGCCCTACCTCCTTCAGCTCAAATATAGCTTTAACAAAATCAGTATACTGATAACCATAGACTTGGTAGCTTAGTAACAGTTTTAACTTAAACATATCCAGTAAGGCAGACATACAATGAGGTAAGCTAATGAAGACATTAAGAAACTTAGCAAGGTAATGTTCCTTACGAAACTCGATCATTAAAAGACCTTTAACTGCGTTCCTCTTACTTAGGAAGATTCTTAGATTTCTTGACAGTATTACGGGTGCTACGTGATTCTTATAATGATAGTAAGCTAACTGTTGTGAAACCCCTAAATCCTTTGCAATAGATCTTATCGACCTTAATGGATTTCTTTCAAGCTCTCTTAATATATACAAATCTATATAATCAACTATTCCTACACGTTTTACCTTTTGAGCTCTAAGATTGATTTTAAGCTCATCTGACGCTTTTTCAACGTCTTTAGTTAGTTCATTCCACTCATAGATGAATGGATCATTAAAGTTTTTGATGAATGCTAGATCGGGAACCCAATAGATAGGTGAATAAGTTACATAAATACTCGTATCTTTACTTGAAATAAATTTCAAAAAATGAATATATTTTTCAAGAGCTTTTAGGGGAGGTGTTATGTTTATGACATTATATCTTTCACCGATTTTATATGTGTGAAATATCGACCTTAAATATCGACTTGATAATAATTTGTTTTTCTTAATACTACCCCTACTTAAGAGTATCACTTGAGACAATCCTATAGCGTACAAATCAATTCGAAGGCGTAACCTTCCAAAAGGACCTTCTAATTCCTTCACCTTTCTTCTAACGGTCTCTTTAGATATATTCAAAGTTCTGGCTATTGAAGAGAGATTATTATTTCTAGTTAACTCCCTCACTATTTGCAACTCTAACTTTCCCAATGAAACGCTGAACATATTTCACCATAGTAGCGTTTTAGAATGGGTCTCCGTCAATTATGGTATCATTATCATCTTCATCAGTATTGAGGATAGTTGGGTCAGATCCACTGTTAGATATGGTTAGAATTATTATGCATCCACTAGGAGTTGTAGTGATAATGCTTGTAGTTCCGCCATTACCTTTAGTTGTAACTTGAGGTTTAGCAGTTAACATAGGAGCACATAGTACTGTTAAGGTCACTAGGATTATCATTGCAAACACAATAAATGACTTCATGATTACGTACCACCTCGTGATATAAGTAGAATAGGAATATTTAAGTTTTGTTATTGTCATCATTCCCATTTAAAATATAGTGACAATAACAAAAATTCTATACTAAAATTTTACTAGTACAGTGATTTTATCACTTAAATTCTTCAATCTCTTAACCCATTCCTCTCCAATACTGGCTACAACGAAAATCCTTGTAATACTTCCTCCCATTCTATTCACTAACCGAGTTAGAGCCTCGAGAGTCCTACCTGTCCTTAGAACATTACATATAACTAATATTTTATCTCCTCTTTGTATTGCACCCTCAGGTATGTACAGCGTCATTACAAAGGGAGGACTATCTGTATAATATGTTTCTTCTGCATATTCCCCCAGTCCTATCTCCTTAGTTTTAGTCACAGTGACTAAAGTTGTATCAGTCAGTGCAGCGATCATTGAGGAGAGAGACATACTGTCAACATCAACGCTTAAGACTTTGTTGAACTCTACTTCTTCGATTATGAATTTGTAGGCTAACAATCGTATGATATATGGATTGCTCAGTGCGTCTCTTATATTTATGAATCCATAACGGTCCTTAACTAATACTTTGCTCAATATTTTTCTTTCTAGACTTTCTTCAGCTATTAATTTCATAAGTTTAAGTGCTCGATCATAACTAGGTACAATGTTTCCCTTTACATATTTAGCTAGTAGTGATGCTGGAATTCCTAACAATTCTTCTAATTCCCTATACTTACAAAATTTTTTAAGCGCCCTTAATAGTTCTACAGCTGCGATTTGAACTTTGAGTTTCTCCACTCTGTTTGTTGAATACATTCGGCTGCACCAGACTAAAAGCTGCCATTATTATAGTAACTTTGAAATGATATTAACATTTCTATTTAGAGAGCTTTTATTCCATAGAAAATCGATGTTGAAGTGTTAAGAGTTTTAACTAACTGAACTCTTATTTGAATAAGTGTTAATGTATGGTGAATTTTATTACTGAGCTCTGAATTTCCCTCTACAAGAAGAGCAATAGTTCCATTGTTTTTCAACATCTTCACTAATCTCTTTAAGAGCCTAGTTGAGGGAGGTATCCTTAAAAAACGTAGCACACCTTTACATATTACATGATCAAAAACATCTCTTCTCATTGAGCTAATTATAAAACGGGGATCACCTAGGAGGATCTTCACATTTTCATTCCATAATGCCTTTCTGCAAACGTTCAGAGGGTTCTTAAAAAGAGCTACTGCTAAAGCCTCTCCTGATGGTTCCACAGTTATGTACTCTTCAACTTCTGAAGTGCATATAACCGCATAACATGTGGTTCCCAGTCCTGTACCTACTTCAAAAATTCTATAACCATCTTTTATCACATCTATCCATGAAAGCGTGGATCCTATGGAGAGAGCTCTGTTAGTATTTAGTTCATGCAATTTATGTATACAAAGTAAGTTACAGAAAGATTTTAATAAAAACTTTGAAAGCTCATGCAGGCTCCACCGCTTCACTTTTGATTCAAAAACTTTCCTAGCATACTCACGAGAAATTTTATCAGCTTCGTCATACTCTCCTTTGCTTACTAGTCTTTCTACATTTCTTTTTACAATATCCTCTGTAAGGATCATGTTTCTCACTCCTTGAAGACTTATATCGTTAAAAGTTAAATAAGGTAGATTCTATCTATGGCTGAGGAACAAAATCATGAAGTTACCTTTAGGAATAGCAATCATAGCACTATTAGGTTATGTATCAGTACGAAAAAGGTATATGAGTCTAAGTGGAGTTATAGTTGCAGTACTTCTAGGTCTAATAGTTCTATTAAGTGACTTCTCACTGTTGTTATTGTTTGTAGCGTTTTTCATCAGTTCCAGTCTCTTTACTAGGTTTAAGTATAGACACAAAGTTAAAGAGGGTGTTGCAGAAAGTAGCTTAGGAAGGTCTTATAAACAAGTGTTAGGAGCTGGATTAGTAGCTGTTATTTTTTCTCTTTTAGAAATATTATGTGATATAGGAGTAATTGAGTACAATCCAGCACAAGCCATATTTACTATTGGAACTCTAGGGGCTTTAAGCACATCAACATCTGACACTTGGGCTGTAGAATTAGGAGTACTTTCTAAGGAGAAACCGAGATTAATAACTAATCTTAGAAAAAGGGTTCCTAAGGGAATTTCAGGAGGAGTTACTCTTATTGGTGAGTTTGCATCAATTTTAGGCTCTCTTTTTATAGGAGTTCTATCATATTTGTTAGTTCTCTTTAAGCTTTTAATAGTACTCAATACTAGTCCCCAACAAGTTTTAGTAATTGTAACACTTTCGGGAATTGTAGGTGAAAAAGTTGATAGCTTGCTTGGTGCTCTTTTTCAAGTAAAATACTATTGTCCAGTATGTAATGAATTATCTGAAAAAAGTAAACATACTTGTGGGCATAATGCAGTATATAAGAGTGGGGTAAGATGGTTTACTAATGAACTGGTAAATATTATTTCTACTCTTACAGGTTCTCTCACAGCTATATCGATTTATTTATATATGTGAAAAATTAGCTAACATTCTTGTAACAAATTCATTAATTAGAAGTCAGACATGCAAAATATCCTTGAATATCATTATAACACAAGGCATATAAGCAAGGGCATCCCATTTACCTTGGCATTCAGTCTAATCTCAGGGTGAGTGTGTGGGTTGGATTAGAATTATCGAACATGAACGCCCTAAGTTAAGAGACCCAGTATTGATACAAGGGCTACCTGGCTTGGGTTTAGTCGGTAAAATAGCAGTTGATTACCTAATTGAAGAACTGAGACCAAAAATGATAGCTGAGCTATATTCTGACTATCTATTTCTTCCAGATGGTAAGTCTGGAGTTTTAGTAGACTTTAATGGGATATGCCATTTACCCCATTATGAATTCTATGCGTATATCAACTCAAAGGGAAAAGTTGACATAATCTTGCTAGCTGGAGATACACAACCTGTATCTTGGGCTCAGTATATGGTTGCTGAAAAAGTCATTGACTACGTTAGGACACTTGGTGTTAGAAAAATAATAACTCTTGGTGGAACTATAACACAAGCTAGAAGGAAAGAGGTCTTCGCTGTCGCTAATGACGACTCTTTACTTAAATGGTTATCTTCTTATGGAGTAAAACCCTCTAGGGGTGGAGCTGTTACAGGGGCTTGTGGAGTGTTAGTAGGATTAGCCCGACTCTATGATATGGAGGCTTTCAGCTTAATGGGTAGTGTAGGAGAGATTTACCCAGACCCTGAAGCTTCAAAGGCTGTCCTAGAAGTTTTAATAAAAATGTTCAATATTCCAGTAAGCCTTTCTAAACTTGACAAAATGATTAAGGAAATGAAGATGAGGGCTGCTATTGCTAAAAGACTTAGAGAGTACGGGAGAATATTAGTTGAAAGAAGGGAAGCTGAAAAGAGAAAAGAAGAACCTGGATATTATGTCTAATCATACATGAACCTGTCTACTACCCTATATAATGTCCTAATAGCAAACTCTAAATCATTTATTGAAATTCTTTCATCTATACCATGTATTAATGGAACAATTTTCCCCATAGTGCTTTCAGGAGATTTGGGCCAGAAACCGTAACAGACACTGTTTGTTAGAACTCTAAAGTATCTTGAATCAGTACCTCCAGTACTCATGAACGGCGCTACATAGCTATTAGGAACCTCCTCTACAATTGTACCCTCTATAATTTCGTATAATGGAGTGTCTATAGGAGATTCGGTTCCTACACTCTCAGTTATAGTTTCGACTTCAAAATCAATTCCTGTTAAAATTTCCTTAAGTGTTTTTAATAAGTCATCTTTCGTATGTCCAGGTAAAAGCCTACAGTCAATAGTTAACGTACATTCGGGAGCTATTACATTCTCCTTAATACCACCTTTTACCATCGTTGGTGCCATGGTATCTCTAACCATAGCTTTTAAAATTTGTGCTATTGTTTCAAAACCTTCTTTTGATAATAGGTCTAATGCTAAGTCTAAGAAGTATGGATTTGTTAACAACTCCGATATCACAGTTCTTCCTAATGCTTTTCCAAAGATTTCTAGCAGTTTTTTCACAGTTGAAGTTAAAAATACTGGAGCTTTATACTCGGCTATTTTTTTAACGGCTTCAGACATCTTGATTATAGCGTTATCCCCAAGCCATGGTACTGAAGCGTGCGCTGGTTTTCCTAGAAATTTTAACTTAAGCCAGAAAACTCCTTTCTCAGCTACTTGAACTGTGTAGATTAATCTATCTCCTACCTTTATTGGTACACCACCTCCCTCATTTATGACATAGTCTGCTTTCACTAGTTCTGATCTGTTTTCCAACAACCAACCTACACCTTTACTGCCGCCCTTCTCTTCGTCAGCTGTTGCTGCAAATATTATATCTCCTTTGGGAGCAACATCCCTTTCTGCAAGTAATCTCATAACCATAACTTCTACGGCTACAAGACCCTTACAGTCGATAGCCCCCCTACCATGAACATAGCCGTCTCTAATTTCACCAGAGAAGGGATTGAAACTCCACTTTTTAGGGTCAGCTGGAACTACATCTAAATGGGAGAGCAAGAGTAGAGAAGGACCTTCACCTCTTCCCTCTATCCTTGTTATAACGTTCCCTCTATTCTCTTCACTCTCTACAACAATGGGTTCAAACCCAAAATCTCTGAGGGCCTCTGCTACTATTTCAGCAGCTGGTAATTCATTTCCTGGAGGATTTGTAGTATCTACCTTTATTAACTCAGAGAGCAGTCTAGCTGCTTCCTCAGATAAGGATTTAAAGTCTATGCTCACTTTTACCCACCTGACATTATCAATACCTAATTTATTTAAACTTTAAAAGTTAACCCATACATAGGTGATTGTATGAAATTAGCACAAGGAATGATTGGCAGAATACTCGTAGTTAGACTTGACCAGAATGAGGACTTACTTGAAGGTATTGAAAAAGCGTGTAAGGAGGTTGGAATTAAACGTGGTATTGTGTATGGAATTGGCAGTCTTAAGAAAGCGAGAGTGACTACAAGATTATCCAATAATGAGAGTGAAGTAATCGAAATAAGTACTAAGGATAAAGAGATAATAAACATTTCAAGTTTAATGGGTATAATTTCAACAGAAAAAGATGGGATTCACCTTAACATATACTTAACATTAAGTAAAGCTGATGGAACTGTTATTAGTGGTCGTGCTCTTAGTGGTAATCTAGTAAACCCATCAACAGAGTTAGTGATTCTAGAGATACAGAAAATTAAATTAGAGCGTGTAACTAAGGAAGGTTATAAGATTCTCATGCCTTACGAATAACGGTACTTAGCGATGATGAGGGTTAAAAGCGTTGACCTAATGATAGACTCCTAGCTTCTGAGCACGATCCTAGAATTAAGTTCTTCTTCCTGAATCTTTTGAAAAGACCCTATATTTATTAGAACTGTTTACTCTTCCAGCATATTTATTAAATACAATTACTGATAAAGTATCGGGTCGTTGGGGGATGAAGATACCGCCTAGCATATAGAGGCCGCCGCTTCGGAACCCAGCGACCTAAATGAGAACTCTTGTATGCTATCTTGGAATGTACTGCGAGTTTGATATTTATATAGAAAGAAATCTGTATTAATGATGACTCACATGAACAAGATAATGGTAGGTCTTTTTGAAGACACCGATTATAACTTGCTTAGCCCTCTGTGCTATTTGAGACCAGTATTCGAGATAAGAAATGGAGTGTTTAATAACAGAGAGAGAATAGAGAGGATATTTCCAAAACATGAATATTGTCTCTTTACTAGGAATATCCTAACAAAACTCTTAGAGTGGGAGTTTAGAGTCTTGATGAGAAGGAGAGATGTTTATATAAATAGACTAGTTGATGGATATGATATTTTCCTAATCAATGGAAGAGTTTTGCTAAATGAAGAAATGGTTAGCAACTTAAAGGAGCTCCTAGACATTCCTAGGAATGTAGTAGGGTTATTAGAATCTAACGTAGTAGTGTTAAAGCTAAGTAGTGAAATTGCTACAAAGTTTAGATTTGTACTCGAAAAACCATTTCACCTTGAACTCCTTAGTGATTTAGAAGGAAAAGCTGAAGTAATTGAAATAGAGGCTAATCTAGTAAATAGTCCCAAGAATTTCTTAGAATCATTAGACCAACAGTTAAAATTCGACTTCAAGATCGCTGGTGTAGAGCGGACAGTAATTGAAAAAGATTCTGATATACATGAAGACGTAGTATTTGATGATACTAAAGGACCCATATTTATTTCAAGAAATGTTAAGATTAGGGATTCTCTGATAAGAGGACCAATCTTTATAGGTGAAGGTGTAAGGATTGAGGGCTCTGACATTAGTAAGGTAGTTATAGGAGATGAATGTAAAATATTGAATAGTGTAATTAGAGACTCAATAATTATGAATAATACTATAATCAATGACGGTTGTCATGTAAGTAAGTCTATCATTAGTTCATGGTCTAAGATTATGCCACTCGCTTGCATTTATGGAGATTTGATAAAGCATTATGAGTGGAGAACAGACAGTGAGTTTATAGTAATTGGAGATTATGCGACTATAGGACCAGGCGCTATAGTCTATCCTGGTGTTAATGTGGGTATTTTCTCTTCTATACATGGAATTTGTGAAAGTGAAGTAAAATCCTTTGAAGTTAAATTAAACTCAACTCGAAGAAAGTTATCGGTAAAAGAGGTAATTGAGCTAGCTCAAGTTAGAGCTAGAGAGGTAAACAAGTTTATCTCGGATTATGAATTAAATTTGATTAGAAAGTTATATGAGGAACTAATGTGATGTGTGGAGAATGGCATATTAGAAAGAAACATTTCCTTGAGAGATTAGAGAAAGACTTGAAAATAGGGAGATTAGATAAAGACATCTACGGACTTCTCAAAACTATCAATTCAATAGAATACTACTATACTACTAGCTCATGTAGTGGCAGAATACAAGTTTATGCCTCAAAGATTCCTGGAAGGAAATTTGAAATAAAGACTATAGGTAAGTGGCACCGACCTATATCTCTTGATGAATTATTAGAAGTACTCAAAGATTGTCCTTACGAAGACATTTGGCTTGCAGTACTCCCTCCAATACTCCATGTAGTAGCTAGGAATGTAGAAAAAGCTAATAGACTATTACATTTAGCCAGAGAAGCAGGTTTTAAACATAGTGGAATTCTATCAGTAAAAAATGAAAGGGTGATAATGGAGTTAACATCAAGTGAAAGAATTGAAACACCATTAAGAATGAGAGGAGTGTGGATTTTTAGTGATGAAAATCTCCTTGAGTTAATTAGAAGAGCCAATGAACTACTACTAGTAACTAAGAGAAAGATACGTAAATTTGAAGAGTTGCTAAAGTCTCTTTGTTAACATAAAATGTAGTTTAGTAATGTTACAATTGAGTTTTTCCATGAATACGTTGAGTTCATAAAAGGTAAACTAGATTACTATTTCATTAAGCTAGAGAATAGTTTAGAATTTGAAGCAATATCTAGTTGAATTTTAGCACTGTCCAGCCATGTTGACTTCTATAAAGGTTTCAATAGAACTTTAAGAACTCTAGATAAAATATTTCTACTACTTCTGGAATCTAATTACATGGGTACGAAGTAATGCCTACACTACCCTTCGCAGCCTTTGTAGGCATGGAGAGACTTAAAAAAGCTCTTCTTACTCTAGCTGTAGACCCCAGTATCAGTGGTCTTCTAATATCAGGTCCTAAAGGGACTGGTAAATCTAGTATTGTCAGAGCCTTTGCTGAACTCCTACCTGAGATAGAAGTAGTTGCTGATTGTCCCTTCAACTGTGACCCTCATAGAGTCGACTTAATGTGTGATATCTGTAAATCTAGGTTAAAGCGAGGTGAGAAGTTACCCATAGCCAAGGTAAAAATGAAAGTTGTAGATTTACCTGTAGGTGCTACTGAAGACATGGTATTAGGCACCATAAATTTGGAGAGAACTTTAAAGGAAGGACGTCTAGTTTTTGAGCCGGGTCTCCTCGGTAGGGCTAATAGACAAATACTTTATGTAGATGAAGTTAACTTGCTTCCAGATCACTTAGTGGACTCAATACTAGATGCAGCAGCATCTGGATGGAACGTTGTAGAAAGAGAAGGGATATCTCTTAGACATCCTTCTCGTTTTATATTAATAGGTACAATGAATCCTGAAGAGGGTGAACTTCGGCCTCAACTCTTAGATAGATTCGCCATATGTGTAAACGTTAACACTACTAGGGATCCAAGACTTAGAGCTGAGATAGTTAAGAGAAATTTAGAATTTGAAAGAGATCCACAGAATTTTATTGAAAAGTGGAAACAGAAACAAGAAGAAATTAAAAGTTCTATAGAAAAGGCTAAAGCGCTCTTACCTTCAGTAGAAGTTCCAGAAAGTGTCTTAAGTTCTGTAACTAGAACGTGTGCCTTATTAGAAGTTGATGGGTATAGACC
>Ga0180302_10000922_pt1 | contig 13745 bp, 9 predicted proteins | sample GuaBasSediGuay17_FD_121794 | JGI IMG/M metagenome (GOLD analysis project Ga0180302, IMG submission 121794) | Subseafloor sediment microbial communities from Guaymas Basin, Gulf of California, Mexico - Guay17, Core 4571-4, 12-15 cm | ecosystem: Environmental > Aquatic > Marine > Hydrothermal... | reverse complement strand
TACTTCACCCAGCAGGTGCAGGGCATCCCCTTCGCCCCAGGCATAGCCGCATTCGGGGTGACGTGCGCCCAGCATGGCCAGTTGATTCTCAGGCAAGTCAGGCTGGGGAGCAGGATCACCGCTATCCTTGAGCTGCCCATTGAGGGCTCGGAGGGCCGAAGCCTCTGCTCGTTCGAACCATCGCTGGGGCGTCCAGATCTCTAGCTCCGGTGGCAGTTCTCTCCCTTCCCGAAGCTGCCGTCCGCAGGCCAGCTCCCATTGCCCCTTGGCTACCTGCAAGTCGATCCAGTAAAGGCCGTAGCCACATTCACGGGCGTTGACCAGACCGTCATGAAGAGCTTGACATGCCTTGCCAAAATCCCCTTTTGCTAAGCTCATCCGTGCGCGAACGAGCTGTCCCCAGATGAATGTCTCTAAGTCGCCTCTACTCAGACCCCAGTTGAGACCCGATTGAAGAGGCTTAAGAGCAGCAGTGAGGTACCCAGAAGCTACATGTATTTCTGCAAGTAAAAGGGAAACTCGAGCTAAAGCATGATTCTCCCCTAACTCGCCACTGATTATACCATTTGCATGCAGTTTTAAAATAGCTTCTCTTACCAAACCCAGACGGAACAAAAGCCAAGCGTGGTATACTCCAAGCCATCCTGGTAATGTCCGAATGCCAGGGTCATCTAGTACTCCGAAGGTATGTGGCTCTTCGTAATTTTCAGCAGCTCCAAAGTCGGAATATGCTTCTTCCACATGTCCTTTGTATGCGTTTGCAGCACCTCTGAGGGCCAGCGAGGCTTCTCGCTTCTTGTCATCAGAGAGGGTCTCTGCTACCGATAGGCTTTCCCCAGCCGTTTCGCAAGCTTTGTTAAGCAATCCTAATGCCAACCATACAGTAACAAGGCTCTGTAGTATAATGCAAACATTTTGCCAATCATGAGCCCGCTTCGCACGAAGGATGGCTTCACTAAAAAGCTGGGCAGCCTCCCTAAGCCTACCTACATTCTGCGCGAAGAGCCCTTGCTCATTAGCCAAGTGGCCTAGCTCTTTGTCCCCGAGCTTCTCACTTTCATTATTAAGTAGCGAAGGGAGTTCATCAAAAGTTTGTAGCATCTTAAGACCCACAAAGAATGCTCCTAACTTCCTTCCCAATTTAGGATAACGTAATGTCCTGGTCCAGTAGATAAAGAAAGCAGTCCGAGGCTGACCTGAGCGAACTGTGTGATAGATCAACTCATCAAGGAGAAGGAGGTCACTAAAGTTATCTGTTCCTCGATCTTGAAACTGATGAGTGATAGTGGCCAAGAAATCACCAATTGTGTAATGTAATTCACTAGCGTATCGTAGTCCGGTGTAAAAACGTTCGCGCACAACTGGGTGCATTCCAAACCATTCTATGTTTCGGCTATCCAGCTCTCTATAAATGAGGCCCAGTAACGAGAGGCGGCGAAAAGCATCGAGAAGTTGTTCATCTGTCAAACTTGCTACAGCGTCAATAGTGTTTGCGGGTGCATGACGAAATACATGCATCAGGAATTTTGCTGGCATAGGCACACGGAGGACGGAGAGACATTCCAACAATGCCACTTCGCCAGGAGATAGGCGTTCCCTAAAGGCACGCAAGATTCGCTCCATATGGCAGGAAATCTTTTCCGCTTCCTCACCCTGACCTTTCAGCCCCCTGGCTGCTTCCTCTAATGGTGGGATCTCATCCACTCGCGTTGCTTCACCATCAGCAAACTCCTTCATCCAGCGTCCGACTAGATCCACCGTCAGCGCGTGCCGGTCAAATCTATCCGCAATTTGCTTCAGTTCGGTATCACTACCGCGCACTCCTAACGCGCGAAGCAGATCTACTGCAGGATCAATTTCGCACTCTAAGCCAGGATCTTCGTAAGGTTCCAGTCTGTCTAAGTCTTCTATTGACTCAAAGGAAGGAGAGTGCTCTCGCAAAGTCATTTCATCTTTGAATAATTCCCTGTATCTTTCCAAATCAGGCAATGGATAGCGACTGGTTATTAACAGCTTTGTGTTTCCACAGCCCTCTGCTATACGTGTAAGAAATTGTTTTAAAGGAAAGTCTATCAATGAACCAACCTCTTCCCCCTCACGTCCCTCAGATTGCACCTTTTCCAACCCATCAAGGACGAACAAGAAGCGCATCGGGACTTTCCTAAGCGCTTCCTCCACCATGAACACTGTGGCGCGGCGTGGCTCCTCAAGCTCAGGCAAGGTTACATTAGCAGGGGCGCATGAGCGGATGAATTTGAAGGCTTCGGTGAAGAATTCTTCCACATAAGGTGCACTGTAGAAACTCCAGACGAATAGACCATCAGGTGGGGACAGATCAGCTCTTTTGGCTACTTTAGGGTTAACAATAGCACTTCCCGGCAATTCCTCTAAAAAGCGCCGCACAAGCGCTGTTTTTCCGGTTCCTCCGATACCGACAAGCGCTGCTATCCGAAGCGTATCGCTTCGCCAAAACTCACGTAGTTGTTCGATCTGAGGTCGCTCCTGATATTCTGGAACTTCTGGTAGCATATGTACTAAACGTACCCGTGGTCGGTTAACCATTGGAATCACCCACGATTACCAAAGGCTTCACACGTGTTAGATAAATTGGTCTGTCTCGTCTGCAAATGCAGACAGGCTTTTGTCTGTAAACGGGGTTTTCACGGACACGTTCAGCCTCAATATGTTGTCCTTGTTGCTCAAGGCTTTCTACAAGTTTCCTTATCATGGCATCAACCCGCTCTTGGATAATCTGGACTGTCCAATCGAAGGCTGTTTGTATTGCGATTTGCCCATGCTCATTCGACAGGAGAGGATTGGTCAGTGCCTCGCATAATGTAGGAATGAAGACACCGCCGGTATCACCTTCCAACGCTGCACGTTGGGCACGAGTTGCTGCGATAATGCAAGCTTTATCTGCCCGCTGTAAAAGGCCTTCCGTAAGGCTGGTTGCTAATCCTAGCAATCCACCACTATAACAGCAATCCAAAATGAGCACAATTTCCTCCACGTCTATTTTCTCAACAGCAGCTCCCAACTCCTCCATCGAGATCATGTCACGCAGAGGGCTATTCCAATGAGCCCCATATGGCAGCAAATACGATGCTCCATCTACACGATGGCCATGACCGCCAAAGTAAATGATGACCTGCGCTGATAAATTAGCTCTTCCCAAATTCTGAATTTCCTTGAGAATATTTTTCTTTATAGCTAAGCTGTCATTTAGCCACCGAGACCATAGGATTTCTCCATCGGCGTTATCGCTAAGGACTTTATATAGCCGCTGAGCATCTAGCATGACACCAGGCAATGGATCTTGCGGATAAGATTTAATCGTGATGAAAAGGAGCCATTTAGGTTTCCCTTGAACCTCCATGTTTCATCACCCTCCTTTGGAGTGGACGAAGGCCCGCACCTGCGCCGCGTCCGCGCCCTTGACAAGGATAGGGGCACAGAACAGTTCAAAAGACCTTACTTCAAACGTTCGGGCCACCCCTTCCAAGTTGACCAAGGTCTCCAAGATAAGGATATCCCTTGAAAGAAAGACTTGATGAGCCGGGCTGTCCGGTGTGCCCTTCGGGTCCACCGAGAAGGAATCCAGGCCGACGAGGTTGAGCTTCACACCCGCCCGCTCACATTGCCCCACCAAGAACTCCGCAGCTTCCTTTTCAAAGTAGGGAAAGTTATAGTCATCGGTCACCCCGCGCTTAATTTTGGCTTCATAGCCGGTCCGGAAGAGCAACGCCGAGATGCCTTCCTGTTTCATGCGTTGCAGGCGTTCCGGGCTGAGAGCCCGCTCCAGCAGCTCTCGGGTGATCCGACGCACATAGCTCTCCCCCAGGCCAACATGCGGGGTGAGGTCGAGGAGCATGGCCCGATTGATGAACTTGTCCAGCCCATACTGGTCGATTGTCTTCCCGCCGGGGATCTTATGGGCCGGAGCATCGATGTGGGTCCCATGATGATTACGGATGTGAAGTTCGGTATAGCCAGACTTGAGCCACCCCTCTTCAATGCGAGCGGGGACCACCGTGATCTTGGGAACCGGATCGGTCGGATACCGGCTCCCCCTTTCACTGATCGGGTATGTAATATCGATCATGGATTTGCTCTCCATCGCGGTAATCCTTGCTCCGCCCTTTGTGCCAGAAATATCTGTAAAGTTCAGGCGAGCTCTCCGCTGCATCTTGGATCAAAGTGCCAAAGGCGTATTCCGCTACCGGAAGCAACTCGGGCGAGTCCGGGACGGGATACGGTTGGTGAACAAGTTCCGCTTGCGCCCCTGTTACAACGGCTACAATTTCAGCTTGGCCGGTTTCTAGATCTACTATCGGTCCACCACTCATTCCTTCCCTGACGGTTTCTTGCTCGGGCCCCACCACCATGACGAGACATGGTTGGGTCCATCCATCACGAAAATGGACTCTCCTCAAAGGGGCAAACGAAACCACCCGGGCAAGGGAGCCACAGGCGTCCTTGATTTGGATCTTGGGGGTAATTCCTGCAGCGTGGAACCCGATCAGTAGCACTTGGTGCCCCCGAAGCTGGTTCGGGGTTTTCAGCGTTACCTTACATGGGGTACAGGAGGTCTCCTCTAGTGCCCTCAATATGGCAAGATCATATCCATCCGCCGTGGCAACCACCATGGCCTGCACCCGGCTCCCATCCCGGCTCTCGAGATAGATCGATTGTGCGTCTTCTACCACATGGCGGGCGGTCATTACCAGCGGCCGATCGGAGCCATTGAAAACGAAGCCCGACCCTACCCATTCCTTGATCTCCCCCTTGATTTCACCCTGACACCAAATTTTGACTAGACAAGAGGTCGCTAGTTCCTCGGCGCGCTCAAGCGCCTTCTCGAAGCGTGTCTTGAACGCGACGGAGGCTTCTTGGGCCTCTGCTGAAAGGACACCAGCTGCTGTGATATCAAGTAGTGAAGGTTTTTCTTGGAGGGTAGCCGAAAGCACGTCGCCCAAACCTTGCACCTCCGGCCTTTCCCCACCCAGAATGCGGACTCCCTCGGTCAAAGCCTTGGCCACTTCCTCAGGCTCCCGGGCAAGTGAGATGCTGACCCTCTCTCTCGAGAGCACCTCTGCCAGCAGCCGTAGGAACTCAGCTGCTGAAAGGACTCTCTGTGGTAACTCTCCCAATACCGCTGGAGGGCGGAAAGCGACTTGGGCGATGGTCTCCACCCCGTAACGCTGCAACATCTTGGGATCGCTCCGTTCTAGAACCTCCGCTCCTAGCCGCTTAGCGATAACCTCAGCCCACGGAACAGATCGCTTCATCTTGCACTTCGGATTTAACAAAGTCCCTTCAACTCCCTTACGGAGTGGAGTTCCGGGACCTCAAAGGTACGAATCCCCATGTCAGATAGCTCTTCGGGGGAAGAATTCAAGACGACGTCGATAAACCACTCCTTCGCCCGGTAATAAGCCTCCCACCAGGCCAAGCCGCTCTGTAACTCTGAGAACAACCTTTTCATGAAAACCATACTTGTAGAGACACTTAGAGGCCTGGGGGAGGTGAGCACCGCTGGGGAGTCGAGCTCGGATGCAAGCAATGGAGCTGCCTCCTGGCCTTGGCACACTATAAAGTTGAACCTCAGGTCTACCGAGGGGATAAGCTCGGCCAACTTAAGATACTGGATCGCTTGAACCACTGTGGAAACAGGGACAGCACTCCCTGCGCCCTTGAAATGGATCATGGGCTCAGTGGCCTTGTTTACACGGTGGGAAACGAGGGTTATTGTGACTACACCCTGTTCAACCCCTTCTAAACGGGATTGAAGTCCTTCTATAAACTCCCCCAACGTGCTTGGCTCGATCACCTTACCACCGCTACCACGAACTGTCTCCACAAATTGCTCAATATGAGGGAGCTCCTCTTCCTTGTATTTCTCCCAAGTCCACCCTTCGCCTTTGAGATGGCTAGCAAAGAAATTTCCTGAAGCCCACTCATCTTCATTCCTAGGTATGGTCATAACCACTAGGTGGCTACCGGGAGGTCCCCAGCTGGCGATGTGCCGCAGGGTAATAGCTAAAACCTGCTCTTTGTCCTCACCGCGGATGTGTTCATAGTCGTCGGCTAGAGCGCTTTTCACGAAAAGCAACGGCCGTTCATACCCCTCGACCCCCATCTCCCGGGCGAGGATGGCCAGGGTGTCCCAAGGGAGTTCCCGCAGCTCTTGCGAACTAGTCCGAACGGCCACCCGGGCCACCTGCTCTGGGGCTATACCCAGCTCTTCCAAAGCCACATTTAATGCGCGGGTAATAGGGTCCAGAATCACCCGGGCTTCGAGGAGGACCTCGGGGTGTCTTCGCACGAAGGAAACATCAAATGCTCCCACCTGAAACGGCGCCAATAGCTCTTCCATGCTCTGACCGCCCAGGTCAAACCGGACACCGGTGACATGAACCCTTCCCCGGGTTGCCCAGGTGATGAACGCCCCTCCGCTTCGACCATCTGGTTCAAGATATACATGCACTGCAGGAAACTGCTGGAGGCACTCGTCAGCATAGCCGATCTCCAATAAGTGCTTGTTGAGCTGTGTGATCGCTGTCTCGGTAAGGGGGAAGTCTCGCGGCAGGGTGATTTCCAGAACTCGATCAGACTCGCTCCCGTACTCCACCTTTACGGAGTTGCCCACGATCGAAACCTCGCTCCGCTGGATGGCGCCAGCACTGAGGGGCTGTTCGCTGGCTAGGGCTTTCCTCAATCCCTCGGAAAGCGAAAGGGCGGTGGCAAAGGCCTCCCTCCCCTCCGGAAGGGAGAGGAGCATCTGGGGCTTGAAGATGCCCTCGAGGAACCACGGCATAGGCGATTGCCTCTCTATCAGGCGGTAATACCATTCCACCTCCTGCCGAGGGGTTGGAGCTCCTAACGATCGGGGGGTGATAATCACATAGGAGATTCTCTGTTCCTTTAGGATCCGTTTCAGGTTGGCGGTGTGGCCTGCTCCCACCACCATTAGACCGGTTCGATATCCATGTGTTGAAAGCTCCTCCAGGAGCTTTCCCACTATTGCCTCGTCCCGTTGGTTTCTGTATTTCAACTCATCGTTCTTGCACTGAATCCAAATTTCCATAAGCGCTTTTAATATCTGTAAATCAGTGGCGAATGAGCGAGCCTCTTGGGAGATATCCAAATCCTCGTACAAGGCGGCGAATAGCCGATACCACAACTCCCGGGCTCCGGAGACCAGAGGGGCCTCTTCTCGGGGGGCAGCCTCGATTACCGTGTTGAAGTAAGCCACCAGAGCCGATTCATACGCGTCATAAAGTTGTGAGTAATTAACTTCGCTAGGAGCTACCACATCACGCAGTTGGGCTACTATCTGGTATGGATCTATCCCCTGCTCGACTCCGGTGGCGATCGCCTCCAATAGCTTGCTGAATCTCTCCCCGCTATCTCCTCCGAGGGAGAGGTCCTGCCCCGCTTTCTCGACCGCGTTCCATGCTTCGGTAACCTCTATGGGAAGCGAACCCCGGACCTCCCAGCTAAACTTGAGTAACCCAACAAGGTGAGCCAAGACTTGTTCGTAAAAATCGGCCAAATCCATGGCCTCGCGATGGGCAACCCGTTCGGCGGAGTCTGGGGGTTCAAGCCCCACCACCCGAATTCTGCCACCGGTCGAAAGCGCAGCGACTTCCACCCCGGAGAGCCACCCCTCCTCGAACCAGGCTGCAGTCACCGCGTCCACCACGGCCGGATCGGCGATGTCCACCAGCTCTTGTAGCTCTAAGGGGGCAGGTGGAGATCCTTCCACCAAGACGAGAAATTGAAGGCCCGTTTGGAACAATCCTTCTATGATTCGAGCGATCTCGGCTTGGACCGCAAGGTTAGCGTGGTCCTCTTCTATGACTAACAGCACGGGCATATCGGGTTCCCCCAAGAAAATTTCGTGCTGAATGTATCCATATTCTTCTTCGAGCTGGGCGACGGTAGACCTTTCTGCTGGGTTGGCCTGCTCAGTGGGTATAGGCTCTGAAGAAGGAGAAAGGAACAATCCCATAAGCAACGCAATTGTTACCAGGACGCCTCGCTCCAATTGCTCCACCTCCTTCCCTTGCTCTATCCACCCCTGGGAGGACCGATCTGGAAACCTGTCCCCGTAACCTCGCCTACCCGCCTTTCAAACGCTTTCTCCGGATCTTCCCCTTGGAGACACGCCTGGAGGATGGGCCTGATGAACTTGGCAGCCGCCAGCACTACTTGAACGGCGTTTCGCAACATTTCCGGGCAGATTTGACCTTCCCCTCTGAGAATCGCAGAGCGTACAAGTACCCTGTCATCTATTAACACATACTTGGCAACCGCTACAAATCCATTCGCCAGAGCTAAAGCCTTCTCCGCCGAACTTCTGGCTCCTACCATGGCGGTCAACGTGGTGAATACGGAGAGGAAATTCTCATTAGCTTGGCCATTTTCCATGATTACAAGGGTATGAGTCCCTTCATCGGGGTCGTGAAAGGGGAGAAGCCAGGTACCGGGATGGCGTCCAGGATGAAAAACCAAGCCCAGCTGTGCTAGATACTCCTCTACCCGTTGGTCCGGGATAAAAGCCCCGTTTGGCATGTCAACCTCCTTCTTGACCGCGCCTCCGGAGGGACCGTAACTGTCCCAAAAGGCCTCCTCCAATCCGATCAGATTGCGCTGGTCTAGAGGTATCACAGCCTGTCCTGATGATCTCTTCCAATGACCTGAAATGTTGTCGGATCAATCCAAAAGCTATCCCTAACAGCGCCTCAACTGCTTCCCTGGCGACATACTGATCCGGAGTGCCCGTTGGCAAGTCGACCCAAAGAATCAGCGGCCTCCTGCCCTCCTTATCTTTTGGCCCTAGGCCGAACTTGCCTAGGACAATACCGGAGTTTATCTGATTGCATCTTTCGTATAGCGCGCTTATATGACAGGGAGAAATCAAATTGAGATGCACTTCTGCTTGTATGTATGCGGGTTTTAGATGTACGAACACAGGGAATGCTCGCCCCTCCTCCTGCCCCATACCAAACCAGCTACTGTTCCCCACCTGTCTAAAACCTATTGTGTTCAGAACTTCGGCCACCTCAGCTCGGCTCAACATCGGTGACCTCCTTTCTGAGTATCCGCAGCCTCACCTGCCCAACTTCAAACACCTCTCCATAGTTTACCATCCCTTTCCCCGCCACCACCACACCCTCCGCTCCTAATTGGATCTCCACCCCTTCAGGGGGCATAGAGGGGTCATAATCCAACCGCAAGGTCGCCCCTTCTACCGGCCCTAGGAGCAATCGGGGGCCACTTACATTGATTTGTAATCCGTCCTCCGGTCCATTTAGCACTTCCAAGATCCACCCCTCCATTCCTACCCCCTGCTTACAGTTTAACTTGCTTCCATAGTTTGGGCTTCCGGCTCCACAACTACCCGTAACGCATCCGCATCAGACCCAGACGGTGCGGTAACAACCAGCCGGAACCGATGTCCTTTGCTAAGCCAGGGGTTCAGCTCCTTGGCAATGAAGGACTCGAAGTAGCGCTTCACAGCCCGGGCACCGAACTGGAGATCGAAACCCTGGGTCGCAATATACTCTGCCACTCCCTCCTCCCACGACAAGTCTTTGCCCACCTTCTGGAGCCGCTCCCGCTCCTCAGCGAGCCATAACCGAACAATTGCGGTCAACGTCTCTTTGCTGAGCGGAGAGAACACACATATCGAGGTGAGACGGTTCGCGAGTTCGGGTGACAGTTCTCTTCGTATCGCTTCTTCATAGAGGCGTTTTGCTTTCCTTTGAAATTTTTGAAAATGTAATTCTGGGCTGTCAGCCACAAATCCGGGCTTGCTTTGGTAGCGATTCACCAATTCCATGTAGGCTTGAGCGCCGATGTTACTGGTCAGAATAATCACCGTATCCCGGAAGAACACCTTTCTCCCAAGGCCATCCGTGAGCCACCCTTCGTCGAAAACCTGTAGGAACGCTGCTTGAACTATCCGATCAGCTTTTTCGAACTCGTCCAACAAAAGTATAGTGTACGGTTGGTACCGAATCCGATCCGTGAGGACACCTTTGCCCTCCCCCACGATACCCCGAGGGGGGCCTATAAGCTGCCTAAGTCCAAGCTCCCCTTGGTACTCGGACATGTCAAGGCGGAGGATCCGATCTTCGTCTCCAAACATGAGTTCAGCAAGTGCCTTGGCCAGCTCGGTCTTTCCAACCCCGCTTGGGCCCACGAAGAGGAACACTCCTATGGGCTTCCGAGGGTCGCGCCTCAGCGGCCCCAAATTGAGCAAAACATGGTGTACAACTTCGCTTATCGCCTCGTCCTGACCCAGTACCCTGGTTCTGAGGATCCTCTCCCAGTTCTCAGCGGTCCAGTTCTGGCGACGAAAGATGATATCCTCGGGAATCCCTGTAGCTTTGGAAACCACCGTGATTACGTCTTCCCTCTCCACCCGGTGCTTTCCCCGAAAGTGCGCCTCTACCCCCGCTAGGATCAGCCACTGCTTTGGCTTCGCTGGCATTCTCTCTGACAAAAGGTATAAAGAAGACAGTTCGATAACGGAGTTCAAGGCCTCCTCAGAAAATTGAACCTTCATCCCCGATTCCTTAAATCGGCTTTCCAGCGTGGGCACTACGCCCTCCAGGATCTCTTTCGTTTGCTCGCGATCGGGTTCCCTCACTATCACCGGAGAGAACCGGCGCTTCAAGGCCTCATCCTTGGCAATATATGCTTCAAACTGGTCCGTGGTAGTAGCCCCGATTATCTGAACCTTTCCTCGGCCCAAAGGCTCGAGCAATGCCTGGGCCGCGTCCATTACTTGGCCAGATGCTCGTCCCGCCCCTACAATGAGGTGAAGTTCGTCTATAAATAGGATGATGCGGACTCCTTGAGGGGGCTTGGAAGCGAACTCAATTGTCGCTTGGAGCTTCTGTTCGAAGGAACCGCGCAAGAACGTTCCGGAAAGCATGGAGGCTACGTTCACTTGCAAAATCCGCACATTAGAGAGGCCCGGTTCCTTCCCTTGTACAATCCGCTGTGCCAATCCTTCCACAATGGCCGTCTTCCCCACCCCAGCTTCCCCAAGCAAAACCGGGTTAGCCGGCCCCAGGCCTCGTGGCATGGACAGTATGCGCACCACTTGCTTGAGCTCTTCCTCACGATCGATGACCGGAGAAAGCTCTCCCGCCTCGGCGAGAGCGGTCAGATCCTGACACCATTGGTTCAAAGGGGGTGGGATCTGAAAGGCCACCGGTTGGGGCCGCTGTATCCTCGACAACACTTGCTGCACATCCACCCCCCGGGAGCGCAGTTCCTGGATCAAGAACGTATCTTCCTCTAGAACGGCCACCAGGAGGTGTATAGGGGTAACGAAAGTCGATCTCTCCCTATGAGCAACCTCTAACACGCGTTGGGTAAGGAGTCTATAGACTCTGGGGGTACAAGCTAGCCCAGGCTCATCCAGATTGAAGTTACGTTGTAGCTCGATCTCGGCTATCTCTTGGAGTACGTGGGGATCCATCCCTGCCTGCCGGAGCCTTTGGACTATTTCTTGCTCCCCTAGAAGAGCGATGACGATGTGTTCAATGGCAAAATATTTGTGCCCTCGTTGGTTGGCAATGCCCACTGCCCTTTCCAAGATGGCTCGCACCCGCGGGCTCATCCTCTGAAATGCCCGTTGCAGCTTTTCATCCATTGCTTCCTCCCCCAATCTCCGCCTCGGAAGGTGGCTCGATCACCAGAAAGAGTTTCTCTACCGGTAAATTTCCGTCTCGTACCTTTATGCCCGCCCTTTTTAAGTCCACTTGAAACTCAACTGTGGCCTTTTCACCCCTTTTAGGCGGGTTTATCTCTGTGAATCCCAAAGCTACCTCCAAAGGGTCAGCCACTAGAACCAAGTCCGCTAGCCGCCCGGCAAAGGCTGGATCAACCGCCACCTTCAGCTCGAGTTCCCCTTCCCTGATTCGGGGGCCGTCCGCGACCGGGAAGCGCCGCCTTCCTTTGGTTTCCCAGTTTCTATCTAGGATGATGGTTTCTATCTCCCTGCCCCCTCGGGTTCTAATAGGCTCCCCGGAGACTGGGATTGCTCCTCCCAACATTGCAGGCTGAGGGGGAGGCAAGAGCAACGAGTTGAGCAGTGATTGAACGGAGTTAGCCAGATCTCTGGCCGTCTTTTCAACGGCTGCGGTTGCCTGTTGCGCCACCCGCTCCAACTCATGTCGCAACCGCCACAAGACAACTGCCACCCGACCCGACCTTTTCCCTGGAAGCCGATTCCACAGCGACGGAAGATCTCGCAGGCCGTTTTCGATAGCTGGTGCTTGAAACCGGATTTCGGGAGCTTCTTCCTCCACTGCGACCTCTGAATGGACCGACCGCGGTAATGCCTCCTCAAGAAGGGGAGTTTCGCCCATCAAGTCTGGCCATTCTCCCTCGAGACCGGTGGTCAGTTCGAAGGAGTAAAGGGGGGCGAACCCCTTGATCGGCTCCCAAGCCTCCACCGGTTCCCATGCCAGATGGGCCCCGAGCTCCTCCATGGCCCCTCTTACCTCGGCGGTCAAGTTCCACCGGGGAGCCAGTACCCTCAGCTCGGTGGTCAACCGGATCGGTTTTGGAGAGAACCACCGAGCGAGGGGGACCGAAGGCTCCACGTTCACCGCCTTCATATGTTCGCTGCTCACCACCCACTGTTTGATATCCATCCTTGCCTCCTTCCCCCCTTTTAACTCGCTTTACATAAGCAATTTAACATCTGTTGGAGTAGGGAGTAAACAAGGTCATTTACAGAATGTTCTTGGACAAAGCCGTCAAAGCTATCCTTGAACTTCTTCATCCAGGGGTTGTGCTCTTCAAGGGGAGGGCCCACGTTCACATAGATCGCTTTGGCCCCCTTGTGCCGCAGATGGGAAGCCGCCGTTTTCAACGAGTCATCCCAACTTACAACGTTCACCTCTAGAGCTTGTCCTACCACTATGTAAAAGCGCAACCTATTGGAAGTGGGAAGGCTTATCTTCCAACTCCGCATGGCCGGCCAGCCCTTGAACGGAAGGTTGAACCCTTGGAGCGGCATAGCCGCGAGTTTCCGCTCGCAAGCCTCATCCCACCGCGCTTTGGGAGACTTGATCGTCGACACATGTACAAAGTACTCCCATTTCGTTTGCTCCATGGTCTCCCCTGTACGTGGATCCTTAACGGTTATCTTCTTCTTCACTCGGGTTACATTGTAGGCTCGCACCACCAGCACCGGCACTTCCAGGACGGTGAACACGCGTCCAAGAGACGCCACGAGATTCTTCAGCAACTTCGGATAACTATGTCTTGCGTGGGCTTCGACAAATACGCACACCTCAACTTGGGAAAACAGCCCCGGCAGGATGGGCCGACGGTGCTCTTCCGTCTCCACCAAAAGACGTTGTTCCTTGCCCACCACCGCCTTTACCAGTGTCTCTGACGACAACGGTAGCCTCCCCGTGAGGTGGAGGGTTTCCCTGTTAACGGACATGGTCGGATCTGCAAGTTGGATCAAGGCCTTTACTTCCTCATGTGTCAACGGCTTCAGCTCGTGCAGGGGATGGTCTGCATCCCACTCCCAGTTCTGGTTGTAAAAAGGGTATCCAGTGCCCTTTCCCATCCACCACGGCCCTACCCAATCTGGACTTGGCTCCCGCTTTATTGGCCCCACCACAACTATTTCCCAAGGATTCCGCTGTGCTTCCCTGACCTCCTTTTTTAGGTCCTTTGTCCAGGTCCACGCGGCGGGGGTGTTG
>Ga0180302_10000921_pt1 | contig 13747 bp, 13 predicted proteins | sample GuaBasSediGuay17_FD_121794 | JGI IMG/M metagenome (GOLD analysis project Ga0180302, IMG submission 121794) | Subseafloor sediment microbial communities from Guaymas Basin, Gulf of California, Mexico - Guay17, Core 4571-4, 12-15 cm | ecosystem: Environmental > Aquatic > Marine > Hydrothermal... | reverse complement strand
ATGCAAGAGATAAACGTATATATTGATAAATCATTGTACTAGAAATTTAATGTATAATTTATCTCTTTTTTTGAAAGGTGGACCGGGCGGGATTCGAACCCGCGACCCCCCGCGTGCCAAGCGGATACTCTTCCAGGCTGAGCTACCGGCCCTTATCGAATTTTTTATACTTTATAGGAGCTATATAACTCTTTCGAGGTGCTTTGATAAGTTATAAAACTTTATACATGTCATTTCTTTTACTCTAATGCACTTGCTAGTTCTTTCATTTTTGTAATTGTGGTTTCTATTTTGGTCAATATTCTGCTTCTTTCTTCTTTTCTTGCTCTCACTAATCTTGGTAGTGTTTCTCTGATATCTTTGTCTAATTTGTAGAATTGGTTGATCATTTCGATTACGTCGTCTCTGGTTTCTTGTTCTTTGATCTTTGTTATTTTTCTTCTAATTTCTCGTTGTTTGGATTTTGCTAGCTCTACTCTATGCTTGTATATTCTTCTTGAGATTGTTCTTTTTGTGAAGTCTAATCTGGCGTTCCTCTCTTCCTCTAGACTTCTTATGTAGTCGTGCATTAACTCGGCAAGTTCTGGTCTATGAACCTTCTTTACTTTTGGACCCTTTAGTACTTTGGTCTTGATTAATATTCCTGAGAAGAGAACTATGATCATGGCAATCACTGCTACTAAATAAGGCTTTATTTTTTCCCATGTGAGTTTAATAGTGCTGATTTCTATGTTAGCAATTATATCTTCAGTTATAGAGAGATTTTCTTCAGGTTTTATGCTAAATATTCCTATATAATAACCTCCTTCTTCAATTGTCTTAATGGGTTTTGGCTCTTTGAACTTAGCTTTTCCAGGGACTCTGACTTCTATACTTCCATTAACTACAAGGTATCCTGGATTCATTAATAAGCTCATGAGGTATCCAGTTTGATTTTTGGTTATTGGAGCTTTGTATGATATTTTAAGTACGAATTTTTCTTTAGGACCGGGTGGGGCTACTAGGTAAATTGTTATACTAGTACATGTCGTTTCATGTGATAGGAAGTACTTTCCAGAGCCAACTCCTCTAACGTATTTGTATATAGACCCCTCGATGCTTAACACTGTAATGTTTGCAGGCAACTTTAACGTTATGACATCAGCTTTTCTTAGCCCTACATTTTCAAATTCATAGTAATCGTAGACTTTAACTTCACTGTAGCTCTCAACTTCTGCTATGCGGGTCATTCTCTTTATTACTATCCAATCACTTCCAGTGCTATAAAGTGTTAGCTTTACTTTTGTTGTAGTTCCCGGCTCTACATATGTTAAGTTGAGGTACGCACTCATTTCTCTAATATCCATTGGATATTCGCACTCTATTAGAAAGTTAGAGGTTGTTAGGTATATTCCAACAGTGGTTTTAGAAGGGACTTCGTTGAAGGATAGAAGAATTGGTAATGTCAAGTTAATAACTTTTCCTGTATTGATCATTGAGTTGTACACTACCATAGTGAAGGACGCATTTCTCGATTTAGCTACTAATGTTAAGGTGTTATCCGATAATTTCACTTGGCATCCTTTATCAGGTGCTACGGAGATAATGCATGAACTGTAGGGGAACGAACAAGTGTACGTTCCTGTTTCAGGTAGTTTTAGATCGTACATGCAGAGTATGTATCCATGTCTTGTATAGATTTTTACATCGATTAAAGAAAGCTGGTTTTGCGCTGATACAATAGAGCCCATTGGAATCATGGAAGCGACAAATATTAAGGTCATTAACACTAGATACTTAGTCATCTCAGTCCCTCGCTCTATTGTTGTCTTTTACTAATGGACTGAACAAATAGATATATATTTCACTCTAAACTTTACCCTAAGAGAATGCTCAGCGAGCTTAAACTGAAAGGTCTGAAAGTTTACATAGAGACTTATGGTTGTTGGTTGAACAAAGCTGAGTCAGAGGTAATGAAAACACTCCTGCTTAGAAATGGAGTTAAGGTAGTCAACAGAGTTAATAAGGCTGATGTAATAGTGATAAACACCTGTGCAGTCAGGGAGGATACAGAGAGGAGGATGTTGCGGAGAATATCAGAATTATATAAGGTCTCTAAAGCATATAGAAGTAAACTAATAGTGGCTGGCTGTTTGGCTAGAATAAGACCGGCTAAGATAGCTAAGATAGCTCCAGAGGCTTCTCTAATGGGCCCGGATCACATTGAAAAAGTTTTAGATGTAGTTACTCAAAAGAGGAGAGTCTTGCTATTATTAGAAAACAGTTCTCAGAGAAGGGTTCTACCAGGATTCTATAGTGGTATAAGATATGTGGTTCCTGTGGAAAGCGGCTGTGTTGGAAATTGTGCTTATTGCGTTGGTAAAATAGCTAGACCGAAGCTTAAGAGTTATGATAAAAAGTCTATAATTAGCCATGTAGCCAGTGCGGTTAATCGTGGAGCTAAGGAAATATACTTAACAGGTCAGGATGTAGCTTCATATGGTCTTGATAAAGGTACTAATATAGTCGAGTTATTAAGAGATTTGCTTACTGAAGTTAAAGGAGACTATAAGATAAGGATTGGCATGATGGAGCCCAGTTTAGTTCTTAAATTTCTTGATGATTTGATAGAAGTATACGCTGATGAGAGGGTGTATAAGTACCTCCATATTCCAGCTCAATCGTTCGATGATGAAGTACTAAAGCTAATGAATAGGAAGTATACCTATGAAGAATTCAAGTATTTGGTAGAGGCAGTTAGGGATAAGTTCCCTGATATTACAATTGCTACAGATTTGATAGTAGGATTTCCGGGTGAAAGCGAGGAGTCGTTTTGGAGAACTTATGAAAGGCTTGATGAAATAAGCCCTGATAAGGTTCATGTAGCGAGGTATACGATAAGACCCTTTACTAAGGCTGCATATTTAAAACAGGTACCTGAACGTATTAGGTGTCAGAGAACCACGATATTAGTTAAAAAAGTATTCCGTATTACTTTACTAAGGAACTTCAGATTTCTGGATAGAACTATGAAAGCCTTAGTGACAGGAGTATCATTTAAGGGGGACTCTTTCTCATGTAGACTAAATAACTACAGACCTGTGATAATACCTAGAAGAGAAAAGCTTTCAGTAGGGGCTAATGTAAGAGTTAAAATAGTAGGCTGTACATCGATAGATTTAAGAGGGATTTTACTTGACTCTTAATTCTCTAAGCTCTCTAAGCTTCTTCTGTAATTCTTTTACATCCTCGTCACTCAATTTACTGAACAGAGGTTCAGGCTTCTTAATTTGATGACCGGATGGTATTGGTTTATAAGACCAGCTCCATTTAAGCTCTTCTCTCTTGATGTCATACCCTAACATGTTTAGTAATCTCAAAGCACTATTTGGCACAAATGGATAAAGCATTACGGCTAAGGCTTTGACTAACTGAGCTGCTACATAAAGAGTTGTTGCAGCTAATTGTGGTCTGGTCTTTATAGTCTTCCAAGGTTCTTTGTCGTTCAAGTATTTATTTCCAACTCTTGATAGGTCTATTACTTTGGATAGTGCAAACTTTAACCTAAAGGTTTCTAATAAGTTAGCTACCTCTTTAGCAGTTCTTTTTATGGTTTCTAATACTTCTTTATCGTACTCGTCGAATTCACCAGGTGTAGGTATTCTACCATCAAAGTTCTTGTATATGAAGGTTAGAGTTCGATGAACAAAGTTTCCTAATGCATCATTAAGCTGTGTATTTATAACTTCTTGAAGTACTTTCCAACTAAAGTTAGCATCCTTCGTTTCTGGTCTAGTTGCTATCAAAACAAATCTCCAATAATCTATGGGTAGTAACTCAGGGGCTTCATCTATCCAAATTCCAATTCCTCTACTTTTAGAGAACTTCTGTCCATCGAAAAGTAAATACTCTGTAGAGGCTACTGTCCAAGGTAAGACATAACCTTCTCCAGAAGCCATCAGTAAAGCTGGGAATATTATTGTATGGAAAGGTATGTTATCCTTTCCTATGAAATAAGCGCTCTTAGTGCTCTTATCTAACCAGAACTTCTTCCACTCATTTTCCATACCTCTGACCTTAAAGTATTCGATTACTGCAGAGACATAACCTAGAACTGCTTCCATCCAAACATATATGGTCTTTCCTTCAGCTCCAGGAAATGGAGCAGGGATCCCCCACTTATTATCCCTGGTAATAGATCTGGGCTTAAGTCCTTCCTTAAGCATTTGTAAGCTCATATTCCGAGCATTATCAGGTAAGTTTTTGTTAGTTGAGATGTATTCAAATAGCTTTTTAGTTAATTTAGGCAAATCAAAGAACCAATGTCTGGTTCTTTTAATTACAGGTCTTGTTCCACAAATGGCACATCTTGGGTTTATCAGAGACAAGGGAGTTAGCAGTCTACCACAACGGTCACATTGGTCTCCTTTTGCGTCAGGAAAGCCACAGTGAGGGCAGGTTCCTCTGATGAACCTATCAGGCAAAAAGCGTTCACATTTAGGACAATAAGGCATCTCTATTTCTTCATCAAATATGTAACCTCTTTCATATAATTTCATGTAGAATTGCCTGACGAACTCCTTATGAACAGGATTCTCAGTTCTAGTATAATTATCAAATGATATATTCCATTTATTGAAAAGTTCAACTACTTTAGCATGATTTATATCAGTTAACTCTTTAGGTTTTATTCCCCTTTTGACAGCCTCTACTTCAATTGGTGTTCCGTGTTCATCTGACCCACTAACAAACAATACTTTGGCTCCTTTCATTCTGAAGTACCTAGCTGCAACATCAGCAGAGAGCAGCTGGATTATATTGCCTAGGTGGGGAATTGTGTTTACATAAGGCCATGCTGAACATATTAACCACTTCTCCAACAGTTACCACCTTTACTATTTATTCAGTAATTTAACGTAGAGCTGTAAGATAAATACCTATCCTAAAAATACTCAACTGTACGATCGTTTTTGGATATTATAAATTATTAAAAGAGATTATTTTCAATGATTGTTTATTTAAGAAAGCTATGTACCTAATGTCCATGATTCAAGGTATTTCTTTTGCTCTTCGGTTAGCTCATCTATTTTAATTCCAAGGCTCTCTAATTTAAGTCTAGCAATCATTTCATCTATTTCATATGGGAGAACATAGACTTTTCTTGCTAAAGTACCCCTATTTTCAACTAAGTATTTAATAGCCATAGCTTGATTTGAGAAGCTCATGTCCATGACTTCACTTGGATGACCCTCTGCTGCAACTAAATTCACTAATCGTCCCTCTCCTAACAAGTAGAGCCTTCTTCCATTCTTCAACGTGTATTCCTCAATGTATTCTCTCAGTTTTCTTTTAGATACTGATATCTCTTCTAAGTCTTTAAGAGAGATCTCAACATTAAAATGCCCAGCGTTAGCTAATATTGCTCCATCCTTCATTAATTTAAAGTGTTCTTTTCTAATTACGTTTACATCACCTGTAGCTGTAATAAATATATCTCCGATTTTAGCTGCTTCTCGCATAGTCTTTACTTCAAATCCGTCATATAACGCTTCCAGAGCTCTTATCGGGTTAACTTCAGTTACTATAACTCTAGCACCTAAACCTCTTGCTCGTAGTGCTATTCCTCTACCAACCCACCCATATCCTGCAATGACAACACATTTACCAGCAATCAATACGTTTGTTGCTCTTATTATACCATCTAAAGCACTTTGTCCAGTTCCGTATCTGTTATCAAAGAGATATTTAGTTTTTGACTCATTAACAGCTATTACTGGATACAGTAGCTTTTCATTTCTTTCCATGGCTCGTAATCTAAGTACACCTGTAGTGGTTTCTTCTGTCCCTCCAATAATTTTCGTTATGAAATCGATGTCTGTCACGCCTACTTTTTCTTTAACTATTTTAGCTCCAAAACTTTCTTCACTGTAATAGAGGGCATGAAGAGTTGATAGTAAGTCAGCTCCATCATCCATAGTTATATTGGGCCTAGCTTCAACAACTTTTCCAATAGCCCAGTAATATTCTTCTCTACTCATTCCTCTCCATGCGTAAACATGAATTCCTCTTCTAGCCAATGCTGCAGCTACATCATCTTGCGTAGATAAGGGATTGCAGGGAGCTAGATAGATTTCAGCCCCTCCAACTCTTAAAGTTTCAACTAGTACTGCAGTTTCCTTGGTTACGTGAAGAGAAGCACTAATTCTAATTCCTTTGAAAGGTTTACTTCTTGAGAACTCCTCTCTTATCCTTCGTAGAACTGGCATATTTCGTTCAGCCCAGTAAATCCTCTCCTCGCCTTTGTCAGCTAGGGATATATCCTTGACTGAGTATTCCATTCACCATCCCTCAAAGTAAAGCTGTCTCAAGGGACCTTCCACAATCACACTTACGTTTGAGAGGGACTTTTGGTATTAGCTCGTAAAGTAGTTTCTTAGCTTTTTCAACGTTCTCTTTCATGACTTTTACTACCTCTTCAGCAGTGACAGGTCTCTCTGCCCAAACATCATAGTCAGTTATCATCGCTATAGTAGCGTAGCACATTTGAGCTTCACGAGCTAGGTTTACTTCTGGTACTAACGTCATGCCTATTATATCACAACCCCAACTTCTCCATAACATAGACTCTGCTCTGGTAGAGAATCTAGGTCCTTCAATACATATGTAGGTACCCTTTTCGTGCATTTTGAGATTTAATTCTTTTGCGACTTTTACTATTAGTTCTCTTAGTTCGGGACAGAAGGGATCTGCCATTGAAATGTGGGCTACTGTAGGTCCCTCGAAGAATGTGTATTGTCTAGTCTTAGTCATGTCGATGAATTGATCAGGGCATACGAAGTCTCCAGGTTTGTAATCCTCTCTGAGACTTCCAACAGCTGATACTGTAATTACTCTTTCTACACCTAGTTCCTTTAACGCCCATATATTGGCTCTAAAGTTAATCCTATGAGGAGGTAAAACGTGCTTCCTTCCGTGTCTAGCAAGGAAAGCGACTCCTTTTCCTTGAATTGTTCCGACCGTTATGAATCCAGAAGGTAGTCCATAAGGTGTATAGACTTTTACTTCCTCTGGAGTTTCGTCAAAGAATGTTGGATCGTAGAGTCCAGATCCTCCTATAATAGCTATCTTAGCCTCTTTCTTAGGTTTAACCCAACCCACTACAACCACCCTCTAGATATTTTCTTTAGAACCTTTTTAAGTAATTAGTTTATATTGTATAAGTCGTAGGTATTATCTCCTGAAAGGTGCATATGCGTGGAAGAGGGTTATGCAAAATCCTATGTTAAGATGCTTATTAAGGATATACTAAACTTCAGAAAAGAGCTGAGGGGCAGTAGAGTCTTTATTTTAACTAAAGAGTTTAAGGTGTCTAGGGTTAGAGTTGTAGGAGTGATAAATAGAGTTTATGAGTATAAGAACAGAGTTGAGCTTGTAATAGATGATGGAACAGGTGAGATTATAGTCAAAGTGTGGAGCGATAAGCTTAACGATATTAAGGACATTGAAAAGGATCAGGTCGTAGAGGTCTTTGGCAGTTTGAGAGTGTATAAGGATACCATTTACATAAACCTTGATAGAGTAGTAAAAGTTGCACCTGACTATTTAAAGCTCAGGAGGCTAGAGGCTGAGTTAATTAAGTCAGTCTTGTTTAAGCAATATGAATAAATTTTGCGGTTCTTTTATTGAGATGGTGCTTACCTTTGGGTAAGAGGAAAAGGAAAGTCAAGTCAAAAGTTGATATGACTTCATTCTTGTTTATACAAGAAAAGAAGAGCGATACTAAAAGGGAAGATATAACTAAAACTAGTGGAGAAATATTTTCCCAAGATAACAGTGTTGAGTCTCAATTAATCGACTTCATAAGGGACCAAGGGAAAATAGGAAAGTCCAAGGTATACAAGTGGTCTAAAGAGAACAAAATAGCTCCTGTATCTCTGTATAAGGCATTAATAAGTCTTGAGAAAAGAGGGTTAATTAAAAAAGAGTTCGATGAGAACATAGGGGAGTTAGTATATATAGCCATATGAAAAACCATGCTTTCTATAACTTTATTCTGCACTGAATACTTTGTTATAACATTTAAACCACAATGTTAATATATGAAAGAACATCTAGGTTATTGGGGGTCTTAGGTTAATGTTTCTGAGAGGGTACAGGGACTCCTTACACTTTAGGTATGATGACATTATAATGAGTAGTTGGATTTCTAGACTTCTTAGTGGACTAATGAATAACATTAGCGAGTTGGAAAGCAAACTTATGGCTAATGTTGCACTTAGAGATTTCAAAAACTATCTGAAAGTTACAGAAGGTTTTCTTGGAGATGTTGATTCAGATTATAAGATTCAAGTCCTAATATATGATTACTTAGAAAGAAATCCTACTACACTTAGGAGAATATTAGAAGACTGGCTTGATTATTGGGCAGTTAAATGGAAGCAGAGAGTAAAGCTTGCTTGGAAGGATGAGGAGTTGGAAAGCGGGCAAAAAACATTTTCATCTACAGAGAATATTTGGAGAAAAATTCCTAGAAGGAGAGAGCTTAAAGAATTAGTTATAGGCTCTTTAATCAGTCATAAGGAAATATGCTTTACTGAGGTGATATCAGAAAGTTTAATTCGAGGTGTACTGTATAAGTATGTCACTTCTCTAAGAGACAGTGGGAAAGTGCTAAGTTTTATAGAGAAAAATCCAGTAACATTATTAAATGATGTTCTTACCAATGTGGAGAAGTTAGTCAAGACAAGAGGTCCGTTAGTGGTCTTGAAAGTAAACAAAAAGCTATTCAAATTATATGATGATTGGGAAGAGTATTACTCGTTCTTCAATATTCCTTGAAGTTTGACTCTTTTAATTTTAAATAGTATACTCTTCCTCGTAGCTCTTGCCTCTTCTAGAAAGGAAGTTTGAGCTAAGATTAAATATTCTAGAGCTATTTGTAAAAAGGGGGAAGTATGGTTAAAGTTAGAGTCAAGTTAGTTAAATGGTCTGATGTTGTTGAGTGGTGTAAAGAGTTAGCTAAAATAATTAAAAACTCTGGTTATAAACCTGACATCATTGTAGCAATTGCAAGAGGAGGTTACGCTCCAGCAAGACTATTATGTGACTTATTAGACATACATGACTTAGTGAGTATCCAAATACTTCACTGGGGTAGAGCAGCAGAGATAACAGCAAAAGCACATGTAAAGTATCCTATAGAAATAGACCTTTCAGATAAAAGAGTATTACTAGTTGATGACATCTGCGATACTGGAGAATCGATAATTGTTGCCAAGAACTACTTATTTGATAAATGTAAGCCAAAGGAGTTAAAAATTGCAGTAATGCAGTGGATTTCACCAGTTGCGAAAATAAAGCCTGATTACTATGTTGAGGATGTAAAGGAATGGATTTGGTATCAGTATCCATGGTGTAGGAGTGAGGACACAACTAATTTTATTGAGAAAATTATAAAAGAGAGTTATGAAAAAGAGAAAAAAGAGGAATGGAATTTAGAAGAACTAATTGAGAAATTTAAAGAATGGTATGGTATTGAACTTGATAAATACTACTACGAGTTAGCGTTAGACAGGTTAGTTGAACTAGGAGTCATTGAGAAAATAGAGAAGGAGGGAAAAACTATCTATAGAGTTAAACGATGAGGAGCTTTACATTGTTACTCTATTTGTTACTCACAATTTACCTTAAGTCTTGAGGAATTGGGAAATCTTCATCAAGAGTCACTTCTATTCCTTTTTCAATTGACATTTGCACAGCATAGCATGTACGAATTACTTCTAATGTATCCATTAAGTTAATGGGTTCTACGCGTTCTCTTATCATCTTTATGATATTGTTTATAGTACGTCTATAGTACTCGTATGCGTTTCCTATAGTTGCCGAAATGCTAGCGCCTTCACTAACCAACGTAATCTGCCATTTATAATAGGGGCTCCCTAAATGTAAGCTAAATGCCTTTCCATCTTTGTATACTACGTTAACAAGGACATGCTTTTTTCCATTCATCTCGAACTCAGTTCCCCATGCCTTTTCAATACCTCTTCCGAATAGTGCTGAAAGTATTTCGATAGCATGAACTCCATATAGTGTGTTTTCCACTCTAAAGTCTCCTGGAGCTATCATGACACCACCCCATATTTTCTTTTTCTCTTCTATGAATTTCTTTAAAGACTTAAGTTCAATAGCATACCTCAAGGCTGAGGTTGACATAATCGGAGTACTATGTCTGCGAGCCAGTCTGACAATTTCGTAGGCTACTTCGACATTTGGAGCAAAGGGTTTGTCAATAAATGTAGGTATACCAGCTTCTATAAACGGCTTTGCGTACTCTAAATTCTTATATGGATATCTAGTCAATACCAGTACTCCATCAACTTTATCAACCATATCGCTCATCTCATTCAGTATGGTAATCCCATGAGGTTTAGCTATCTTTTCTACTTCTTCACGTTCTTCACTCCATACATATTCTATTCTAGCATCTTTGAATTGCTCTGGCTTATTCGTATATTTGAGGAAAAAGCTTTTACAATTATCTGTTAAGGTATTAAGAAAGCAAGCAAATGTTGGAAAGTGGGAAGTTAGAGACCACACTACTCCAAGTCTAAGTGTCCTCTTCGTCATATGCTTCGCCATAAGATGATCAAGTTTAGGAAAAATATTTCTTATGCGACAGCTCAGCAATGGCTTTTTATCGCTTTAAACTTAATAAGCTATCATGAAACTTTGGGAACTTAACGGTAACGTGTTTGAGAGTATTAAAAAGGATATAGCCATACTTCCAATTGGTTCTGTAGAAAGACATGGTGATCACTTACCTTTGGGGACGGATACAATAATACCACTGTATATAGCAGAGGAGGTAAGCAGAAGACTAGGCATTCTCCTACTACCGCCGATATGGTATGGTTCGTGTAGAGGATTGAGAGATTTCCCTGGAACTTTTGATATAGAACCATCAGTTCTTTACTCATATGTACTCAATGTGATGCTAGAAGCAGCAAGAAATGGGGTTAAGCTATTAATAGTTTTAAATGGACATGGAGGTAATACTTCAATACTCACAAGTGCAGCAAGAGAGGCATCATTCAAGAGCGATATAAGTATCGTTGTATTGAATTGGTGGGTAGACCTTGGAGCAACCGTTAGAAAAGAATTATTTAAGTATCCGGGTCATGCCGGAGAAGATGAAACTAGTCTTTTACTAGCAATAAAGCCTAACTTAATCGATATGACAAAAGCATTTGACCACCTTAAAGAATACCCTCCATTTAAGATTTACTCTAAGAAAATAGAAAGAGAAGTCTATGAGCGAGCATTGAACGGGCGTGCCACCTTGGCTACACCAAAAAAGGGTGAGGCATGGCTAGAAGCAATAATTAATGACTTAATCAAAGTTATTGAATTGTCAGCAGACATATTAGGATTAGTGAAAAGAGATTAGTACAGAGCTACTTAATCCATAACCCCTCCATTTTTAGAATTAAGTAGTGTTTATTTGCTTCATTAAGTAAGAAGTCGATTAGTTCTTCAACCTTTAAGTTACGAGAATAAAGCTCTAAGTTCCAGAAGCTAACGGCCTTACGGTAAAGTTCTAGTTCTCTTATTCTAGCTTTTGCTAATCTTATGAGTCTTAATTCTATTTCTCTTTCTATAGGTTTGTCATCAAGAATTAGTCCAGGACATTCTTTAGCTGCATCTTTGTTAACTTTTATCTTAATTCTCCCATCTCCGCTAACTGAATACACAAATGGATAGAACCTACATACCAATGGCTTGAATGGATGGACGCTACACTCTCCTTCTTTGGTTAAAAAGATACAAGCACGATTAGATTTAGTTCTTAGAGCTAAATAATACTTGTCTCCTTTAAATTTAATTTTAGGGATTCTCCCTTGTGCTCTGAAGATCCTAGAATTCACAAGCCGTACGACCTCAATAGCATTAATCTCACCATAGGTTTCAAGTCTGAACAAATCTATGTGAGTTACAGGAATCCAGTACTTAATGCAGCATAGACCTTTCTTAAGGCACTTAAAGGATACCATACTTGTCGCCTCTGTCAGAGGCTCCTGTTTCTTTCTAATAGAGAGTTGTCGAAACTCAGTTTATAAGCCCATTGTAATAGCTAGCATTAAGTTCCATGAATAAAAGAATAAAAGCCTAAAGATTGTAATATTTATGGGGTTGGACATGAAACCATCAGTTTACTCGCTTATCTTTAGGGATTATACATTAAATGACTTCTTTAAGAAAATGCAAGAAATAGGTTACGAAGCTGTTGAGTTGAGAGTTCATGAGGATGGTTGTCATCTCTCTCCTTATGCTGACTTAAGTGAAGCAAAAAAGATAGCTAAGCTAGCCGAGGAATATGGTCTTGAAATATGTTGTCTAGCCTCTTACGCTAAGCTAGGATTTCCTTGGGATAAGGCTAAAGTAGAGCTAGATAAAATGGTTAGAGTAGCCAAGTTAGCTAATGAAATGGGGGCTAAAGTATTTAGAATAAAAGTTGCCAGTTATGATCCAAAACTAGGTTATGAAGAGATAAGGAAATTATTTAGAGAACAAGCAAAGAATCTCTTTGAAAAATTAAGTAAAATTGGAGTTGAAGCTATTCCTGTTGTCGAGCAGCATGGAGGTGGTGATATGGCGCACTCTACTGCGCTACTTAAAGATTTGTTGAGAGGGCTTGATCCTGACAAAATAGGTGTTCTGTTTGATCCTGGAAACTCTGTAGTTGTTGGTTGGCTTCCAATAGACCTTCAGATGGATATTATCAAGGAGTACATAAAACATGTTCATGTTAAAAATTACAAGTGGGATCCGAAGAGACCTGGCAATGTTATCCCCTCATCTCTTAATGAAGGGATAGTAGATTGGGAAAGAGTAGTAGCTATTCTAAAGGAGATGAATTATAAAGGGTACTTATCACTAGAGGACTTTAGACCGATATCACCTGAAGTTAGAGCTAAAGAAGCACTTGAATTCTTTCAGAGATTACTTTAATATACCTATTTTATTTTGTACTGTCTGAGTAATACTAAGATGATTATAGCGATAGCACATATTGATGCGCATGTAATTATAATTAACTGAATTGGAGCTATAGAGATAGACTCACCTGAATTGCTACCGCCGATAGATATCTTCTGAATATAGTACGTTTTTTCATTAATTTTTAGGATAAACTCATAATCACCAGGCTTTAGTTCATACTCTTCTTTAACAATTATCCTTGTTATGACCTGAATAGAGGGTCCAGTCCATTCTAATACAGATAGTCCTAATATCACCTTAAAGTCTTTTATACTCTTTTCAGATACATTCACTTTAAATCCACCATGTCTAAAAGTAAATCTAACCAATACCTTTAGCACGTTCTCAGTCACATTAAGAGTTACTTCGACTTCTTTATCTTTGGGATAATATTTAACCCATTTTTCTTCAGGTGTAATGTATTCAGAGGGGATTATAGTGATTAGAACGTCTCTGTCCATTCCTCTAAATGGTTTGCTAGCTCTTCTAATTACTATTTGATTGAGTAATGCAAGTGGAACTTCAACTTCACTTTCATAACCTACTCCGAATGTTTCAGTTGGAGGAGGAACAAAAGAGACTTTTGCAGTCCACTTTTTAGGTGCGTTAGTTACTATAAACTTGACTTCGGCCAAGCACTGTTTAGTATAGGTACCATTTAAGTATCTGCCAGTAGCCATAGCATACAATAGTTTAAATATGTTCCTTTGTCTCTTTACTGTGTATTTAT
>Ga0180302_10000920_pt1 | contig 13761 bp, 12 predicted proteins | sample GuaBasSediGuay17_FD_121794 | JGI IMG/M metagenome (GOLD analysis project Ga0180302, IMG submission 121794) | Subseafloor sediment microbial communities from Guaymas Basin, Gulf of California, Mexico - Guay17, Core 4571-4, 12-15 cm | ecosystem: Environmental > Aquatic > Marine > Hydrothermal... | reverse complement strand
GTACATGTGCTTAGTGAAGTGCCGGCAGCGTACTCCCTTGATGAATGTAAGGCCTTAGTGAAGGCTGTGAAAAGAACTGGAGCGAAGTATATGATGGCTGAGAACTGCTGTTATTTTCCCTTTACCATTTATTGGAAGAGAATAGTTAATGCGGGTAGAATTGGAAAGCCCATCTATGCTGAAGCCGAATATATACATGATTGTAGATTTCTAATGCGTGATCAAGAAGGGAAGTTAACATGGAGAGCTAAAATGCCGCCTATAATCTACTGTACTCACTCCTTAGGTCCGTTATTAGAGGTTATGAGGGATAGGTGTGTGACTGCCATTGGAATGCACACAGGTTGTAATGTGGATCTGAGCCTTGGAGCTATAGACTTGGAGGTAGGATTATTCAGAACTGAGAAGGGAAGAATAATTAAGGTATTGACTGGTTTTTCAATAATTAGAGAACCCCCTCTACTATGGTACGTAATCTACGGTACTAAGGGCTGCTTAGAGACAAAGAGGTGTGGTTGGGATAATCATAAAGTCTATTTCGAGACCTCGCTCAAAAATAAGGGTATGACTAGAGTGAGCGATGAAGAGATCAGTGCTATTGTGAGGGAGATTTACGCTAAACTCCTTCCTCCGGGAGTGCCGATATCTCCAGAGTACGTTCTAGCTAATGAGTTTATTAAGTGTATTCTAGAGGATACAAATCCTCCGATTGACATTTACAGGTCGCTTGACTATACCCTTCCTGGAATATGTGCTCACATATCCGCTGAGAAAAATAGTGAAGTTGTTAAGGTACCAGATCCTAGGACGTTTTGAGAAGAGGTTAACCTACGAGCTCTCGTAAACGATAGATTTCCATGGGATTGTCATAAAAACACATCTTAGCTAGTTCAACAGCTTCCTCTTTTGTCACTCTACCTTCAACAACTAGGGTCGCTAACACCTGGGCGATATTTTCCTTAGCTATGACTAGATGACCCCATGCCTTTTCAACTGCTCTGGTGTTATAGTCCCCACCATAGGCCATTATCTTATTAACCGGGACTATGTCGATGTACTCTAGTAAGGCGCTACGAGTCATGTAAGGAGATACTATATGAGACCAACACAAGTTTAGATATACATTAGGGTAGTTTTTCCCTATGAAGGCAGTCTCTCTAACATAAGGCATTCCCATGTGGTATAGATCGAATTTTGTCTCAGGGAAGCGAGCGAAGTATGGTATCATGTGAGTAGGATCAAGTCTCCTGAAATCTCCCCATACTCCTGAATGAACCGCTACTACAAGTTCTAGCTCTCCACACAATTTCAAGAGTTCCTCAAATAGGTATAAGTTTAATAGTTCCTTATCAGTATCACTGGCTCTACCTTTCATTATACTATTAAAAGCTATCTCAGCCTTTCTAGGAGAGGGAGCGTCCTTCCTGGGAAGTGAAACGGTTTTTATTCCAACTACTCTCTCCTCCTTCTTCCACTTAAGGAGTCTCTCTCTCATCCAAGTCAGGTAGTCTTGAAGGGTCCTTATCTCCATATTTAGCTGCTTTCCACGTTTCTCAATATCTTCTTTAGAGGTAATCTTGATTACCATGTCAGCCCAGAGAACTGGTATCATATACTTCTTCTCATAATCAGTTCTACCAGCTTGAGTTAGTACTGCCTTAGCCCTACACTTCTTAGCGAGAATCTCATCATAAATGCCGGGTTTATTGAATTCCTTCATTTTTTCCGAGATTTCCTTATAGTTTTCCATCGTTATCTTCTCATAGCCGTAAATGTCACGTAGTGCTATGAAGGCAGCTCTGGCATAAGAGCCATACTTTATGTAAGGTAGGTACTTAAGTAGAAGCTTAACTCTCTCGTCAAGAGGTAGTTCCGTGTTTATCATGCACTCATAATCCTCAACCTTCATACCAGCCGATATGAAATCGTTGCGAGTATAGTGAGAGAATAATGTACAGACATCCACCTTGAGCTTAACTCTCTCCTTCTCTGGAGCTAAATGTTCATGTGTATCTACTATGTCTATGCCCTCTAATTCGCTGAAGAGATATTCCTTTATCCTATTGAGACTCATGTAATCACCATGTGAAATGTTTAACTTAAATCTATTTAACTATTGAAACTCGAGATGCTAATAGAAGCATGAGAGGCGATACTTTATGGTACACCTACTAATAGACATCGAAAAGAGAAATAGAACAGACAGAGTCACCGTGATTAAGGCACGTGAAAACATGCTGACTACACTTTGTAAAATAGCAGAGGAGTGGATTGAGGTTGAGCACTACACCAAGATCACAGAAGATTATCTAGAGAGACTAGCCCCGAAGAGCGTAATCCTCAGTGGAAATAGTACGCCATGGGAATGTTATGAAAAAGATGAACTAGAGAGGATAATGAGTTGCATAAGGAAATGGAAGGGGCCATTATTAGGTATATGTGGTGGACACCAGTTATTAGCTATGGCGTATGGAGGTACAGTTGGAGTAATTAGACGAGCTTTGCCAGGCGAACCTACGGATAAGCCGAATGGTTTCTATTACGGCTACTATCTTGAGATGGGGATGAGGAAGGTTCAAGTTGTGAAAGAAGATGCTCTTTTCAATGGACTACCAAAGATCTTACTAGTTGACGAGGGACATTTTTGTGAAGTCAAGAAGCTACCTGAGGAGTTCATTATCATAGCATCCAATGAAGCGTCAAGAGTTCAGGCGATGAGACACAGACGCTACCCAATATATGGTGTTCAATTTCATCCTCACAAGTTCAGTCACCAATATCCTCATGGTAGAAAAATATTAAAGAACTTCTTCAAGATAGCTGAGAGTTACTCAAGAGATGTATCATAACTTTACTAGTTCTATTCTCTTTAATTCACTTAGCTTGCTGATCACTTTATCATACAACTGCCTGTCTAGAGGAAACTCAACAACCTTTCCTGTAGCTGCTGACATTATGATACCATTCACTATCTCAACAGATTTTATGCCTTCCTCCCCAGGTACCATAGGCTCTCTATCCTCAAGCACGGCCAGTGCAAAGTCTTTTATAACCGCTGCATGACCAGATATCTCGACCTGTTTAGGCTCTAATTCAGTCCATTCAGCCTTGGGTCTACCCCACCTCTCGCTCTCTGGAATTCCCTTACTCAACGGGGGCTCAGTCACAGCTACCTTCGCTTTGCCTTGTTCGTATACAAGCAAAGCTTTATCACCCCTCAGGGTTACACGAGTGTATCCAGGCTGGTCTATAGTTGAGAATTGCATTATTGTCTGAACGCCGCCTTCATATTCCAAGATAGCACTCGCTAAGTCTTCTACTTCTATTTTGTGAAGTAAGTTATTCATGAAGGCTGATATTCTCTTAGGCCTTAATCCAATGAACCACTGGAATAAGTCAATGAAATGAATTCCTTGATTTATTAACACGCCTCCTCCTTCCATGCTCCATGTGCCTCTCCACGCTCCACTATTGTAGTATGCTTGTGACCTAAAAGTGAAGTATTCCAAGCTTCCTCTATAGAGCTCTCCTAGATTACCTTGGACTATGTATTCCTTGATTGCCATTGCTACAGGATTCGTTCTATTCTGGAAAACTACTCCCAGCTTAACGCCAGCTCGTTTAGCTTCTTCTATCATTAGGTCACATTCAGCTACGGTTCTAGCCATAGGCTTCTCAACTAGTACGTGCTTGCCAGCTTTGATGCAGTCTAGGGTCATGCTACAGTGTAAGAAGTGAGGCGTGCATATACTAACTGCGTCGATATCATCTCTTTCTATCATTTTAGTGTAGTCCTTGTACCACTCAACTTTAAACTCCTCAGCTACTGCTCTTCCTATTTGCTCATTTATGTCTGCTACTGCGATAACTTCAACTTCATCTATTTGCTTCATGCACTTGATATGATGCCTTCCAACTCCTCCAACCCCTATAACTCCAAAGGACACCTTCTTCATTGAGTCACCGATTTCGAACTACTAACTTGACATAGATAAGCGTTATTACTATGATGTGAAGAGAGGTTATGCATAAAATTCTCATGGGCTTATCTTGTAAAGCCTGGTAATTTCATCAACGTTCACCTTATAAGCAAACTCCTCATCACAGATTCCTCTACTGAGCAGTTTACGCCAGCTTCTACAGATAGACCAAGGTACTATCACGGCGCCTGGCCTCTTTGGGTCATCTAGGTAGTCGCTCTCTACTAATGTGACTAATTTTCTTTCACATACGGCTGTCAAATTTCCAATTTTACCTACTATAGTGGTCGAAAATCCAAGCTCTAACGTTTTTTCGAGCAACTCTAAGGTTACGTGATGTATTACTATATTCCTGAGGTGACATCCGATCTCAGTAGCTAACCTCTTCACCTTAGTGATGGTCATTATGCTTTGATCCAAGTGCAAGTGTATAGGGACTTTTAAGTCCTTAGCTCTCATGAGTGAGTATTTCATTATCTCCTCTGCTATTCTCAGCCTTTCCTTAGACGTTTTATAATGTTGAATTCCTACCTCCCCTAGCCCATGTGCTATTCCCCGTTCTATCATGGAGCAAGCCATATCAATCACCTTTAAACCCAACTCTAGTGTTTGTTTAGCGCTAAAACCCAAGTTCATGAGCTTATCTACTTCAGCTGGATGGAACCCTAGATGGATGCGGTATTTTACTTCTACTTGATTCAGCTCTCTACAGAATTCTGCAGTTATTGAGAAGGTCTTTCTATATCCATCTAATGATGATTCGAGACCTAAGTGTGAAGGAGATAGAGATACTATTCCTAAGTACCAACCCCCCCTATCCTTGAACTTTCTGCCCAAAGACTTAATACCAATTCCTTTCAGTGGATTTAGGTGGCAGTGAGCATCTGCTATTGGAATGATACTGGTCAAGCTCCTCATCTCAATGAATGTTACTTTATTTTCTTACCTTTGAAGCAAATATTTCCTTTAACCTCCCTCCTACTTAATATTTCACGTTCAAGAACTAATACTCAGCGTCCAATTGTGAACGCTTCAACATCTTAGCGATCCTAGTCTGTTCCTATAGTGTTCTCACTGCCTGGTTACCATTAAATTGAAATACATGCGAGATGATAATAAGACGATGTTCACAGAGTCAATGGTGAAATTTGCGTGGTTATTCTCAGCAAGAGACATAACTTTACGTAAGTTCAGATCCTTACTCACAATCTTAGCTATTAGTATTGGAGTTGCGTCCTTCGTGTCCCTAAGACTGGTTAGTATAGGGGTTCACATTAAGGTTACTGAAGAGGTGAATCAACTCATAAATGCAGACTTGATAGTCTATGGTGAGGGAGTATGTGATGTCCCTCAATTTGTTGAGCAATTATTGAGAGCGATACCACACGTAGCAAAGACAACTTCAATCGTAATGGTTCGCGGATGGATTGAGTCAAATCGTGGTAAGTACTTCGCAAACATAATAGGCTGCGACGCTAAGAGCCTAAAGGAGTTTTTCAACGTTTCATTAGTAGCAGGCAGAGGTTTCAAGGAAGGAGAAAGCAACGTCGTAATAGTGCATGAAGATGTAGCTAATAGCATACGAGCAACACTAGGTAAGAATGTAATAGTGAAGCCTTATGTAATGATGAAAGGGGGGAAAGGTTACACAGCTGAAGTAATAGGAATTTCTAAGGCAAGCGCCAGCATAGGTGGTTTCTCCTTTTTCACTTATTGTATAATACCACTTAAGGACGCACAGGAGTTAGTGGGTTCTGAGGGTTATGTAACTTACATATTCATTAAGGTAAGTGATAAAGAGTTTATAGGCTCTATAAAGAAAGATATTAAGAGACTCTTCCCTAAGGCACTCGTAACAGAGCAAAAGGAGATAACTAAAGTAATCAATAGAATAGTAAATACCATCACGGGACTTATGGTTGCGCTGACATTAATCGGAGTTGTTGTCGCATTCTTTGCAGTCGCTAACACGATAATGATGAACGTCAGGGAACACATCAGAGATATAGGCATACTTAAAGCTATAGGAGCTAGGAAAAGCTATGTGTTGTTAATGTTCCTTCTTGAAGCCTTTCTGTTAAGCGTCGTTGGTGGGCTTATTGGAGTGATTCTAGGTATTCTTGGCTCTTATGCCTTGAGAGAGTTACTCCCTCAAATTGGCGTGTCCTTCATAGTGCCTATAGTTCTCGATCCATTTACGCTTGCAACGGGATTCTTACTATCTATAGGAGTTGGTATACTGGCTTCACTCTATCCCTCGTGGAGAGCTTCGTTAATAAGTCCAATTGAGGCTCTTAAATATGAGTAGGGTCATAGTTAAGCTAGAGGACGTGTATAAGGTTTATAGAATTAGGAGCTACGAAGTGCACGCGCTCAAGAACGTAAACCTAGAAGTGCGGGAAGGTGAGTTGCTAATTATAATGGGACCCTCTGGTTCAGGGAAGAGTACACTCTTGAACATCATAGGTACGCTAGATAGACCCACGGGGGGAAGGGTAATCCTCGATGGTGTTGACATAATGCAGCTTAGTGAAGACGAACTGTCTTATATAAGGTGTAAGAAAGTGGGGTTTGTATTCCAGTTCTTTAATTTGATCAATAATTTCACAGCACTAGAAAACGTGATGCTACCTCTAGTACTCTCTGGCGATTACACGTTAAAGGAAGCAAAGGAGAAGGCTATTGAGCTACTTAGATTGGTCGGGCTTGAGAGGTTTATGAATAATAGGCCTTCTCAAATGTCAGGGGGCCAGCAACAAAGAGTTGCGATAGCCAGAGCTCTGGCGAATGATCCATCAATTGTGCTAATGGACGAACCCACTGGAAATGTTGATGTTGAAGCAGCAACAAAAATACTTAGCTTAATCAACTGGCTCAACAAGACCTATGGACATACGTTCTTAGTGGTGACTCATAATCCAGATATTGCGGCTATAGGGACTAGAGTACTCTACATAAGAGATGGAATATTGTATAAGGAACCACCGAAAAGCGCCTTCTCTAGAGTAAAACTACTTGAAGAGAGTGCCGATGAAGTTAGGAATGCCTACCTAAGAATGCTTATGGTCGAATTAACTAGTCTCAAGAGGAGAGTACTTACAGGAAAGATTGATTATAAAGAAGCTCGAGATATGTTAAAGAGACTTGAAAAGAAAGCTAGAGATTTGGGTGTGGTTGTTTGAAAAGCAGAGCATGGTTCGCCATAGCGCTCGTATTAATAGTGATTCATACAGTTAGTGCATTAGCGAGTCCTTTAAAACTGTATAAGTTCGTTACTAGGTATTACAAGATCTCTCCGATTGGTGAAGTTGAGGGAACAACGGACATTAAGCTAGAAGTACGTGGAAGCGGTTACTTGAATATAGAAGATGTAGTGATATTCATCGATCCCTCATCTATTACCTTAGTCGGTGATACTCCACCTCCAAATGATATAGATGAAGACCAGTTATTAACTAGGGTAAAGTGGAATGTGCCAGTTGAGAAGAATCTCGTAATCCATTATCAGGCTAAGTCTAGCACAAAGGCAATGGACGGTTACTGCCTCGTCTCAGTAAACTCAGAACCCGTAAACTTCACAAGAATTCGAGGAACATTTCTCATAAAAGCTAAGGAGAATGATCTAGTTAATATTACTTATGTCCTTTACAATTCAATGCCCCTCTTTGTCAGAGTCAATGGAACTTTGTTCAGAGTCGTTCTCCCTGCAGTAATAACCTTAGGTTTTGATGAGAGTAAATTAATAGTTAAGGACGTAAGTCCAGAGCCTAATGCTAGCAGTAAGCTTGGAAGCAGCAAGGTCTTTGTTTGGTTTAGACTCCTGAAGGATAACTTCACTATAAGCATCTTAGTTAAAGTGAAGAGTTTAGGTCCCTGGAGTGAAATAAAAGTAGAACCTCTCAACGTGAAGATAGACTTCTCAGTTGACAAATACATTGAAAAGATAGACGCGAGCATCAAAGAGTTGAGAGAGCAGCTTAATGAGATTGAAGAATATATAAAATCATTCAATAATACTCTAGCTCTTTATAAAAGCTATTCAGCTAATGTTGAGAACACAACAGGGGAACTAAGGGGATTGGGAGAACTCTTAAAGAACAATGTCTCAAAAGCTTTCATGAGCCAGTATTACAGTGCTAATTATTATAAGAGCAAACTCGAAAGGCTGAGTAAACAAACGAGTTTGATAAAGGAGAACATGTCTCAAGTGATTGCTTTACTTGATGAGATTGAGAGAGGATTAGTTAAGGCGAGGGAGTATACTAAGAACACCGTGAACCTCTTAAATACTACTAAACGATTAATAAAATTACTAGGAAGATACAATGTAAGCGATAGCTTAACATCAACATACCTCTCATTAATAGAGACACTGATAAGCTCTGTAGGTTCATCAAAAAGTTCAGCCAGCTTTATTGCCACGTTCATAGATAGCTTGAAGGACTTTCTTCGAACGAGTTACGAGAAAGTTGAAGAGATGGAGAACTTATTCAGAAAGTTGACTGCCGAAATTGAAGCTTACGCGAAGTTACAATACGACTTGAGCACAAGCCTCTATCATTTGGGAGAGGCTCTCGTGAACATGTCGCAATTAATGGAGCAGATCGCATCTGAGTTTAATAACGTCGTGAAGGTCTACGAGGAGAAAATAAATTCGCTTGAAGAGAAAAGGTCCTACTTAGAGGATGTAATAGATGATCTAACTGAGGTGAAGATGGGATTAGTAGCATTAAAGTACTTAAGGGTGATAGAGTCTTGTGTATTTACTGAGGCTTGCATAAACGTCTTGTATAACCAGACAGCAGTAATATTTGAGCTTAGTGAGCTAGACGAAAGAGAGGAGGCGTTAATTTACGAAGCATTAGAAGTGGATATCGGTGGCTTTCACATAACTGGTATTAACATTGAGGTTATGAGTAGAAGTATCACTCCTAAGAAAGGTGTTGAAGTCCCTGCTGAATTGAATATAGGTTACATATTCACCTTTGTTATGTCGGTAATTCTCATCCTTATCATTATTATAATGCGAAGGTTTAAGAGAAAGGCTCATGAGGAACTTCTAAGGAAGATTGATGAGCTCGTACGATTAATAGAGAAGGAACTTAGTAAGAGTTGAGGAACTCCCCTCAAGCAATAAGAACTTGAAGGTTTTAGGCATTGCTAACTCCTCTTATCTTGAGAACTATTTCGCAGGCTCTACAAATTTTACGAGTTGTTGGTTGACCACATATGATACACCTCTTCAACTCTACCCTTTTCTCTGACTTTAAAAGGGAAATTTGTAGCTTCTCCTTCAGTTTAAGGAGTCTCTCTTTCGTTCCTGGAATTCTGTATTCTAGTTCATTCAGGAAGAGCCTAACGCGATACCTTAATGATAAGCTAGCATAGGGACATTCTATGCGAGGTGTTTCAAAGCCATTTAAGAGAAAGAACGTTAAGGATTCTTTGTCAGTAATGTAATATAAAGGCTTTAATCTAGGGACAAAACCAGATGATCCAGCGGTCAATACTCCTTCTTTAATCAAATTCCTTACAGTGCCTCTAATTATGTTTATGAGGAATGTCTGAACTTCATCATCCATATTATGTCCGGTTACTACATAATCAGCTCTTTCCTTAATAGCTATTTTATTTATCAAGTACCTTTTTAATACTCCACAAACCGTGCACGGTTTGTAATCTATTAACCCGTTAAAGTACGCTTTTGCAACGTGATCTATGGAGAAGCCGAACTCCTCATGAAGATATACAATTCTATTCCTAATTCCGAATGTCTTACAGAACTTCAAGAAAGCCTTAGCTGTTAACTCTCTATACCCTTCTATTCCCTCGTCGATTAGTATCGCCTTAAGGTCAATGTCATACTTCTGGGAAAGGGTATACATCACATATAACGCATTCAGGCTATCCTTGCCGCCAGAAGATGCTACTAAAACCCTTTTACCTTGGAGCGAATCAAGAACATTGGCTTTTTCCAGAGCTGAAAGAACGCTGCTCATGAAGTAATTCTTGAAGCACTTCTCGCATAAATAAATCCCTTTAGACCTTAACTTTATAACCGCTCTACCTTGATTACACCTTGAACATATTACCATGACTATCCTCCAGGAGATGCAGAGTGAACTTCGATCACATCTCCTGCCTCTACAATATCATCCTCAGTCACGATAACACCATTCTTAAATACTACGACCGAAACAGGATTTATATTCAGCTTCCTCAAGAGCTCTTCTATCCTTAAATTAACCTCCCTTATCTTTTTAACAGTAGTGGTACCCTTTCTAATTAGCTTCACGGTAACTTCAGTCGCTGTCATAGACATACCCAGGAGGATGCACTAATCTCCTTCGTAGAGATATATCTTTACTGCCTAAGTCTTAATAATACATTGAGAGCGTATAAAAGTCGAGTGTCTGCAATGTCGCCTGAAGAATTAAAGGAGCGAGTTAGCTTACTCATAGACGAGCTAGCCAGCGCTGATACCAATAGCCTGAGGGATATAGTCCATGAGCTGGTCGGAGAATTAGAGGGAACACCACTCATTGAGTTCAAACCAAATAGAGACGTGATATTCGTTGGTGATCTTCACGGAGACTTTGAGTCGCTACTAGCATTGAAGAATGTAGCTGATGGAAGCGCACTAGTCTTCTTAGGAGACTATGTAGACAGAGGCCTCAGTCAACTCGAGTGCTTGCTGGGAGCATTGCTCATTAAACTGGAAAGACCTCATGAAGTCGTTATGTTGAGAGGAAATCACGAGACCCCTTCAATGAACGCATACTACGGGTTTATGAGCGAGTTGGCACGCAGATTTCCAGACCGGTGGAAGGATATTTACAAGCGATTAGTGACGGAGATCTACTCGAAACTGCCATTAGCAGCCATAATCTCATTACCAAGAGGAAGGATATTCAGTTGCCATGGAGGACCACCGATAACTAGAGATCTAGAGGACTTACGTAAAGTCAAACTTGAAGTTGAGCCTGAAGATGAAGTAGCGATAGAGGTATTATGGAGTGATCCAAGGGAGGGACTTAGGGGATACGTGTATAGTCCTAGAGGAGCAGGTTACCTATATGGCCGTGATGTGGTTGAGAGCTTTATTGAGAAGTACGGATTTAGATTCATCGTTAGAGCACATGAGCCGGTAAATGGAGTGTTGAGAATGTTTGATGGCAGTCTCTATGTGGTCTTCACTTGCCGTTATTATGGCATACAACCTAGTGTCCTTTGGGTGAACAAGGACTTAGATATTAAAGTGATTCGTTTACTTTGAAGGGAATTGGTTAAATGAGAATGAAACTCTATTTACTCATTTCATTGGAGTTATCGGTAATGAAAATGATCTTGGAGTTCACTGTAAGCTATCGAGATATAAATTATTAACAAGGTCTTACATTTATACTAGTCCACTAGTAAGTTAAGAGGTGAGAACTTGGCGGAGGAATTATTTAGTGAAGAGGAAATAAAACAAGAGATAATCAGAGTTATGAGAGAGCTCTACAGAAGAGGATTGATATCAGCACTAGGTGGTAATGTTAGCGCTAGACTACCTGGAGCTCAGGAGGTGTGGATAACTCCAAGTGGAGTCTTTAAAGGAGATTTACATGAGGATGACTTAGTTAAGATCGACCTGGAAGGAAACGTGCTAGAAGGTTTTTTAAAACCTTCTGTTGAATGGCCATTCCATGTTAAAATATACCAAGTTAGACCAGACGTCAATGCAGTAGTTCATGCCCATAACCCCATAACCACAGGATTAGCCCTAGCTGGCATAGCTCCTAAGCCAATAACTGTAGAGGCTGTCTTTACTCTTAGGAAGGTTCCCATAGTCCCCTATGCCTTCCCAGGGACCAAGGAATTAGCTGACTTAGTTGGTGAATACATTCAAGGAGGAGCTAGGGCCCTAATACTGCAGAATCACGGCGTTATAGGTGTTGGTTACAATCTAGTTGAGGCTGAGACTGTAGTGGAGACTCTAGAGGAAGTCTCTTGGACTATGTTGACTGCAATAATAGCTGGGCAGAAGTCTCCTCCATTAATCCCAGAGAGAGACGTTGAGCTAGCTAGGAAGCTATACAGATTTTAGTTAGCAAAGTAGTGGTCCCTTGCTTGACCCTCAAATATTGTGAAGGTCATCCAAGGATTGAAGTTCTCAGCTAACTCTTTTCTCTATTCAACTGTATCCTTGTTCTAGAATGTTTTCGTCAGCTTTGACTTTCTGGAGATAAGCTATCACTTAACTTTCACATCATACTTATGACGTCGTTTACTTGTCTTATTAGCTTAAGAGGAGGCTATTTCAGGTATTACATAAGGTCCCTCAGGTATTACTGTCAATCTAACATCAGCTTCTTTACGCTTAGCTAATTTAAGGGCCTCTTCTAGAGCTTCATCGATAGTGCTAGCAGGAGTCATTAGCATATCTTCGATTATACTCTGCTCCATTTTGCTGACTACTATTACCCTAGCCTTCTTGAGTATCTTAGCTAATATTTGAGCTTCCCATTGATCCTTTATGGGTTCAAGCTTCTTGATTCTCTCTAGAACCTCATCAGGGCTCTTGACTCCCATGAAGAGATTGTAAAACTCTTCATGACCTCCTAATCCATCTATACACTCAGCCGCTATAATGATGACCCCCCTCTCCTTAACTACTAGCTCAGCTGTTGCCATTCCTTTCACGGCTTGATACAGGTTCCTATCTAGAGGATAGCCTCCATTAGTGGTTATCACTATATCAGCTAGCTCTTTTACTCGCACCTTGACATACTCTTCTAAGAATCTCACACCTGCCAAGTGCGCTTCTATGGGATCACCACAGAACACTTCCGTGATCTCCTTCTTCTTACCTATTGTTACATTGACTATGAAGTCGAGCTTTGAAAGTTTCATAAACTCTACCATATCCTCATGAATGGGATTACCTTTAAGCACACCATACCTGGCGTTGGGATGTGCAATCATCTTGTAGCTATGGTTCATGTAGATCGCCACTTTTCCCGCTACTCCAGGTAATATGCTTTTCCTACCACCACTATAACCAGCGAAGAAGTGTGGCTCTATAAGGCCTAATCCTACTACTACATTAGCCTCAATGACTTTCCTGTTAAATACTACTGGCGTGCCGAAGGAAGTCTTCTTACCAGTGTCAATTAAGGATTCTTCATTCTCAGCGTCGTGACTAATTACCTCATAATTCTCATATATCTCCTTTCCCACTAGTTCAAGTACTTCCTCCTTCGTATGGGGTTTATGTAGTCCCGTTGCTATGAGTATGTCGACCTGAGTGGTAGGGTTTGAGTTCTTGATTAGCTTCAGAACTGATGGTAATATGAGCTTCGAAGGAAATGCCCTAGTTTTATCTGGTATTAGCACGATTACTCGCTTGGCTCTTCTGCAAAGTTTATTCAGGGATGGAGATCCTATGGGGCTCTCTAAACTCTTCACGAGCTCTCCTTTGAGATTTTCAACGGGAGACTTTGACTTAGATATCACTACATTGATGTGTTTTATATCAGTACGCAGTTTTAGAACTCCCTTTCCATATGGCAACTCTATTTCCAAGTTCTTGACCCCCAGAGCTTTTCGCTTATATGAGTTTATCTCTATACAGTTTTATCCCTTAATGTCCTGACATAAGAGTATCTTTGTTCATTAGACTCTCCCCAGAAAGTGGACTTTGTTACTATAAGTATGATCGATTTGAGTTTTTATGAAATGTATTATCTGCTCAGCTTATTAAAGCGATACATGCTCTCTTCTTGAGCCTCTACAGCCC
>Ga0180302_10000919_pt1 | contig 13762 bp, 15 predicted proteins | sample GuaBasSediGuay17_FD_121794 | JGI IMG/M metagenome (GOLD analysis project Ga0180302, IMG submission 121794) | Subseafloor sediment microbial communities from Guaymas Basin, Gulf of California, Mexico - Guay17, Core 4571-4, 12-15 cm | ecosystem: Environmental > Aquatic > Marine > Hydrothermal... | reverse complement strand
GGGGGTCGAGGCTGGCTTAGGGCGCTTAATGCTCCCTCTTGAGCTGATCCGGACCGAGGTCAAGCTAACCCGCGTACCTAGAGAGGTATTAAAGGGTAAGGAGTTCGAGGTCAGGGGAGTCATCATAGCTTCGGATGGGGCTAATCTCACAGGGGTTGAGGTCCGCGTCCTGCTTAAGCCCTCCAAGAGGGAGGAGGAGGTGATGATAGGCAGCGGTCACAGTGAAGAAGGGTCTTTTAAGGTAACCTGCAGGGTGCCTGAGGGGGTTGAAGTGGGGGACTACTTGGTGATAGCCGTCACGAGGGACCTCTACAGGGATGGTAGGCTATATTTACGGGCCTCTAGCGACCCTGAAGTAAGGGTTAAGTCGGCCACCTCCCTAGAGGTAAGGGGTCCTATGGGCGTAATAAGGGGGAGGGACGTAACCTTAGAGGCTAGGCTGCTAGAGGCGCCAGGTTCAGCACCCCTGAGCGGCAAGGAGCTCGAGGTATACCTTGATGGCCGCTTCCTGGGCGCTTCTGTCACAGGACACAAGGGCGTAACGGAAGTGACCATAAGCGGTAGGATGTTGCTAGGCTTGAAGCCGGGGGTGCACGAGATACTGGTGCGCTTCAGAGGGGACGAGTACCACTTAGGTTGCGGAGCCTCTTTAAAGCTGACCGTCTACGCGAGGACTAGGATGACGGTAAAGCGGCTAGACTACGGCTTCTTAGCGCTTGAGGGCAGGTTAACTGACGACGAGGACAGGGGATTAAGCGGGCTGGAGGTCAGAGCCTCGTTAGACGGCCTAGGGCTGACTCAGTCGGTTACTGACCCTGGAGGCTTTTTTCCTGCTGACTTACCCTTATCTACCCCCAGGCAGATATAATATCACGGTGCGCTTCGCAGGGGGCAGTTACTACTTGCCTTCCAGAGTTAACATAGAGGTGAATGTAAGGCCCTTAACCTTCGCTGTGGAGCCACTCGGCCTAAGCGTACTCCTAATGTTGTTCGGCGTAGCCCTACTGATCAGGAGGCGCGCGGCTAGGAGGGCCGTCGCCTCCCGCGGAGGGACTAGAGGGCCGAGGGGGAAGCCGTTAAAAGGGTTAAGGTGGTGGACTATAGGGAGGAGATAGCCGAACTATTTAAGGCTCTGCTGAACGAGGCCTCGAGGGCGGGCCTAGAGATCCGCGATTCCACCACGCCCAGAGAGGCGCTAGCAGAGATGGTCTCCAAGTTGGAGAGGAGGGGGGAGGCGGAGAGGGTAGTGTCGATCTTCGAGAAGGTGAGATACGGACGCCTTAGGGCCGATAGGAGGCTCTATGAGGAGTTCTACCTGGCCTACCTATCGGTAGCGGAGGAGTTGAGGGGTGCGAGGGGGTAAGCACGTAATTAAATGCTCCTTCCTACTCGCCTCGCTCTACCTGATAGGCGAGCCGTCCTCCCCGATATCCGGATACTTGAGCCAGCAGCTAGGACTCGAGCTGACTTGGCTGACAAGGCCGTTGATGGTCTATGTAGCCCTCAGGTTGCCGGCTGCCCTGCTCACGGATAACGAGGAGGGTGTGCTCAGAGCACTAGGCCTCTCCTTGACGGGCCTCGCCCTATCTTACCTAGCGTGGAGCTTTTTGGGGCGGGGCTCCCAGCCCATCCTATGCGTAATATTAGGGTGGCTGCTCAGGAGGCTGGCTGGACTGAGTGGTGGACCGTGGATTAGGGCTTCGGTTAACGCGTTAGGCATAGCCTCCATAGCGTACGGTTCCTGGTCAGCCCTGAACGACCCCCTCGGCCTCCTGCCCACCTTCGCTCTTAAGGTCAGGCTCTGGGGCCCTCTGCGCCACCTCTCACCGTTGGCCGAGGCCCCGAGCGCGATAGCCGAGCCCTTCTCGTTGGGGGTAGCGGCCACGGCCTTAGCCTCCCTACTCGAGCCGCTCTCCTCCTCCGACAACGAGATCCTAGCGAGGTTGGGCAAGTGGGCGAGGACCTCCAAGCTCAAAAGCTTCCTCTCGGGCTTCGCTTTGGGGCTGTACGTCCTAAGGGTAAGGCCTTATCTGATAGGTAGTTGGGGTTACGCGTACTTGATAGAGTGGGCGGCGCTGGGCGTGGTGGTCGCTAGGGTGGTTGACGGGGTTAGGACCAGGTTGAAGTCCCTAACGGTAAAGGGGTCCCTCTACGCGCTTTACGGCTGGGAGAGGCCCTACAGGTTGGAGGTCAGGTCGGAGCGCGGAGAGGAACTAGAGCTGGCCGAGGAGTTGATGAATGCCTTTCTGGAGAGGGGCCTGAAGACTCCTTTAATAGCTTACATGTCGGCGCTACTAAACGATGTGGGCGCCACCTTTAGGGAGATAGCCTACGTCATAGAGCCCTTAGCCTCCCACTCCGACGAGCCGGTTCCCTTGGTGGCCTTCGGCTTCGAGAAGGACCTCGTCGCGAGGGGCAACAGGGCTCGTAGGGAGGAGGCCTTGAACCTAACGCTATCCAGGTTAGCGGAGTGGGCGGAGAGTAAGGGGGTTAAGCTGAGGTGGTTGGGTGAGGGAGGAGCTGCTGGAAGAGGTAAGCGCTAAGTGCGAGGAGATAATAAACTGCGTGGCTAAGGTGTTCGTAGGTAAGCCTCAAGTCATAAGGAAGCTCTTGGCGGCGGCCTTAGCTAACGGGCACGTGCTCTTGGAGGACTACCCGGGTTTAGGTAAGACGTTAATGGTTAAGGCCCTAGCTAAGACCATAGGTTGCAAGTTCACCAGGGTTCAGTTCACCCCCGACCTCCTCCCTGCCGACATAATAGGCACTAAGGTCTGGAGGCCCTCTACCGGCTCCTTCGAGCTGATCAAGGGGCCCATATTCACCAACGTGCTGTTGGCCGACGAGATAAACAGATCCCCTCCCAAGACCCAATCGGCGCTGCTGGAGGCGATGGAGGAGAGGCAGATCACCATAGAGGGGGAGACCTACAGGTTGGAGGAGCCGTTCTTCGTCCTGGCAACCCAGAACCCCATAGAGATGGAGGGGACCTACCCGTTGCCGGAGGCCCAGCTGGATAGGTTCATGTTGAAGATGTCCGTAGGCTACCCGGAGGGCTTGGAGGAGGAGGTGGAGATCCTGAGGAGAAGGATAGGGTGGAGGAAGGACGACCCCACCACGGACCTGAAAGCGGTGATCACGGCCGAGGAGTTCAGAGGGCTGCAGAGGGCGGTGGAGGAAGTGTATGTGGATAGGTGCATCCTAGAGTACATAGCTAGGATAGTCAGGTCCACCAGGAGGCACCCCAAGGTGGAGGTAGGCTCCAGCCCCAGGGGGGCCTTGGCCTTGATGAAGGCCTCGAAGGCCCTAGCCTTGATAAAGGGCAGGGACTTCGTAACCCCCGACGACGTTAAGGAGGTGGCCGTAGAGGCCCTGGCCCATAGGATAGTCCTAAAGATGGACTACGCGGTGGAGGGGGCTAAGGGAGAGGAGGTAGTGAGGGAGGTGATATCCTCAGTACCCGTCCCCAAGGACTACGGCCCTGGGTGAGCCGCCCTTGCTTACCAAGGAGGCCTACTCCATATTCACCGTGGCCTGCGCCCTCCTAGTGGCCTCCTTCTTCTTAGTCAGCTTAGGGGCGTTGCTGGCCTCCGTAACGATGGTGCTCTACCTGGCCTTAGGCTGCTCGATAGGGCCCCCGAGGGTGGTGAGGGCGACCAGGAGCCTCTCTAAGGGGTCGGCCAGGGTGGGCGAGGAGGTGGAGGTGAGGGTCGACCTGGTAGCGGAGGGGGGTTGGGGGCTGCTGGTAGTGGCCGATGAGGTGAGGGGGTTGATGGTAGAGGGCAGTAACGTGAGGGCTTATTGGCTGGGCCCCTCCAAGCGTTCGCTGTCCTTCTCCTATAAGGTCAGGTGCGTTAAGAGGGGGGTTTACGAGTTCGGCGGCATCCTATGGGAGTCGAGGAACGCTCTCGGGGTGAGGAGGTGCCCCGCTAGGAGGGTGAGGGTGCGTTCGGAGCTCGTAGTGAGGCCTAGGGTCCTGGACGTGAGGAGGGTGAGGGGCTTAAGGTACCTGGCCTCCTCGCCCTTCCCTGCGGAGGACCTGGCTAGGGCGGGGGTCAGGTCCACGGACTTCAAGGAGGTGAGGGAGTACGAGGTGGGGGATCCGGTTAAGGCGATAAACTGGAAGGCCACGGCCAGGCTTTGGCCGAAGAGGGGCAGGCCGCTCGTCAACGAGTACGAGGTTGAGGGCAGGAAGTCCGTCTTCATATTCCTGGACTGTTCTAAGTCCATGGAGGTGGGCTCGGGCCCGGAGAACGCGCTGGAGTACGCCCTAGAGGCGGTCAACGCCATAGCCTACTTCTACTTGTCCAGGGGCTACAGGGTGGGGTTCTACGCCTACAACGACCACCACACCTTCCTCTACCCCGACGTAGGTAAGGCGCACTACGGGAAGCTGATTAACGTGCTGTTGGGGCTCAGGGCCTCAGCCCTGAGGGAGGGGTTGTTGAGCGCCGCGGAGATGCTCAAGGGCCATCTACTGCCCTTCTCCCCCCTGACCTTCGTGGTCACCAGGGTTAGGGAGGGGGAGTACCCGAGCCTGTTGGCCGGCGTTAGCGGGTTGGTTAAGTGGTTTAGCAGGAGGGGTTCTGGGAGGGTGGTGGTCATCGACGTAGAGACCTACTCCTTGACCAGGGGGGACCCCAAGGCCAAGGCGTTAACCCGCTTGAGCAAGCTCAGGCTCCTGGAGGGGCTAAGGGCCAAGGGGGCCCTCGTGCTCAGCTGGGACCCTAAGAGGGTCGGGCTGCCCTCGCTGCTGGTGAGGTGTCCCGTGAAGTGAGGCCGGCGGCCCTCGTCGCCTTAACGTCCCTAATACTGCTCTCCTCGGCGATATCGTCCCACCTGCTGCTTAGCTTATACGCCGCGCTGACGTCGAGGCCGCTAAGCCCTAAGTGGTCCCTGGTCTTAACGTCCTCGCTAACGCTGTTGGGCCTGGCGTCAGCGCTCAAGGCCCGCTCGGCGGGGTGGCTGCCGCTGTTGGGCCTCCTGCTACTGGTGTTGGTGGGCGAGGCTAAGCCGCATCTAGGCGTTAGAAGACTGATCGACGTAGGACACCCGGCGCTGTTGGCGGTCGTCCTCAGCTCCCTGTACGTCGCCTTAACGCTAATGCCGAAGGCCCTCGAGCTCTCCAGGAAGCTAAAGCCCCTAGCCGGAGGGGACCTAAGCCTCGAGTTCGCTTGCTCCGTTTTGACGTTATGCCTAACGGCCCCGGCGCTAGCCTACCTCCTCCTCAAGGCCTCCAGGCTCCTATCGCCTTACATGGAGCGCTTAACCGTCAGCTACTGGTACCTGGCCGCGGGCGTGGCGGCCTCCTTGGTGGCCGTCTCGTATTACGTTTACGTTAGGTACGGACCGGGACGGTGAGCGGCTTCACCGCTTCTCATACCCGATACATTTCGACGAACTCCTTAAGTACCCCGTAGAACCTAGGCGGCTTCCTGGTTCGGCCCTCGGAGCCCTTGTAATCACATACCTGTAGGATAACGGTCGATATTAACATCCTTCTCCTAAACCCACCATCTCCTACAAAGAGCTCCCAAGTCTTCTTATTTACCTCCTCTACCTCCCTATACACCTCGTTGACGAGCTTCCGCTTTAAGACTAGCGCGTAGTCCCTGTACTCGAGCCCGTCCCTTAGGCTCCTTAAGCGGTTAAGGAGGGCCTCAGCCCTCAACCCGTGGCTCGTAAGGAGCTCACCTATAGCGTCGCACATAGCGTCATAATCCTCCTTCGTCCTGCAGACCCGCAATTCCCTGACCCTTCCCCTCTCCTTTAAGCCCATCGCATGATGGTGGTATAGTATAGTCGAGAGGATGAGCTGCCTGCCGTGTTCATCGAGCTCGCTCTCTTCCGACCAAAGGTACTCGTCCGCCAAATATGCTGAGAAGTACTCATGTCCCTTGAAGTTAAGGTATTTTATATTCTTCTCCCTATCTAAACACACATTGGCCTGGTAGAAAACCTTGCCGATGTCGTGAAATAGTACGATCGCCCTTAAGCATTTATCTACTAGGCCCTTATCGCCTTCAAAGATCTTTACCGCGTACCTCCAGATCTTACTCCTCTTCACGTCCTCAAGAGCCCTTAAAGCGTTATCTACGTGCTCCTTCAACGTTTGACTCTTAACGTTGGCTGGCCTGCCCTCCATGAACTTATCCATCTCCTCAGCTTTACCCCTTAAGAAGGCGTAGACGTCATTCACGCCCCTCGAACCTCAACCCGAGCTCGTCATCATACCTAGCGTCGGCGACGAAAGCCAAAACGTTCCTTTTGATCATCCACCTTAGGATATACCTAGGCTTTATGTGCGTGCCCTTAAGCTTACCCTCCAAATATCTGTCTAGCCCTTTATACGTGATTTCTTCTCCCTCCTCGGCTATAACTCCGATCACGTGCTCCACCTTGTTCTTGAACATTTCAAACGATAGAGGTACCACGCACCTTTTTACGAACTCGACCGGCTTTAGGTGCTGCCATTTCTCAAGGAGGTCTCTCGTCGTCACCGGCACCAATAAGCTGTCCCTAACGAAGCTCCCCTCCATATTAAAGAAGGTTTCAACAGCCCTCAGCGATGCGTCTTCTAGGCGCAGAAATATCCCCTCGAAGCCCTTAGTTAGCCTCCCATCCACCTCGAAGCAGTCTCTGCTGTAGACGTGGTTGAGTAGCTCCTTGAACCCCCTCTTACGTTTAGATTCGGGCAGGTGGACGTTTAAATCCACGATCGTCCTACCATCCTCTACGTGGGAATTCCTTACTAGCCAGTCCAACGTTCTTTGCGTTAAGACGCCATCGTAAACTTTATACCTGTCCCTTTTTAACCTAACCCTACCATCTTCACCCTCGTACCAAATGATCGCTCTTCCGATTCTTTCATCGTACCTCAAGAACCTACCCAGCCTCTGGATCAAGGAGCTTGCTGGGGCTATTTCCGTGATGAACAGGTTCGACGATACGTCAACCCCGGCCTCTATTGCTTGGGTCGACACCACGATGTAATCGTCCTCATTTTTAATTTCTCGTAGTTTCTGCGACTTCCTCTCCCTATCGCGCTCTGAAAACCTCGAGTGGAGCAGTACGGCGTTCCTTCCTTTAACGAGGTTATAGAACCTGAGCGCGTCCTCGACTGTGTTGAATACCGCCACGACCTTAGAGAACTCCCCATTTTCATCGATCCATCTCAGGATCAGTTCGCACCTATCACGCCCCTCGGGGACCTCCTCTAAAACGACATCGTAGTTCTTACTCGTCCTCTCTTCGCAGAACTCCGGATCCGCGTCCGGCCTGAAGCCTATGAACTCGACGTTCGGAACGTGTTCTCTAATGACGTCTTTCAGTGAATCCGGGATGGTCGCGCTCATTAGGATAAGCTTTTGGTCGAAATCCGTGCAGATCCTCATAAGGGCTATTAAAAAGCTTAAGGATTTTGTCGAATCAGCCAATAAGTGAACCTCGTCTAACACTATGTTCGACAGGGCGACGGAAGCCCAGGAGAAGAGGTAATGCCCCAAGCTCCCGGTCGAGGTCCCGTCCCAAGCTCTAACAACTTTATCCATATCCTCCGGAGGGATCCCGAAGAGGGTCATCGATAGCGTGTCCACGGTAGTTAAGGTTATCGGTTTGATTAAATATCGCGAACCTGGGTTATGCATGTACCTCTTTCCGAGCATATTTTCGCCTACAAGGCCCCTGAACTTGTTGTATTGATCCTCTAATAGGGCCCTTAGAGGAAATGCAATTATCGATTTTAGCTCTTCGTTGACTGAGTAAAGAGCTACCGTGGCTGAAATAGTCGACTTCCCATAACCCGTAGGGGCCTCTATTACGAAAACGTTTTTTCTATCCCAATTTTCCTCAAGCTCTTTGATAGCGTACTCTACGAACGGCCTCTCGCTTTCTCCCCCAAACCACGCTTTAATAACCTTATTGAAATATGCCGTGAGCATGTTAGCAAGCCTTGAAAGCTCTAGTAATAATACCTACTACGAACTTGGCATTGTTGATAACTTGCAAAACTTCTTCGGCTATATATCGTCCAATTGTCCCATTAATGTAATCAACCGAGGTATTAGCACTCATCAGTTTTAAAACCGCTTTTAAAATCGATTTCAACAGCCTCTTGGTTCCCTCTAATGACATCAGTGGAAGCCTCTCTTATTACTTTAGATACTTTTAACTTTATTCCTGCTTTTCATCGTAACCCTCTTTGACAAAGATCTTTAACTATTCTTATTTTATCTCTACGATATCTTAGTAGTAACTTTCCGTTTTCCTTTTTAACTTCAATTACATTCCTTTCGAAACCAGAGTGGGCAAGGAAATTTCTTTCATCAGGCTCTCCTATGCTTTTACCTAATATAGCATTATATATTTGCCAATTTCCTATTTCTTCTTTTTCTAGATCTTCTCTTAAAGTATGAATATCTTTATCGATTTTCACTTTAAATCTTTTATCGAATTTAAATAAGTTTTCTTTTAAATCCTTAATTTCGTCAATTGTTACCTCTTTTTTCTTTGAGGAAACTAATTTTGATTCCTCTAGTAATGTCGCTACTGCATAAGTGAAGACATATGTTTTAAAATCTCTTCCTATTTTCACCCTCCTAGTTACTTTCAACCTATCTTGTTTTCTCGCTTCTATATACTTTTCATAAGAATTTAAAGTAGCAAATATTATCCCTTTCAGTTTATCTTTATCAGGATAAAAACTAAAGAGCGCGAGCGGCAAACCATTATAAAGTGCGCCAATAAAGGCAGAAAGTTCTGAATTATCTATTTCTCTAACACTTTTTAGCTCACTTTCGAACAACTCTCTTCTTTCTTCAGGGCTTAAATTTATTGGCTCTAAGGGCCTTCCTTGGGAAATTTTTTCAACAAATGGCATTGGGATGGGCGAAGAATCCTCTATTATATTGATAGAAAGTTTATCTACAATTGCCGGTAAGGATGGGTCCGCATTATATGCTCTAAATCGTACTTCCTTAAAAATGGAAAATACCTCCGCTATCTCCCTAATAGCTCTATAAGTAAGAATTGTTATGTAATTTATGCCATGAGTTAAATCAAGATATATGTTCAGTATGTTTTCAGGGTTTTCAAGTAAGTTAAGAATAATTTTTGCAAAAATATAATAATAATAGTCAAGCGCATTTCCCTGAAAAATACCATTTGGAAAGGTCCCTATTCCTGGTGCTATTAATACATCATAACCATTTAACCCAAACTTATCTGCGTACTCCCTTATTTTCTCTTCAGCATTTATTTTCACTTCTTCGTAGTTTTCTCCATCGTCTGCAAGTGTATCTAGACCGATTATGATAGTGTTATCCGGCTTTATAACCTCCTGAAGAATTCTCAGGGATGTTTTTGATTTTATTTCTTTTTCATCGAATACGTAGGTTACTTCCTTCCAACCACTTGGATTTCCCCATGGTGCTACTAGGAGTTTCATAAGTTACGCCTCAAAATACCCGTAACCAGCAGAAGTTTTTGCACCAATGCCTATATTCTCTAATGCTTCTTTGAGCAACTTTTTTGCTTTTTTAACTAAATCTTCGTTCCTTGATGCCAGAGCGAATCTAAATTTTGTTTCTCTTTCTACTGTTAAGGAAAATATAGGGATAGGGTCATGCCAGTCACCAGGCGCTTTCTCTATATTCTCCTTTAACTCCCTTTCTGAAGCCTCATAGTATGGTTTATAGTGAACATTTATGATATCAAGAGCAACAAGATCTTTATTTTGATCGATAAACGGTAAAGCATCAAAAAATATTACTTTCCCTTTCTTGTTTTGGGTACCGAAGATCTCTATTAACTGGCTGAATCTGACTCCATCTGCATCTATTCTTAAATCTTTTCCGTTCTCAAGCGCTTTATTAACCCTATCGATAGCATCTCTGTATGAAAGATCTTTTAATTCTTGGACTCTCTCTGCAAATTTTAGAACTGCCCAATGCCTTGTAACCCCCTTTACAGCGCCTCCAGGGATATATGGAATTGAATAATTTCTGTGGAAAAGTAAAGAGGTTTCATATATGCTTGCAGCACCTAAATTTATTATAAGACGCCAATTTAGTTTGAGTATTTCGCTTTCTATAGCATATCCCTGCTTCTTCAAATTATTCAGAAAGAATATCATGCGATTATGAAGTGAATTGTATAAACTATTATCGATTAAACTACAGGATAAACTTAATCTTATTTTAGATAGTTCCTCTAAACATTCCTTTAATTTTTTCGAAATTTCTTTATCTCGTATTTTTCTAATAATTTTACTTAGATTATTGATAGCTCCCTCGACATCACATTCTTCTAAATTCTCTATAATAGGATTTATAATTTTATCAAATCTTTTTCGCTCAATTCCTTTCCTCTCTTTTATTGCTATTTCAATGCTTCCTTTCCGACTTTTTAACTCCTCAAGTTTTTCAATAATATCTATTCTTTCTCTTCTTAATAGATAAATCTGCCGTTTTATGTCTGACTGTTTTCCCTCTCTCCAATTTTGATTTTCAAAATATCCTATAACGAATCTATTTACATATTTATTAAGTATAAGTCCTATATTTAGTGGGAGGCCATTTTTAATCTGCATGTTTATTAAATCATAAGCACAGGCACTTTGATTCCTTGGCAAGATGAATAACCCTCTCACACTTCTTCACCTCTTAGCTCCGCCTCGGAAAACCTCTTCATCCAGTTAAGTAGGGCAATAATTTCCTTAGTAACTTGGAAAACCTCAATTGAAGAAGTCTTCTCAGAAATTATCCACTCAACAATGTTTTCGCTTTTTCTAAAGCGCTTTTTAAACCACCCGTTAATATGATCATAAATTAATTTATATGCCCTCTTATCAGCACTTAGTTCTTCCTCTCTTTCCGTTCCGAATTTTGATTTATAAAATGCTAAAGTGTTCCCTAATCCATTTGTTTGTATAAGTGTTGGTGTTTTCTTTATATAAGAACTATAGCGTTTCTCTAGGCTCTCATAATAATTTCTTATCTCCTCTTCAGTTATTTCTCTTTTTCTCTTTTCTTTCATAACTTTAACTATTTTTGAAAGTAAACCACTTTTACTATCTTCTTCTCTTCTTTTATCAGATTTTAATGATTCTATACACTCCCAAGCATATTTTGCCCTCTCCTGTTCAAGACTCCTCAACATTTTTGCTCCCTCCCTTAGCTAGCTTTATCAGTGCAAATCCTTTCCCGACAGTTTCATCTCCCCCTATCTGCAAGATTTTCCCATCATATATCATTAGTTTTTTAATAATTTCTTCGGGTTTTAAGTTATTTAATCTGCTTGGGATTAGAATCAAAGAATACATTATTGTGTCCGTTGGCAAGTACTCTTCGGACCATAATCCACCCACACTCTTATCAACAGTCCCTGTAAGGGGATCTATTTTAATTCTTGTAACAACTTCTGTTGTAAGTAATGCTAAATCTCTGAAGACATTATCGGAAACTATGACTATGTCCTTTTTTAGCTTCTCCTTAACTTCTTTGTAAGCATCATCCTTAGGTAAATTCTCAGCAATCTGCTCTGCAATCTTGTTTACGTTTTCATCTTCACTGCACTTCAGCTGTAAGTCCTCTATGTAAACATAATTTTCTGTTAGATTTGAGTTTTTACAGACTTTAGCTTCTCCATCACTTGATAGCCTTGGAATTTTCCAATTAACTTCAATGCCTACTAATCCCAAGTCTCTTTTATATCTATTGAGAACCAATGGGCAAGTTATCCAGCCAAATACGCCTTTCAGGGTTCTAACAGGGAAAGCAAGAACCCTTGCATCTGTTACAGATATACCGCCAATGCCCTCCGGGCTGCCAAATATCTGTTTACAGATGTTGCAAATTTCATTACCCTTTTCATCTGGACAATTTTCACATTTATCATTTAATGCGATACCATTACCCTTTTTCGCACCTTTAGGAGCGTTTCTCAACACACCCTTAAGAGATGAACCCTGTATAATCGGAAATTCCGTATGTCTCTCCCTCTGTATTGGCAAATCGATCGCTCCTAATGTTGCTCCACTTCCTGGATGTATCGGTGTTTCAGCATAAATATACATTATTAAAGCTTTCTCAAACATCTTACCACCTTCCTATAAATGCGCACCTCATATCGATATTATTATCAATAATTTTTATAGGTAAAGTTAGATCACTTCTTATCTTACCATCGAACTCGTAATAGTAAACCGCCCCAGCGTTTACCCACCTTCGTAAAGTTTTTTCCTTATTCATGGCGAAGTCGTATCCTCCAAGATATATTGGTTTTCCAGGTAATGCTGCTCTTAATTTTAACTCTTTTACTCCAAGCTCTTTTTTAAGCCTATCTCTTGGAGGCTTATATCCATTAAAGTAGGAGGGAGAAGAAAGATATAGTTTGAACCTTTTTTCCTCGTTTACCTTTTCAACTAACTCAGGAAACCTAAGTTTATCAATAAGATTTATTTCTTCTATCTTTGTACATACTACTCCTTTTCCCTCTCCACCTAGCCTTATAATTTCATTGTTGTTTAGGTATTTATCGAGAAGTCCGTAGCTATCCTTAACCCAGACGATGAATCCCCAATCTTCTTCCAACCTTAAGAATTCCGCTACATATAAGTACCCTTCAACGGTCCTTTTTGTTTCCTTTTTCAATCGAATACCGGTTCTTAATTCTGGTTTCCATGGTTCTTTCACAATTTGTGTCTCATACGGTTTCTCCCCCCATAGATAATCTTTTAACGTATCAAAGGATATTAATCCCTTCTTTTCTTTAACTTTTGAATGGATAGAGAAACACGTGTAATTCTCTGTACCGGGTATTTTTAATTCTTCTTTTAAGCTAGGGATTAGCTTTAAAATTTCATTATCTTGTTCGTCTTTTTTCACTATATCCTTAGGGACTGGAAAGTATTCCTCCTTCTTATCTTTTTTAGAAAAGAAAACTCCTAAAACATTTACTTTTGAAGGATAATTAAGTGGCGGATTTTTCATAAATTCTAGTAGTCTGTCGATATCATATCCAACTGTTTTCAGCGGATATCCTATGCTTTCTAATACTTTAGAAAGCATAATATCCTCGCTTACTTTCCCTTTAATGAGATTTACTAGTTCCCCCAAGCTTTTTCTAATCTCATCCTCGGTTTCATCTCTTTTTCTCTTTCTCTGAAAATCAGATAATGAATAGTTTTTTCTTCTACAGAATTCCAAAAAGATTTTAGACTTTATCGCACCTTCAAAAGTTAATGGAGAAATTGCACTAAGTTTTGCTATATGCGATTCTCTAGCTGTGAAAGGTCTCTCGCTTCTAAACATTAAAACATCTAAAGGTTCAATAAATAATCTTTTCATCTTTCCTCACCTCTATAGGCATCATATAGGATTTTCAATGCACTTCCAAGTTCTTTAATTGGCAAATCCTGGGCCTTATATTTCTCAATAAGACACAAAAATTTTCCTTGGATTTCTCTTATTTCTTCATCGCTTGCTCCTTCCTTTCTTCTTTTTAATAGCCTCCTAACCTCCGCTTTAAGCATATCACCCTCTAAGATTCCACTAACATCTATAAAATCATAGATAAAACGATGCGAAATTTTTCTACTAACAATAGCATTAGCAACATCGCTGAGATCAGCAACAAAATCCCATTTCCCGCCGGCAGTTAGAATCTCACCAGAACGCTTTATGAAAGTTATACAAAATGCATCCCTTCCATACTTCTCTTTTGCTTTCCTTTCAGCCTCCCTAACTCTTTCTATCGCATCGTATAG